>Ga0335071_10006944_pt1 | contig 11681 bp, 10 predicted proteins | sample Lox_Sample_15_FD_206724 | JGI IMG/M metagenome (GOLD analysis project Ga0335071, IMG submission 206724) | Soil microbial communities from Loxahatchee National Wildlife Refuge, Florida, United States - Lox_Sample_1.5 | ecosystem: Environmental > Terrestrial > Soil > Wetlands | place: USA...
CACACGGGGCGGGGCCTTCCGGATCAACCTCCTTCCCACGACCTGTCACATCTATTTCGGGGCCGTCACGGGAGCGACTCCGGACGGGAGGAAGGCCGGGACGCCGGTGTCGGAGGGGATCTCGCCAGTGCAGGGGGCGGACAGGCGGGGACCGACGGCGGTGCTGATGTCGGCGGCGAAAATGGATCACGTCAGGACAGGCGGTACGCTCCTCAACCAGAAGTTCACGCCGCGGCTCCTGGACGGCGAGAAAGGGATTGACTCGCTTGCGGCCCTCATCCGTTCGTATTTCCGGATGGGAGGACACCACATCCAGTTCAACGTCGTGGACGCCGCGACGCTCCGGCACGCGCAGGATCATCCCGAGGAGCACCGGGACCTGATCGTTCGCGTGGCGGGCTACAGCGACTACTTCTGCGACCTCGGCCGCGCCCTTCAGGACGAAATCATCGCGCGGACGGAACATACATCCATCTAACAGCAGATTGCTTCGCAAAAAGCGCTCGCAATGACAACCCTCCGTCAGTGATCTGTCATTGCGAGGAGCGCTTCCCAGCGACGAAGCAATCCGGAGCCCCCATGCTCATCAAAGAGAAGATCTCCCAGGCCGTCTCACTCCTCCGTGAGTTTGACGTCGACTGCTGGCTCACATTCGTGCGCGAAACGGCGCTCAACGGCGATCCCACGCTCCCGTATCTCGTCGACGGCGATCTGACCTGGCACAGCGCCCTGATCATCACGAAGGGGGGAGACACCTGCGCCATCGTCGGCCAGTACGACAGGAAAGCGGTGGAGGACCTGGGGGCCTACGCGCACGTGACCGGATACGTGGAAGGCATCACCGCGCCGCTCCGCGAGACTCTCGCAAAGATCCGGCCTGCGACGATCGCGGTGAATTATTCCGCCGAAAGCGAAATCTGCGACGGGCTGACGCACGGGATGTATCTGGCGCTGCGCGACATCCTCTCCGGGATCGGCATGCAGGACAGGCTCGTCCAGGCGGACAGGATCGTCGGCGCGCTGAGGGAGCGCAAATCCCCCGCCGAGCTGGAGAGAATCCGCCGGGCAATTGCCGCGACGGAGCGGATTTTCGGGGAAGTGGCGACGTTCATCCGTCCCGGCAGAACGGAGAAGGAAATCGCCGGGTTCATGACGGAGCGCGCCGACGCCATGGGCTTTCCCCGCGCGTGGGACGAACGCACATGCCCCGCGGTCTTCACGGGTCCGGATACTGCTGCCGCCCATTACAGCCCGACGGAGCGGAAAGTCGAGGAAGGGCACATACTGAACATGGATTTCGGGCTCAAGGCGGAGGAGTACTGCTCGGATATGCAGCGGACGTTCTACGTTCTCCGCCGCGGCGAGAAGGGCGCCCCGGACGACGTCAGGAAGGGTTTTGACACGATTGTAAGCGCGATCGAAGAATCGCGCAGGGCGATCCGGCCCGGCGTCACGGGGCAATCCGTGGATGCGGTTGCCCGCAGGGTGCTCAGACAGGCGGGGTACGACGAATTCCCGCATGGGCTCGGCCACCAGGTCGGGCGGTTTGCCCACGACGGCACCGCGCTCCTCGGGCCGGCCTGGGAAAAATACGCCCGCAAACCCTTCGCGCCGCTGGAGGAGGGGATGGTCTTCACGCTTGAGCCGCGGCTCACCGTGCCGGACCGCGGGATAGCGACTGTGGAGGAAATGGTGGTTGTGACCGCCTCGGGGGCGGAATACCTGTCCCACCCGCAGGTCGAGCTCACGCTGGTGGGATAGCGCAATCCCGTGAAACACAAGGGCCCGTCCGGATACCGGACGGGCCCCGTTCGTAGCGGCTGTCTGTTCGGCTACTGGTCTTTCTTCACGTACACCTTGTTCCCGCTCTCGGTGTAGTAAAAATGCCCGCCGCGGGGGCCTTCGTAGATGTTCTGTCCCTTTTTCGTCTTGCCGACGATCTTGGCGCCGACGAAATCCTGGACGTAGGTCTTGTCACCCTTGTCATTCGTGTAATAGTGCCCGCCCTTCGAGCCCTCGTAGACCGTCTTGCCGTCAGCGGTCTTGCCCACGGCTTCGTCTTTCGCTTCCTTGGCTGACGTGGTCGCGGCACTGGCCTTTTCAGTGACTTTTTCCTTCGTTTCCGTCGCTGTCGTCGTCGCCGTCTCGCCTGCTTCCTTCCCCTTTCCCTTGAGCTTTGAGGCTGCAGACTTGAGCTTGTCCTTCATCGAAGTCTTCGTTGTGGACGCTTCCTTCGACTCTGTCGCCTGTGCGGCCTCTGCCTTCTCCTTCGCGGTGCCCGTGAGCTTCTCTTTCGTTTTGTCGGCCTTTGCCTTCTCCTTATCGGCCTTTGCCTTTGCCTTGTCTTTTGCTTTGTCGGCTTTGTCTTTTGCCTTATCGGCCTTCTCTTTCACCTTGTCTTTTGCCTTGTCCTTCGCCTTGTCGGCCTTGTCCTTGGCTTTTTCCACCTTATCCTTGGCCTTGTCTTTCTTCTTCTTCGTCGTCGTGGACTCGGTCTTGTCCTGCGCAAGGGCCACCGGCACGACCTGCGCACCGAGGAACACGGCTGCCAGCATCAGCAACCAGATTGTTTTTTTCATTGACATACTCCTGTGGATGGTGTGGTGTGGGTGAGGGACTGCGGGAACTCTTGTCCGGGGCTGCTACTCAAAATAGCATCTGGGCGGGTGATCCGCAAGAGGTTGACTTTTCATCGCTCGTTTTCTTCCTTTCACACCTGCAACGGGGGAGCCCCGTTGTATTCATTCCAGCAGGGGAGCGGGTATGGAGACAGTGATCGTCATATTCGGCGGCTCGGGGGATCTGACATCACGGAAGCTCGTTCCTGCGCTGTACAGCAACTTCAGGAAGGGGCGGCTTCCCGGCCCTTTCAGAATTATCGGCTTTTCACGCACACCGATCGCGGACGACGCTTTTCGTGACAGGTTGGCAGCGTCGCTCCGTGCGTCCGGGCCCGGCTCGTTCGATCCTGCTGCGTGGAAGGAGTTTGCCTCACGCATCACTTACACGGCGGGTGACCTGGAGACGCCCGGCGACTACCAGATCCTCTTGCGGACAATCAGCGCGACGGGCGAACCTGCACAGTGCCTCTACTACCTGGCAACGGCGCCCCGCTTCTATCCCGGCGTGATCGGCCGCCTCGCGGCGGCGGGCATGATCACTGAACAGGAGGGAGGTCCCTACAGGCGCATCATCGTGGAGAAACCGTTCGGCCGCGACCTCGCTTCCGCCCGGGATCTGAACGCCGAGCTCCACAGGCTGCTTCGCGAGACGCAGATCTTCCGGATCGATCACTATCTCGGGAAAGAGACTGTCCAGAACGTGCTGATGCTCCGGTTCGGCAACGCCATATTCGAGCCTCTCTGGAACAGGAATCATGTCGATCATGTGCAGATCACAGTCGCGGAGACGGTCGGAGTCGAACACAGGGCGGGCTACTACGAGGGCGCGGGGGCGCTGCGCGACATGTTTCAGAACCACCTGCTCCAGCTCCTGACGCTCGTCGCCATGGAGCCCCCGGCAGTCGTCGACGCGGACTCGCTCAGAAACGAAAAAGCCAAGATATTGACGGCGCTGCGTGAGATCCCGCCGGAGTACTCCCGGCGGTACACGATCCGGGGCCAGTACGCGGGGTACCGGACCGAGGAGGGTGTGAATCCCGCATCCACGACGGAGACGTACGCCGCCCTCCAGGTCTACGTCGACAACTGGCGATGGCAGGGGGTCCCGTTCTATCTTCGCTCGGGCAAGCGTCTCGCCGAGAAGAGCTCGGAGATTATCGTCCAGTTCCGCAGGCCCCCGACGCAGATCTTCGACATCCAGGCCGGCGTCACGGAGCTCTTCACGAACCACCTGAGCATCTGTATACAGCCGGACGAAGGAATGCACCTCCGGTTCATCGCAAAAGTCCCCGACCAGGGGATGCATACCCGCCCCGTGGACATGGAGTTTCACTACCGCGACTCGTTCGGGGACGGTCCGATCCCGGAGGCGTACGAGCGGCTCCTCCTCGACGCACTCCAGGGTGACGCGTCGCTCTTCACGCGCGGAGACGAAATCGAGCTGGCGTGGAGGTTCATCGACGGCGTTCGGGGGGGATGGGACCAGGGGGACGGGGCCCCGCTCGAAATCTACGAACAGGGAACCTGGGGCCCGCAGGGAGCGGACACGCTGCTGGCCCGGGGGGGGCGCTGGTGGAAGCATGATTGCGCGCCGCACCCGGCATCCGGGGCGGGGCGGGAGGCTGCCGCGCCGTGAGCAGCCGCCGCGTCGATGTATACCCGACTCCGGAGGCGCTTGCGGAGGCCGCCGAACGGGAAGTGCTCGGTGTTATCGCCGGGTCACTCAGGGAGCGGGGGATCTGTTCGATCGCGCTCGCGGGGGGGGAAACGCCCCGGATGCTCTACCGACGGCTGGCCGCAACGGCCGACGCCGGAGAGCCTGACTGGAGCCGTGTGCATCTCTGCTTCGGCGACGAGCGGATGGTGATCCCGGATGATCCCGCGAGCAACTACGGCATGGTGCGCGACGTGCTGATCGCCCGCATCCCGCTGCCGGCGGGGAACGTCCACAGGATCCGCGGCGAGAGACCTCCCGATGTGGCGGCGCGGGAGTACGCTGCGGACATTGCCGCCCTGCTCTCCAGGACCGGCGGGGCATTCGACCTCGTGCTCCTGGGGCTCGGGGCGGACGGTCATACCGCATCCCTCTTCCCCGGCACGGATGTCCTGACCGAGCGCGTCCGGACGGTGCGCGCGGTCGTGACGCCCGTTGGCCCCCGCGTAACGATCACCCTTCCCGTTATCAACGGCGCGCGGGAGGTGCTCTTCCTGGTCAGCGGAGGGATGAAGTCCGGCATCGTCCGGCGGATCCTGGAGCCGGCGCCAGGGGATCCGGTCTTCCCCGCCTCGATGGTGAATCCGGCGGCATCACCCCCGCGCTGGATGCTCGACGCTGCCGCTGCCGCGTCACTTCACCCGGAAACGTAAGGAGGAACCCAAGTGATCGAGCAGGACTATTTCATGCGTATGGTCAGCGAGCTTGGCCGCGTGCTCTCCCGGATTTTCTCGCTCAAGCAGCAGAAGGACTTCCCGCGTGCGGTCCTGGAGATTCAAACGTCGGGCAAGACGCTGCTCGGCATTGATCCGGCCATCATCAGCAGCCTGAGCGCGGAACAGCTGCGGGGTCTGCTCGGGACGGACCCGGCCCTCGCAGTCTCGCGCGCCTATATACTGGGGCTGCTCCTGGCCGAGGAGGCGGAGATCCGGTCGATGATGGGGGAACAGGCGGACATGATGCGCGAAAAATCACTCGAGCTTCTCCTCGACGCGTGGCTCGACGACGGGAAACCGCTCGCGCCCGAGCACACGCCGCGCCTCGATGCGCTCCTGGAGCGCCTCGCCGGCTGCGCGCTGCCCCCGGAGCTGCTGGCAAAGGTGATGGCGTTTCAGGAAATAAACAGTCGTTTTGACAAGGCCGAAAACGCACTGTACGACATCCTGGCATCAAGGCCCGATTTCGCCCCGGAAGCGCTGCAATTCTACCGCCGGCTCCTTCTCAAGTCCGACGAGGAGCTCGGCCGGGGGAATCTCCCGCGGGAGGAGGTCCTCGAAGGTATGGCCGGCATCAAGACCCGTTGACTTTCTTCCCCGAGTTTCCTTTCTTTTTGCACCCTTTCGGCGTTCCTCCCACAACGTCACCGGTGTTCCCGCCCATGGCCCGATTCCGCTTTTGCTGTGCGCTTCTGCTTGTTGCGGCCGTTCGCGCCGCAGCCCAGACGTTCCCTGCGGATGATCCGGTGATCAGGCGAATCTGGGCCGAGGAGATGGATTCCACCCGGCTCCCCGCGCTCGCACATCAGCTCTTCGACGTGATCGGACCGCGCCTGGTCGGCTCCCCCGGGATGATGAAAGCGCACGAGTGGGCGGTCGAGACATACGGCTCCTGGGGCATCAGCGCATCGAACCAGCAGTTCGGAACGTGGCGGGGCTGGGAGCGCGGCGTCTCCCATATCGATCTCCTCGCCCCGCGGGTGCGGACGCTCGAGGGTACGATGCTCGCGTTCAGCCCCGGGACACGCAAAGGGGGCGTGACGGCGCGACTGGTCATCCTGGCCGACTGCCCGGATTCGGCGTCGTTCCAGAAGTGGCTCCCGGAAGTCCGGGGCAGGTTCGTGCTCGTGTCGCAGCCGCAGCCCACGGGCCGCCCGGATAAGAACTGGGAGGAGTTTGCCACGAAGGAATCGTTCGATTCCCTCAAGGCGCTCCGGGAGCGGATCAGGATCAACTGGGAGCACCGGCTGACGGCGGCGTGCGTCAAGGCCGACTCGCTGCCGCTGGTGCTGGAGGAAGCCGGTGCAGCCGGCATCATTTCGTCGCTCTGGTCCACGGGATGGGGGACATTCCGGGTGTTCGACACGCGGGCGACGAAGGTCCCGGCCGTGGCGCTCTCGCTCGAGGACTACAATCTCCTGTACCGTCTGGCCGAGCACGGCGACGACGCGCGGGTGCGCATCGAGGCGGAAGCGAAAAACCTGGGCCGGAAACCGACGTACAACACCGTGGCGACTGTGCCGGGAACGGCCGTGCCGGGCGAGTACGTCATGCTCTCCGCCCACCTCGATTCGTGGGACGCCTCCTCGGGCGCAACGGACAACGGGACGGGTACGATCGTGATGATGGAGGCCATGCGCGTCCTGAGGAAGTGCTACCCCTCGCCGCGCAGGACGATCCTGGCCGGGCACTGGGGGAGCGAGGAGCAGGGACTCAACGGCTCGCGCGCCTTCGTCCTGGACCACCCGGAGATCGTAGCGCACCTGCAGGCGCTGTTCAACCAGGATAACGGGACGGGACGCGTGCAGACAATGAGCGGTGCCGGGTTCATCGATGCGCCGGAGCGCCTGGCGCACTGGCTCTCCCGGGTGCCTCACGAAGTTACACAGAACATCAGGATGGACTTCCCGGGCATGCCCGCGGGCGGAGGGACAGATCATGCTTCGTTCGACGCCGCGGGGTCGCCCGGCTTCGGACTGGGGTCGCAGCACTGGGACTACTTCGCGTACACCTGGCACACGAACAGGGACACGTACGACAAGCTGGTGTTTGACGAGCTGAAGAACAACGTGATACTGGCGGCATGTCTGGCCTACTGTGCGTCCGAGGACACGGTTGCCGTGTCGCGGCTCCGGCGGGTCATGCCGTCCGATGCAAAGACGGGCAAGCTCCAGGAGTGGCCCGCGGTGAAGGAGCCGAAGCGTGACGGCGGGATGAATGACTTGAAGGAACAATGACGACGGACGACATCTATGAGCCGTGACAGAATTTACCTCGACAGAAACGAGAACAACTACGGTCCCGCCCCCGCCTGCTACGAAGTGCTGCGCAGGGTGGACCTGACGCACCTGAGCTGGTACGACAGGTCGTTCACCTCGGGCATCAAGGGGGTGCTCACCGACCGCCTGGCCCGCGAGTTCGGGGTCAGCGAAGACCGCGTGCTCCTCGGCTACGGCGCGGAGCACATCCTCAAGCAGACGATCCAGTGCTACCTCGCGCCCGGCCAGAAGCTGATGGTGCCGGCCTATTCCTGGTGGTACTACAAGAAGATCGCGTCGGAAGTCAGGGGCCTGAGCGTGGAATTCCCGATGACGGTGGGCGCCGACCGGTTCTTCTACGACATCGCGGGGATGCGCGAGGTGTACGCGCGCGAGCGCCCTGCCGTGGTGTTCATCAGCTCCCCCAACAACCCGACCGGGAACTCCATGGCACCCGCGGACCTGGAGGCCGTGCTGGCGGAGTTCGACGCGTCCGTCGTGGTGCTCGATGAGGCCTACATCTTCGGGACCTCGTCGGACTACGTGCGCCGGCTGATCGAGATCCACCCGCGGCTGCTGATCGTCCGCACGATGTCGAAGTACTATGCGCTCGCGGGCGTGCGCATCGGCTATGCGCTCATGGGGAAGGGTCTGACCGCGCTGGCGCAGTTCAGCAACCGCTACCTGGGATTCAACCGCCTGTCGGAGGACCTCGCCATCGCCGCGCTGGATTCCCCGTCGTACTACCGGGAGATCTCCGCAAAGATGGAAGCCGACAAGCTGCTCTACTACAGCCAGCTCGGCAGGCTCCCCGGGTTCCGCGTATTCCGTTCGGAAGCGAATTTCATTCTCGCCGCGCTCTCTCCCGACCACAAGGCGGGCCTGAAAGCCCACCTGGAGCGGGAGAACCTCTTCATCAAATTCATGGACGAGCCCCTGCTGAACTCCCACGTCAGGATCACGATCGGCACGCAGGAAGAGAACCGCACCGTCATCGACGCCATTACCTCGTATTTCGACTGAAGAGGCGGCCATGGGCTGGTTCCAGGAGTACAAGCGGGGGCTGAAGTCCGCCGCTATCGAGGAGCTCCTCGACCTCGTGGTGTACAGGCCGCTTGCGTTCCTCCTTGTGAAGGCGATTGAGCGGACCCCCGTCACTCCCAACCAGCTCACGCTCCTGTCGATGGTCTTCGGCATCATCGGGGGAGCATTTCTCGCGCTTGGCGGCGCGGCCGCGTGTGCCGCCGGGGGGGTGTTTTTCTTCCTGTACAACGTCGTGGATTGCAGCGACGGGCAGCTCGCCCGGTTGAAGCACTCGGGGACGCACCTGGGCCGCATCCTCGACGGGGTCGCCGACTACGTGGTCTCGTTTGCCGCGTATGTCGGCATCGGCATCGGCTATGCGACCCCCTCCGACACCCCTCTGGCGCTCTGGGCCCTGACGGCCGCCGCCGGGCTGAGCAACGCGACCCAGTCCGGGCTTCTGGATTTCTACAGAAACAGGTACCTGGAGGCGTCGGGCGTCAAGCGGACCGCGGGGGGGGAAGAGCAGCGCACATTCCGGGCGGAATTCGAGACGCTCCGCAGTCAGCGGGGACGGACGCTGGAGAAGGTGCTCGTCGGGGCCTACGTGCTCTACTGCCGCGTGCAGGATCGGGTGACCGGCGGGAACGAGAAGGAGTCCGCGCAGTGGAACGCCGACCCCGAGGGCTACGTTCGCGCGAACAGGCTCATCATGCGGTGCTGGACGATCCTCGGTCCCACGACGCAGTGGTCGCTCCTCATCGTGTGCGGACTCCTCAACCGGATGGATATCTACCTCTGGGGCATTGCCGGTGTGGGGAATGTCCTGGCGGTCATCCTGACGATCGCACAGCGGTGGACCAACGCGCGCCTTGCGGTGCAGGGGAGCGCGACGTGAAGGGTGTGATACTCGCTGCCGGCGTGGCGTCCAGGCTCCGGCCGCTGACCGACAGCCACCCGAAATGCCTCCTCGAGGTGGGGGGGAAAGCGATCCTCGCGCTGACGCTGGAGAACCTGATCGCCGCCGGGATCGACGACATCGTCATGGTGACGGGATACAGGGAGGAACAGATCCGCCGGTTCGTCGCCGGGAAGTTCCCGTCGCTGCGCGTCGCGTTCGTCACGAACGCGCAGTACGAGTCGACGAACAACAGCTACTCCCTCTGGCTCACCCGCCGCGCGGTCGCGGGCGACGGGATCATGCTGCTGGACAGCGACATCGTGTTCGACAGGCGGATCCTCACACTGCTCACGCATTCCCCGGAGCCGAACTGCCTGGCCATGACCGCCCAGAAGGCCCTCGGGGACGAGGAAATCAAGTTGAAGCTCGGTCCCGGCGGACGCGTGCTCCGCATCGGCAAAGATGTGCGCCCCGCGGAAGCTGCGGGGGAGTCGATCGGTATCGAGAAGATGAGTCCCCCCTTCATGGATCTCATCTATGACATCCTCGAGCGCACGATCATCGGCCGGAAGACCGTGCACCTCTTCTATGAAGCCGCATTCCAGGACGCCATCGACGGCGGGGCGGTGATGACCGCGCTCGACGTCGGGACGCTGTCGTGCATCGAGATCGACACACCGGGTGACCTCGATGCGGCGCGCGGCATGCGCGCGACGGCCGGCGCACATTCCACCCCCTAGCCTTCCTGCAGGAACCGCACCCGCCCGCCGTCTGTTAGTCCTGTAGCCGCACGGTTGCCGCGGACGGGAGATACGCAGCGAATGACGGGAGGCTGACCGATGGCTGATTTCCACTATCTCATTGTGGGAGGCGGGATGACCGCCGACGCCGCCGTGCAGGGCATCCGAATGTCGGATGCTGTAGGGAGCATCGGCATCCTCTGCCGCGAACACCACCCCCCGTACAACCGGCCTCCCCTTTCGAAGGGACTCTGGAAGGGCGATCCCCTCGAAGGGATCTGGCGGAACACGTCCGCGTTGAACGCCGAGATCCTGCTCGGCCGCGAGGCGGTGCGCGTGGACCCGGACCGCCGCACAGTCGCCGACAGCGGGGGAAACGCTTATTCCTACCAGAAACTGCTCCTGGCGACAGGCGGAACGCCGCGGCGCCTTCCGGGCGAGCCGGACGGCATCGTGTACTTCCGGACGCTCGACGACTATCATGCCCTCAGGCAATCAGGATCGGCGGGGGCGTCGTTTGCCGTGATCGGCGGAGGATTCATCGGGTCGGAAATTTCCGCAGCGCTTGCCATGAACGGCTTTCCTGTGACAATGATATTCCCGGAAGAGGCGATCGGCGCTCATGTCTACCCGGCGCCGTTCGCGCGGTTCCTGAACCGGTATTTCGGGGAGAAGGGCGTTGCGGTGCGCGCAGGAGAGCGCGTCCTCGGCATCGAGCGCCGCGGGAAGAAGTGCGCGCTCCGGACTTCGGGCGGCGCCGGCCTGGAAGTGGATATCGTTGTCGCAGGCCTCGGCATCACGCCGAACGTGGATCTGGCCGCCGCGGCGGGACTGCGGTGCGAGAACGGCATTCGCGTCGACGAATGGCTGCGGACATCGCATCCCGACATCTATGCCGCCGGCGACGTTGCCTCGTTCCTCAGTCCGCAGCTCGCGAAGGTGATACGCGTCGAGCATGAAGACAATGCCACGACGATGGGGATGATGGCCGGGAGGAACATGGCGGGGGAGTCGCTCCGCTACAATCATCTCCCGTTCTTTTATTCGGATCTGTTCGACATCGGGTACGAGGCGGTCGGCGAGATCGATGCGCGGCTGGAAACGGTCGCAGACTGGCGCGAGGAGTTCCGGACGGGAGTCGTCTACTACATGAATGCGGGTCGCGTCCGGGGAGTCCTCCTGCTGAACACATGGGGAAGGGTGGACGCGGCGCGAGCACTGATTGCCGGCGGCGCCCCGTATGTTGCCGCAGACGTCGCCGGGCTCATCAGGGACTGACTCGCCTGGAAGCCGCCGTTGAACGCCGGTCCCTCTCCGGGGGGATGGTCCGCGATGATGCGTCGATCGATGACGCGCTGGTCATCCTGTGCGGTGTTCTCGGCGCCGTCTCGTTCTGGTCAACGGCGCTCGCGGAGATCGCCGGGGGTCTCATCCTCGGTGCCGCGGCGGCGCGGTTTCTCCGTGCACGCCGCGGGGACTCGCCGGTGGATTTCTGCCGCGGCGGGCCGGCCCGGCTGGCGTTCGCGTTCTTTGTCGTCTACTGTGTGTCTGTCGTCCTCTCCGTGCTCGGCGCGCCGGGCACGTTTCTCCGGAATCCCTCGCTCATCTGGCATCCCCTCCTGCTGCCGGCACTTCTGTTCACGGGAGCCCGGCGCCGCGCGCTTCGCCGTGCTGCCTGCGTGTTCCTGACGGGCGGAGCGGCCTGTGC
>Ga0335071_10006945_pt1 | contig 11678 bp, 12 predicted proteins | sample Lox_Sample_15_FD_206724 | JGI IMG/M metagenome (GOLD analysis project Ga0335071, IMG submission 206724) | Soil microbial communities from Loxahatchee National Wildlife Refuge, Florida, United States - Lox_Sample_1.5 | ecosystem: Environmental > Terrestrial > Soil > Wetlands | place: USA...
GTCGCCTGGCGGTCAGAGCAGGTTTCCCTGGCCCTGACCTGCACGAAAGGACAGTGCCGGAACCTGCACCAAGGTACAGTGGCACTGCCAGCCTGGCTGAATGATTTTTGAAGCGTGAAGCAAATGCCCTTCGAGAAACATGGACGCGAATAAACAAAACTCTGAAGCGAAGGTGGTCGCGATCGTGGATGACGACGCCTCGGTGCGCGTTTCCACCCGGAGGCTACTCCGCTGTTCCGGCCTTCGAGCCGAGGCCTTTGGTTCCGCCGAGGAGTTCCTGCGCTCGGAGTTTCTCGGCCAGACGGCGTGCCTGCTGCTCGATGTGCGCATGCCGGGAATGGATGGTTTGGAATTGCAGCGGCGGCTGACGGAAGTTGGCCAGCGGATTCCTATCGTCTTCTTGAGCGCCCGCGCCAGCGAGGAGGAGGAGAAACGGGCCTTGTGGGCGGGGGCGGCTGGCTTCCTGCGCAAACCCGTCAGCAAAGAGGCATTGCTCAGCGCGATTGAATCGGTTTTGTAACCCCGAGCCAACAACAACCCATCGAAACAGTTATGACTACTATGATTGATGAATTAAAGGCTCCTGCCAGAGTTAGCGGCAATTGGGGCCAAGAATGGATACCGGCTCTCGGTCTGGATGAAGTGGATGCTGCGTCCAGCCGCCACTTTTTTGGGAGCCGGAAGATAAACGGGGCGGCACAAAACCGAGGAATGCCCGAGCTTCAACTCGCGCAACGGGACGGAAGTTTCCGACTCGACGAGTCGCTGAGGCCGGAACATCAGTTCGAGGGAATCATCGGTTGCAGTCCACCGCTGCGCGAGGTGTTTGCCCAGTTGAACATCGTAGCTCCGACAGATTCCACGGTGCTGATCCTCGGTGAGACTGGGACCGGCAAGGAACTGGTGGCCCGCGGGCTGCACAATCGAAGCTCTCGGCGCGATCGTCCCTTCGTGCGAGTGAATTGCGGCGCGATTCCCTCCGGACTGCTGGAGAGCGAACTCTTTGGTCATGAGCGGGGGGCATTCACTGGCGCCATAGTGCGAAAGATTGGACGCTTTGAACTGGCAAATGGCGGCACACTCTTCCTGGATGAGATCGGCGATATGCCGCTAGAACTCCAGCCTAAGCTCTTGCGGGTGCTGCAGGAACAGGAATTTGAGCGCCTGGGCAGTAATCAGACACTGCGCGTGGACGTACGCGTCGTGACGGCCACTAGCCGCAACCTGCCGCAGATGGTCGCAGACCGGGAGTTCAGAGGCGATTTGTATTACCGGCTGAATGTCTTCCCGATTCGCCTCCCTGCGCTGCGGGAACGCTCGGAGGATATCCCGCTGCTGGTGCGCCATTTTGTTCAGGTTTGCGCCCGGCGCATGCAGAAATCCATTGGTCACGTTTCGATCGAGGGCATGAATACCTTGCTGCGCTACTCCTGGCCGGGCAACGTCCGCGAGCTGCAGAATTTCATCGAACGAGCCGTTATCTTTTCCCCTGGCAAGAGCTTGCGAGCGCCTGTGGCAGAACTTGAGCAACCTGCCCGTGTTTCAGACGCTCCCGCACAGGGCCTTGCTTCAAGGGCCGTCACCTTGAAGGATGCCGAGCGCGAACACATATTGCAGGCCCTGGCTGACACCAACTGGATCATCGGAGGCCTGAAAGGCGCCGCCGCCCGGCTTGGGCTCAAGCGCACCACCCTGATTTCCAAGATGCAAAGGCTGGGCATTTCGCGAGCCCAGGCCTGACGGGATTCCTCCGAGGAACCAGCGCGAGGATAGGGAATGGAGAATAGAGGATGGAAGCCGCATCGCCCGCAAGCGCGCCGAGTGCCGAGTCACGAGTGACGACAGCCACCCGTGCCGCGTCACTCGTCACCCGCCACCCGTCACTGCCTCTCCTGGTCGCGCTTATGAGTTCTTTAACTTCTTTGGCCACTCTTGGAAAGGACATCGCGCCTCCATCCCCAGAAAAGCCGTGGTCACCACCGGGGTTGAATCAATATGAAAGAGAACTGGCACAAGGAGGGTACAGTAACAAACAGAACGGCACGCAAATTCAGATTGATCCGGAAAAAGTTTATGACTTGCCGGAACTAATTGACATCGCAGAACGCAGCAACCCCAATACGCGGGCCGCCTGGGAGCGCGCGCGGCAGGCAGCCTCCGCCGTCGGTTTGAGCCGGAGCGCCTATTTCCCGTACCTGGTCGCATCCGCCGCAGCGGGCTACGAGCGCGCGTTTCTTCCTTTCCCGACGTTGAAGCAAGGACCCGGTCCCACGGATGTGACAATCACGGGCGGTGGCACCCTGACGACCGAAGCAGCGGCGGAACGTGCAACCCTCGGCGTGAAATGGTTGCTGTTCGATTTTGGTGAGCGCAAGGCGGTGGTCACCATCGCGAAGGAAAACTTGATGGCGGCGAGTGTCGGATTCAATGCCGTCCACCAACAGATTGTTTTCACCGTCACGCGGCGGTTCTACGAATTGAATACAGCGCGCCAGAAAGTCGAGGTTGCTGAAAGTTCGGTCCGCGCAGCGGACACCGTTACGCGGTCGGCGCAGGCGCGGTTCGACCATGGACTGGGGACCAAACCGGAGGTGCTTCAAGCCGAACAACAGTCCGCACAAGCCGCATTCGATCTTGAGGCGGCTCGTGGTGCGTTGAGTGACGCGCAAGTTGCGTTCGTGGAAAGCCTGGGAATTTTGCCCACTACCAAGCTGCAGGTCGCAGGCGTTTCAGAGAAACCTTTTTCCGAATATTCCGGGGACACTTTGGAAGAGTTGATTCAACGGGCGCTCTCACAACGCCCGGACCTTGTTGCCAGGCTGGCCGATGTTCGCGCGCGGCGGGCTGGGGTCCAGAAGGCGCGTGCTGCTTATTATCCGAAGATCGCTCTGGGCGCTAATGCGGGATGGGCGGAACTGGATGTCAGCGCCAAGGACTCTCCCTACTTCGGCGGCAACGAACCTATCTATGGCGGTGGAATCTCGGTCGAATTCCCGCTCTTCGACGGTTTCGCCCGACGCAAGAAGCTACACATTGCTGAGTCGGAACTGCGCGCCGCCGAAGATGAACTGGCCCATTCACGTGATTCGGTCATCCGGGAAGTTTGGAAGGCCCGGACCGATTTCGAAACTGCTCTTCGCAAACAGGAGTCCGCGGCAAGACTGGTGGCCGCAGCGGAAAGCGCCTTTGCCGCCTCTCTCGAAGCCTACCAACATGGCCTCGGCACCTATGTGGAGGTAGTGAACGCGCAACGCAATCGGACCGCCGCGCACAGCGTAATTGTTGATACGCGTTCTGCTATTTTCACAAGCCAAACCGCCCTCGCCTTGAGCATCGGCGACCTCGCCAAACCATCTCCCGCGACCACAACGATTCATTGACCGTAATGCAACCCATGCGAACAATGCTTCTGCTTCTGCCGACAATTTCATTATTGGGCGGTTGTGCTCATTCGCCGACAGTGGATGTGCTCGGCTCTTATTTTCCCGCATGGATGGAGTGCATTATCCTTGGTCTCGTCGGCACGCTCATCGTCCGTCTGGTGCTGATCGGCTTTGGAATCTACGCCCATCTGCACGTCAAACCTCTGGTTCTTTCGTGCATGGCGATCTTCCTCACGTTGGCCGTTTGGCTGGTGTTTTTCAATAATTGACATGCCTATGAGCGATTCTACATCACCGCCTCCTGTGGAGAACACGCCGCCCAGTCCCAATGCCGCACCGGCAACACGACCTTCCAAGAGCAGCGAGTGGCGTAAGGTTGTCGCCCAAATTATAGGTATAGTCGTGGTTTTGGGAGCGGTCGTGCTGACTTTTTGGGTTTGGAACATCACCGAACGGCACCCCCGAACAGACGACTCTACCGCGCGCGCCAACGTGGTCGGTATCGCGCCGCGCGTGCGCGGGCAGATCGTCAAGCTTAACGTGCAGGACAATCAGGCCGTGGCCGCCGGCGATGTGCTCTTCGAAATTGATCCGGACGATTACGACCTTTCTCTGCAAAAGACGAAAGCTGCTCTCGCGACCCTGGATCAACAGATTGAGGTCGCACGTTCTCAGGACGCTCAACTGAAGTTCCAGGTCAAGGCGGCGGAAGCGGGCGTGGAGCAGGCAAAGGCTGAATTGAAACAGGCCGGCGACACATTGGAGCGCTTGCAGCCCCTGTTGAGTGATGGCTTTGCGAAAGCTGACGACGTTGATAGAGCAGCAACGGCAAAGCAGGTCGCAGCCGCAGCGCTTGCCGCTCAGGAACAGAGGTTACATCAGGCACAAACAGCCTTAAGCGAGCTGGCGACACTCACCGCTCAACGCGCCGGTGCGGTGGCTGCGGTTGACCTCGCCGCGCTGGAACTGTCCTACTGTAAAGTCCTCGCGCCGTTTCCTGGTCGCGTGATTAGTCTCAACATTTCCGTGGGCGCGTATGCCAGCGCGGGCATTCCCGTATTCTCGTTGCTGGACACGCGCAAATGGTACGTCATGGCGAACTTTCGCGAAGCCGAGGTCCGCCACATGGCTCCGGGCACCGAGGCGATCGTTTACCTCTCGTCCGCGCCTAAGCGCCAGTTCCGCGGAAAAGTCCAAGGGATCGGCTGGGCGGTCGTGCCCGAGGGCGAGACCGATCTGCCGTTCGGGGGAGTGCCTTATGTAAAACGGGAGCTGAACTGGGTCCGGGTCGCCCAACGTTTCCCGGTGCGGATCGAAGTGGAGAATCCGGACGCCGATCTGTTCCGCATGGGTGCATCGGCGGTGGCGATTATTAAGGGTCCACCAAGGGATTAAGCTGATGAGCGCGACGTTCCTCGATGCGCGACCTGCCCACCTCGGCTGGCTTGATTGGCTGCGGCGCGAGCTGGCGCCGTCGCATGATCGCAGAGTCAGGACGCTCATTCTCATCTGCGGCGCTGTCCTTTGCGTGATCATCTCGATGGCTCTGCAGGTACCAGAGCTCGCGGTTTCCGCTTACATGGTCTTCTTCATCTCGAAGGAAACCAAGACGGTCACGACGATCGTCGGTATCCTCGGCCTGATCGGGCTCACCATCGGAATAGCGGTGAGTTTGCTCCTCTACAAGTTCACTTACGGGCACCCCGAGTTTCGCATTCCCTCCATGGCGATTGTCCTTTTTCTTGGAATGTATGCGTCGCGGATCCTGGTGATCGGGCCACTCGGATTTCTCCTCGGCTTTATCATCGCCGTCACCCAAAGCATCGGAGACTTGCTGCCTTCACCGGAACTGTTGGTTCGTGCGATTCTTTGGATTTGGGTGGCACTGGCGTATGCCGTTGGCCTAACCGTCGTCCTCAACCTGCTTTTTCTGCCGAAGCCAACGGGCCCTCCCAAGCATCTTCCTAAACCGACGAGCCTGTTCGTGCCGGACGCGTTTACGAATCCGGCCCATGTTCGTTTCGGTCTAAAGGTCACGCTCGCAACGATGATCTGTTACATCCTCTATAGCGCGGTTGATTGGTTTGGGATTCATACTGCCTTCATCACCTGCACCTTCATAGCCCTCGAAAGCACTGGAGCTACATTCCGCAAAGGCATTCTTCGAATCGTCGGCTGCATCATTGGCGGACTACTCGCGCTCTTCTCCATCATCTTCCTCATCCCTCACATGGAGACGCTCTCGTCTCTCGTCATCCTGGTGGCGTGCGTCTCGGCGGTCGCCGGATGGATCGCCACCGGGACCGAACGAATCGCTTACGCCGGATTGCAGATGGCCTTTGCCTTCTTTTACGGGCTGTTTCCGGGATTTGACGGATTCGCGCCGGACACCGATCTTACTAATGTTCGCAATCGTGTCGTCGGCATTCTCCTTGGTTTGATTGTGACGGCACTCGTCTTCCATTACATTTGGCCCGAGCGGGCCATTGATCGTTTGCGGGACATTTTGCGAGAAATCCTCCAACAGCTTGCCAAGCTGCTGGTCATTCCCAGTCCGGAAGCCCCAGTGAGCGAGGCCAAACCGAAGGCCGAAGCGCTCATTACGGAAATTGCAAGGGAACGCGAACAGGCAAGGCATGAGGCCGAACTGGCGAGCTTTGAACCCGACGAGCCGCAACCGCGCGAGGGCGTTTCGTTAGGCTATCTGGAGGCCATTCTCTCACGCGCTGAGCACGTGTTGGCTCTTACAACTTCGCTCATCCGTGATTCTGCCTGGCAGGAATGGCAGCAGATGCCATCGGACGCGCAAGAGGCCGAGAGCGAATTACGAAACGTCGTTGCGGGCCGAGTCGAGCGCGCGGCCAATGGCGACAGCGCAGAGGACGCCGACGATAATCTCTCCATCGCCGTCGCTCGATGGACCAAAACAATCCAACGGCTATCACTGGAAGGCAGCCGTATTGCACTCGTCTCCCAGATTGCGGCCGAAGCTCAACGCTTTGGCTCTCGGCTGCCGATCGCATCGCAACTCGGGCGACAGCCGGCGGGATGAAAGGACATGGTGCTATTCTCCAGGCAAAAAACCGAGAGAACAGCAGCCGCTCAGGCCGAAGTGCTGGCGGAGCAGCGCGGCCGCGTGACGGTGCTGCTTCGCGGGCGTCTGGACGTGCATACCATGGGCGATCTCTGGCGAGATCTGGAAGCGCGCCTTCGGCCTCTGACCGCGGTCTCGCTCGATGTGGACGCCACCCAACTCAATGTCTCTGGCGGTGGCGGACTGGCCTTGCTCCGCTACCTGAAGGCGGGCGGCTTCACTCCCGCCGCCACAGTCAGCGTGGGCGGACTGAATGCGGAGCTGGACCAAATCCTGCACATGTTCGCCGGCGAGGATTTCGAGTCATATCGAGCACGCAGGCGGCGCGCGTCTTCGGTGCTCGAGGAAGTTGGCGCGTCGCTGCGAACTTCAGCACGAGACTTGCGCGAGCAAGTCGCTTTCGTCGGCCGAATGGCTGCGGAGCTGGCGGGGACGATTCTTCATCCGGAACGACTGCGCTGGCGGGAAGTGACGCGCTTGTGCGTCACCGCGGGAGCCAACGCGTTGCCCATAGTGTCGTTGCTCAGTTTTCTGGTGGGGCTGATCATCGGCTTCGAGGGCGCCCAACCCCTGGCCCAGTTCGGCGCGCAGATTTTTATCGCGGACATGGTGGGTTTCGGGGCCGTGCGCGAACTGGGACCGATGATGACCGCAATCATGCTCGCCGGACGATCTGGAGCCGCGTTTGCCGCGGAGATAGGCACGATGAAAGTGAACGAGGAGCTGGCTGCGCTCGTGACGATGGGCCTCGACCCGACTCGGTTCCTGGCCTTGCAGCGCGTTGCCGCCGGGATTCTCCTGACGCCGCTTTTGACGGTATACACCATGTTCGCGGGCGTGTTGGGCGGCACGCTCGTTATGCTCTCGCTCGGGTTTTCCCTGCCGATGATCTACCACCAAATGGCGACGCGGGTGCATTTGCTCGACATTTGCGTTGGGCTCGGCAAGAGCGTTGCGTTCGGGGCCATTTTCTCGGCAGTGGGCTGCCTGCGCGGGTTCCAAACCGGGGAAGGGGCCATAGCGGTCGGCGTGTCCGCGACGCGGGCGGTGGTCACGAGCATCTTCCTTATTATCCTCGCGGACACCGTGTTCGCGGCAGCGGGCTTCCTGACTAGATAATGAGCGCGCAGGAGGACATCGTGATCGAGGTGAAGCATCTGACGGCTGGATATGGTGACCGGGAGATTCTCCGGGACGTCAATTTTGGTGTGCGACGGGGCGAAGTGTTCATCATCATTGGCGGTTCCGGCAGCGGAAAGAGCACGCTGCTCAAGCACATGATCGGACTCCTTCCGCCTTTGCAGGGCGAGGTGTGGATTGATGGCGAGAACATGGTGGCCGCCAAAGGAGATGCCCGCACACAACTGCTCCGCCGGTTCGGCGTGGTATATCAAAGTGGCGCGCTCTTTGGCTCGATGACCGTGGCCGAGAACGTCCAGTTGCCGCTGGCAGAGTTTACGGATCTGCCTGAGGTGGCCAGGGAATACGTCGCGCTGGGCAAGTTGAAGGTGGTGGGACTGGCGGGGGCCGCCCACCAAATGCCATCCGAATTGAGCGGCGGCATGCAGAAGCGGACAGCTATCGCCCGGGCGATGGCATTGGATCCCCACATCCTCTTTCTCGATGAACCTTCGGCGGGACTGGACCCGGTCACCTCCGCCGGACTGGATGCGCTGATCAAGGAGCTGTCATGCTACTTCGGCATCACCTTCGTGATCGTGTCGCACGAACTGCAGAGCATCTATGCCATTGCGGATCGTGTGATCATGCTCGATGGCCAGGCGCGGACCATCATCGCCGAAGGAACACCCGCCGAATTACGTGATCAAACGACCAACGTTTCTGTGCGCCGGTTTTTCAACCGGGAAGCAACGCCGGATCAAACAATAAAGACAAGGTAATATCCATGGATACCAAGCCCAATGACTTCAAACTCGGCGTGTTTGTTGTTGCCAGCATTGGCCTTCTGGCGACTGGCATTTTCGCCTTTGGCGCTCTGAGCTATCTCCAAAGGACAACCCTCGCAGAAACTTACGTCCCGGGGAACGTGGCCGGCTTGTCTGTGGGCGCGCCGGTAGATTTGCGTGGCGTGCGGGTCGGCAAAATTACCAGGATTGAGTTCAGTTGGAACTTGTATCCACAGGCTGAGCCGCGATACGTCGTGGTTGAGTTCGAGATCCGCAACGGGGTTGCACCGATGTCCTCGGATAAGGCCATCGCCGAGCGGATTCAAACCCAAGTCAAGAAGGGGTTGCGAGCACGAGTCAATCCCCAAGGCTTCACGGGGTCGAGCCTCCTCTCTCTCGAGTACGTGGACCCCGCTGAATATCCCCCGGCGCCTTTCCCCTGGACACCGGAACATGTCTATATTCCCTCGGCTCCCGGTCAGTTCGGCGAGGTATTGGCTTCGCTGCAAAAGACGTTGCACAACGCGGCACAACTCGACCTGCAAGCGCTCGGCGGTTCCTTGCAACGAGACCTCGCCGCCGCCGAGAAACTGCTGGATCGCTTGGAACGTGATCTGGGCCCGGCTGAGAAGCTCATGGGCCACCTGGATCGAGACCTAAGCTCCGCCGATACCCTGATGGCCCACCTCAATGAGATACATTTGCGCGAACTCGCCGCCAGCGCCCAGGCGTTGATTGCCCAGTTGCACACCGACGTAAGCGAGATGCACCTGGGAAATCTGTCACACAATGCCGACGAACTGCTGACAGACGTGAAAGGTACCGTCGGCCGGCTGGATTCAGTGGTCGCGAACCTCGACACGGCCTCTCTAAATGACGCGCTTGCCAATATGCGACTTGCTTCGAGAAGCCTGGATGAAACCTTGCGCAAGCTCAAACAATACCCGTCAGGCTTCCTGTTAGGCAAACCGCCGCCGCTGGCCTCAAGTCTGGAAAAGCCGAAGGAGTAATCCAAATCTCATCTTGCTGCCGAGTATGAATAGCGCGCCCAAGCTCCCAATTCGAGCATGTTCACGAACCGGCCGGGATTCGATTGTGATGGCGAAGACCGTGCTCCTGGGAGCCGTCTTGTTGAGCGGTTGTCTCTCGCGGCCCAGCCTTGTCAGACAGTCATTCACCCTGTCCTCTCCGCCCCTGACCCCCAGCGCCGCCACAACGCCCAATCGGGTGTTGGGCATCAAGCGACTGACGATTGCGGGACCGTTCGACGACCAATCGCTAACCTATCGCAATGGGGAGTCTTCTTACGAACGAGATCCGTACGCGGAATTCCTCGTCCCGCCTGCCGAGGCCTTTACCGTTGCCATCTGCGGATATTTTCGCGATTCCGGTCTCTTCAGCACCGTGACTGAACCTGGCAGCGCCTTGAAGCCCGACATCGTGGTTGAGGTTTTCATTGATCAAGTTTACGGCGATTTTCGCAATCGTGGCGACTGCTCCGCAGTGCTGGGGATGCGTTTTATCTTCTTCGACGCGCCGGCGGGTATTCCGGGAAAGGTTTTGGCGCAAATGGGCTGCAGTCGCCATATCCATCTGAAGGCCCGAAGCGCAGCTTCACTGGTGGAAGGTTGGAACGAAGGCCTGAAAGAGGTTCTGGATGACGTGTGCGCCGATCTGAGGTCAAAGAGCGTATCCGCGCGTGGAGAGACGGCGGCGGGCAGCGCAAGCCTTCTTCAATAAGAATGTTCATGGAAGAATTGAGCCACAAAACTGCCGCCGTTGAACCGTGCCGGCGGCTTGAGCGGAGGACGCTATGAGCCAAATCAGCCAATTCCTGCTGTCGTATGGTGAATTGATTCTTTTCCTCATAGTTCTTCTGGAACAGAGTGGAGTGCCGCTCCCGGCGGCGCCATTTCTCTTGGCTGCCGGCGCTTTGGCCGCCGACGGACGAGTAAACCTGTTCGCCGCAATTTTGTGCGCGACCATTGGTTCTCTGGCAGCGGATACATTTTGGTTTTACACGGGACATCGGAGGAAAGCCCGCCTCTTCCAACTATTTCCACATTGGCACCCCATTCAACACGTGGTCGCTCGAAAGACGCCCCGAGGCTTAATCCTTCGCGGCGCACGGGTGCTAACCGCTGCCAAATTCCTGCCTTTAGGCCTGCTCGTGCCGCTGCGCGCTGGAGCTTTCGAGGTCGGTCCGTTACGGTTCCTGCTGGTGGATGCTATCTGCTCGCTCTTTTACGCCAGCGTTTATGTGCTGCCGGGCTTCCTCTTCCACGGCCAACTGGAGCAGGTGGTTAAGGTGGTGCGACAGTTCGGAGCTTTTGCTTTTGTCCTGCTCCTGCTCGTTGTTGGAGGGTATCTCAGCCCGTGGATCCTCAAGCGCGTCCGTTTCCGGCAAGGACATGCGCACAAGGTGGGGTAATGGACGGACAGCCAACTATGTTCGTCTTTGCCGAACTATTGGAACGTGCCGACCGGTGGGCGCGTCTCCGTTTCTGAGAGGGTTGAGCACTAGCAGCCGCTTCGCTACCCCTTCCTGGCTCGCCATGCCTGTCCATCGGTCCCTAGCCAAGGGAGAAGCAGAAAGCCGACTGCCAGCCATAAGTGGATAAACTGTAATGAGTTATAATGGCGCTTGGCTTGGAGGCAGGTCCAGCGCCCCTTCCAAGCTGCACCGGGGTGACGCCGGTGCGGCCCCGGCGCGACAACGGCGAAATACCGGTGTGGCTCCCATGTGGAGCGATCCCCATGGGAGCCACACCGGTATATCGCCGGCTACATGGCGTTGTCTCGCCGGTAGAAAGGGGGCACCCGTGTGAGCCGGTTTGGTATCGAATCGCCCCTCTGGATGGATGTCTCGGCTGAATTGACGAGCCTTCGACAGAGTGTCGAACGCTCGACGGAAGGATGGGGTTGGCAACACCCGCATGATTGGCGTTCACGCTTTCCGTTACGTCGTAAACCGTTATGCCAGCGTGAGATCCAGGGGGTGCGGCGGTCTGGGTTACCAGGTGGCATCCTTCATGCAAAGGAAGAACTGGCCGGTCAGTGCCGGAAGAAATTAACGAAGACAATATCATCTGTTCAGCAACGAAAGGACAATCAATGAGCGATACAGCAATGCAGGAAGCCGCTGCAACTCAAGGAGGAGTAAAGAGGGACGCAACCACGAAGCCCGCCCCGGCGGTCAAAAAGGACACTCGGCAACCCAAGCCGCTGCCGAAACCAAATCCTGACTTTTACGAATTGGTCGAGACTCTGCCCGCCGAGGAACTGGCGGTCGTG
>Ga0335071_10006946_pt1 | contig 11676 bp, 9 predicted proteins | sample Lox_Sample_15_FD_206724 | JGI IMG/M metagenome (GOLD analysis project Ga0335071, IMG submission 206724) | Soil microbial communities from Loxahatchee National Wildlife Refuge, Florida, United States - Lox_Sample_1.5 | ecosystem: Environmental > Terrestrial > Soil > Wetlands | place: USA: Florida...
GATGCCCGTGAAGAAGTCGATCTTCTCGGAGGCCTTCATGCGCCGGAGCTCTTTGACGTTCGCGTCCGTGCCGGCGTTCTCGTCGGCCTTGACGGTCTCGATCTTGCGCTTGCCCAGGAGGCCGCCCTTCGCGTTGATCTCTTCGGCGGCGAGGATGTGGCCCTTGTACATGGGCTCGCCCAGCACGGCGGCCGCGCCGGTGTGGAAGGTCATGTGCCCGACCTTGTACGGTGTGTCCGGGATCTTGCCCTTGGCCTGCGCCTGGGCGCGTTCGACCAGGGCAGGGCCTCCCACCAGTGGTGCCGTAGCCGCTGCGGCGGCGGTCACACTGGTCACGCCAAGCTGCGTCAGGAAGTTGCGCCGGGAAACGCCCTGGGTCATGTACGTCCCTCCCTCATTGGCGGACGGTTTGGACACAATTGGCTGATTACATTCCGGATAGTAGCCCTGGGTGCAGTCAAGTCAAGCAATAAGCACATGAAGTTGGGCGAATCTACGCAACGCGTCACAACACGCCTTGCTCCTGGAGCGCGGGCCTATAATCCTGTGGGGGCACGAAGGACATGAGGCTAATCGGGCGAACGCTGCACGGCATCGGCGCCGCCGTGGGATCACGGCCCTGGCTCTTCGTCGCCGTGGCGCTCGCCGTCTTCGCCCTCAGCATCCTCGTGCCGCCCGCCGTCCTGTCCCTCGCGCGCAAGCCCATCACCGCCTTCACGATCAACCCGCTCCTGTCCTCCCTGCCCGAATATCTCGTCTCGGGGAAAGGTGCGCTCGGGGAGCGCATCGCCAAGGTCTGGGGCCTGGCGCTGTTCTGGTTCTCCGCGGACGGCCAGTTCGGCATCGAGTGGGGTTTTGCCGTCACCCTGGCGGACCTCTCCCGCTTCATCCTGATGTCCCTGCTCGTGGCGGCGTACTTCGCGCTGTGGCTCGAGCGGAAGCGCCAGGTGGCCTCCGGGTGGGCGCTTCGCACGGGAGGCTCCGGAGGCGTGCTGGGAGCGCTCGGGGGCATACTCGGGCTCTCGACGGGCGGCTGCACCGTCATGGGCTGCGGCGCGCCCGTCCTTCCGGTCGTGGGCCTCGCGTTCGTCGGCCTCAGCAGCACCGCCATCAAATGGATGGCGGACCTCTCCACCATCGGGACAGCGGCCGTCATGATCGGGCTCGGCGCGGCCGTGCTCTGGCTGGGCTGGCGGGTCGGCGGCCACCCTCGCGTGGCGCGCTAGCCATGCGACTCGGCATCTCGCTGACGAGCAGCCACACGGTGGCAGACCCGCGAGAGGGCGCGCGCTGGATGGTCGAGCGGGCGGCCGCCGCGGCCCGGGCCGGGCTCGATTCCCTCTTCGTGGGCGACCATCACGCCACGCCCGGACCCTACTACCAGAACGTGCCGATGCTCGGGCGCATGCTGGCCGAGTGGAGCGACAAGCCTGCGGGCTGCCTGTTCCTCCTGCCGCTCTGGAATCCCGTGCTCGTGGCCGAGCAGGTCGGCACGCTGGCCGCCATCGCGCGCGGCCGATTCATCTTCCAGTGCGGGCTGGGGGACGGCCAGGCGCAGTTCCTCGCGATGGGCGCGAACATCAAGCAGCGTCCGTCGGCCTTCGAGGAAGCCTTCGGCATCGTCAAGCGGCTCCTGGCCGGCGAGACCGTGTCGTCCCAGGGCCGCTTCGTGGTCGAGAACGCCCGCGTGTCGCCGCGTCCCGTCGAGCCCGTCGAGTACTGGATCGGGGCCAGCGCGAAGGTATCCATCGAGCGCGCCGCGCGCGTCGCCGACGGCTGGCTCGCCTCCCCGTCCCTGACCATGGCCGCCGCCCGGGAACAGGCTCGGTGGTATCTGGAGGCCTGCGCCCGCCACGGCAGGCGGCCGACGGCCGTGGCCCTCCGGAGGGACGTGTACGTCGGCGAGTCGTCGGCGAGGGCGGCGGCCGTGGCCCAGGCCATCGTCAAGGCAGGCTACCGGGGGTTCGATCCGTCCGCGCTGGTCTGGGGCTCCGTGGCCGAGGTCATCGACAAGCTCCGCGCCTTCGGCCCCCTCGGCTATACCGACATCATTGTGCGGCACTTCACCGACAATCAGACTGAGGTCGTCGGCTCTCTGGCCCGCCTCGCTGAGGTGGGCACGGCGCTCCGCTCGGCGTAGTCCCCGTCGCGTCGAGCGGCTCGCCGCGGGACCAGTGCGCGGTCATCCCGGCACCGGCCCAGCCAGCCGGCGTAACAGCTCGTCCACGTCGAGGAGGCCGGCCCCGCCCATTCCGGCGCCGCCCAGGTAGGATCGCGGTGCCTGGAAGCGGACGAGCTCGGTTCCGTCAGAGCCGAGGATCCTGAACTCGCCTTTGACCTGCGCCTGACCCGCTCCCATCCCCACCAGGAATCTCAGCGCCGCGCTGCCCTCGTCGAGCTCCGTGATGGCTCGGTAAGCACCTTGTCGAAGGAGGGATTCTTGGTGAGCCAGTCGTAGGCGCGCCCGCGGAATTGAAGCGGCGCGCTCGTCCAGGCCGGATTCGTGACCCCGATCTCGCCCAGGATCAGCGTGATCGGGCGGACGGGCGGCGGTGGCGTCACGTTAATCGGCGTCACGCCGCCGAACGTGCAGCCGGCCGCGAGGAAGAGAGCGAGCAGGACGGACGGGCAGCGATCATGCCCGCCTCCGCATCGGCGCTCTTGTCAGGGACTGCGCGCGCCCCAGAGGCCGGCGGTGACGCGGGCCTCGTAGTAGTGACCGTAGGGATGCAGGAGCGCCGTCTGGGCGAGCATCCACGCCCGGGTGCGTCCGCCGGCCCAGAACTCCGTGAGCCACTCGGCTCCGGGCGCCACCGCGCCCTCGGCGCGCACGACGCTGGTGACACGCTCACCGGGCACCACCGCGTCGAGATCAGCGGCGCGGAACGAGCCGGTGATCTCCAGTGTTCTCTCGCTCACGGCGTTCCAGTATCCGCGCAGCGTCTCGAGATCTATGCGAGCGGACAGAGCGTCCACTTCCGCATCGCTCATCCCGGTGCCGACGTCGCGCCGCCCTGCCCCGAGGCGATCGTGCCAGTCCACCAGCACCTGGGGCCGGTCGGCGAGAAAGCGATTGACGCACAGGTCCTCGATGCGGGCCGAATGCCAGAGCAGCCACACGATGGGGTTGACGCCTGGGTGCGGCCTGCCTCTGAGCTGGGACTCGGGCAGGCTCGAGAGCAAGCCCTCGACCAGCCCCCGGTGCAAATCACCGTACCGGGCGAGGAAGAACCCGATCGCATCCACGAGCGTCGAGGGCCTCCCGGCTACGGGCTGATCCAAACCTTCATGAACGTGTTGTTGTCGTAGGTGGTGAGGCCGGGCTTGTAGTTCCGCAGCCGCTTGTCCGTGAAGAACCACCCTTCCACCCACGCCACGGCGATGGTCGCGGTATCCCCGCGCGAGAGGATGTAGCGCTGGAGCTCCCAGTACGCCTGCCGGCGCTTGTCCTTGTTCGACTCCTTGAGCGCGCGCTCTGCCAGCTCGTCGATCTTGGGATCAGACATGCGGCCGTAGTTGCTCCCCCCCTCCGTCGTGTAGGCGATGTGGAACACGCCCGAGGGGTCGTTGACGTCCATGGCGCGGTCCTGGGTCGCGATGAGCGTAAAGTCGCCCTTGCCCCAGGCGGCGTAGCCCGCCGCGCTCTCGTGCGTCTTGAGCGTTCCCCGGATGCCGATCTTCCGAAGCTGCGCGATGGCGAGCTGCGCGCGGTCCACGTAGTTGCCCACGGCGCGCACCGCCACCTCGATGTCCACGCCGCCGGGATAGTGCTTCTCCACGAGCTTCTTCGCCTCCGCGATGTCGGCGTCCTTGGGCTGGCGGCAACCGGGGACCTTGTTGACCTCCTCGAGCGGCAGGGCGAAGTCGCCGGACAGCTTCGGATCGAGGATGGCGCACGGTACCCCGGCGCCTTCGAGCGCCTTGGCGACCATCTCCTGCCGGTCGATGGCCAGGTTCACCGCGCGGCGCATGTCCGGATTGTTGAAGGGCGCCTTCTGCGCGTTGAGATAGACAAGGAAGATCGTGTTGATGGAGGCCTGGAAGATGTCCACGTCCTGGCGCGCCCGCGCGAGCTCGTCAGCCTGTGTCTTGCGCATGGGCGGCCAGGCGTCCCACAACATGACCTTGCCGGCCTTGGCGGCGGCCAGCTGGGTCGGCCCGCCCACGAGGATGAACTGCTTCACGCCGTCCAGGTACGGCAGGCCGGGAATGAAGTAGTTCGGGTTCTTCTCCCACTCGATGACGCTGCCGCGCTCGTACTTCTTGAACTTGAAGGGCCCGGTGCCGATCTGGGCTTCGGGCTGGTTCAGGTCGCCGTACTTGGCGAGGATATGCTTGGCGGCCACCCGACACCACGCCGAGGCGAGGGACGGCAGGAACGGGGCGGCGGGGAACTTGAGCCGGAACTGGACGATGCTGGCGTCCACCGCCTCGACGGCGGCCACCATGGGCTTGAGCGAGGCGCCGCACTTGGGGCTCTGGAACTCCGGATTCAGGATGCGGTCGAACGAGGCCTTGACGTCCGCCGAGGTGAAGGGCTGGCCATCGTGCCACTTGACGCCCTTCCGCAGGTAGAACGTGTACGTCTTGCCATCGGGCGAGACCGTCCAGCGCTCGGCCAGGTCCGGCGCGATCTTCGAGGGGTCGTCGGGATCGTAGTGGAGGAGCCCGCTGTAGATGCCCGCGGTCGCCTGCTGGACTACGAGGGGAGACTCGGCATGCACGTCGAGGCGGCCCGGATCGCCGTAGTCGAACCAGGTGAGGACACCGCCGGGACGCGGCTTGTCCTGCGCGTGCGCCGCCGGAGCCACGAGGGCGGCGAGCAGGGCCAGTCCAGCCAGGGTTCGGAGAGCCTGTGCGATCGTCATTGAACGCGCTCCTTGTGGCGTGCTCAGCCGAGGCCGCCCCGCAGCCGCGGGTCGGTGACGTCCCGAATCGAGTCGCCGAAGAGATTCAGCCCGAACACGGCCAGGCTGATGGCCAGTCCGGGAAAGAGTATCATCCATGGCGCAGTCTCCAGCGCCTGGATTCCCGCCGTCAGCATCCCGCCCCACGACGGCTCGTCGGGCGGCGCGCCGGCGCCGATGAAGCTCAGCGAGGCTTCCACCACGATGGCGTAGGAGACGTTGGTGGTGATCAGCACGATGTAGGCGGCGAGGCAGTTCGGGATCAGGTGGCGGCAGATGATGCGCCAGCGCGAGGCGCCCACGGCACGAGCGGCCTCCATGTACGGCGAGGCGACCACGCCCAGGGCGACGGACCGGATGGTGCGGGCCGCCGTGGGCGTGAGCAGGACCACGAGGGCGATGATGACATTGTTCACGGACTGTCCCAGCGCGGCCATGAGCGCCAGTGCCAGAATGATGGGCGGCAGCGCCATGACCGCGTCCACGACGCGCTGGCTGCCCGTGTCGGCCGCGCCGCCCAGATAGGCGGTCACCGCGCCCCAGAGCGACCCGGCCGTGATGCCGAAGAGGACTGACACGAGCCCAACGTAGAGGGACAGTCGCGCTCCCCAGATGACGCGGCTCATCACGTCCCGTCCGACCTGATCCGTGCCCATGGGAAACTCGGCGCTCGGAGGCAGATAGGGGGCGAAGCCCGCCTCCTTGGGCCCATGCCAGGCGAGCCGGGGCGCCAGCACGGCGACGGCGACGAGGGCCAGCACGATGATGCCGCCGGCCGCGCCCAGCGGCTGACGGCGAACGAGGCGGCTCACCTCACGCATAGTGGATCCGCGGATCCAGCCAGACGTAGACCAGATCGACGAGGAGGTTCACGAGCAGGAAGACGAGGGCCATGAGGAAAACCATGGCCTGCACGGTGGGGTAGTCGCGCTGGCTCACCGCCTGCACGAGGGCCGTGCCCATCCCCGGCACCACGAAGATGATCTCCATGATGACCAGGCCGCCCAGGAGGCGCCCGCCCCACCAGCCCACGAACGTGACGACAGGCAGGAGGGAGTTCCGGAGCGCATGCCGGTAGACCACCGCGCGCTCCGTCAGCCCCTTGGCGCGCGCCGTGCGCACGTAGTCCTGGCGGATCACCTCGAGCATCTGCGAGCGCGTCAGACGGGCGATGGGCGCGCTGATGTAGAAGGCCTGCGCCAGCGCGGGCCAGATGAGCTGCTTGAGGTTCTCCACGGGGTTCTCGCTGAAGGGCACGAACTCGAGCGGCGGGATCCAGTGGAAGAGGCGGACGAGTCCGTAGAGGATGAGGGCGCCGGTGACGAACAGCGGCAGGCTCAGGCCGCTCAGGCTGGCGATGCGCGCCAGATAGTCGAGGGGGCTGTTCCGGTACACGGCCGAGATCACGCCGAGAGGAATGGCCCAGACCAGCGCCAGGGCGAGCGTGAGAATGGCCAGCTCCATGGATCGCGGAAATCGCTCGCGCACGATGTCCCAGACGGGCCGCCGCTGCGTGTACGACTTGCCGAAGTCGCCGCGCACCGCCCCGGCGACCCAGGAGAGATACTGGACGACCACCGGCTCGTTCAGTCCCAGCTCCCGGCGGATCTGCTGGATCTGCCTCTGCTGCACCCCGCTCGTCTCGGAGCCGGTCTGGTACACGAGGATCTCGGCGATGTCCCCGGGCACGAGGCGCATCAGGACGAAGATGAGCATGGACGCCCCGAGCAAGGCCGGAATGAAGAGCAGGAGGCGGCGGACCACGTAGCTGCGCATGCGACGCGGCCTCCAGGCGGCCCCTAGCGGTTCGCGCGGGCCAGCAGGGCGTGGAGGAGGACGTCCACCCCTGGTGACGTGTAGTCGAGATCCGCGTGCTCGGCCTCGTTGTGGGAGATCCCGTCGCGGCACGGCGTGAAGATCATGGCGGTGGGCGCGACCCGGGAGACGTAGTAGGCGTCGTGGCCCGCCTGGCTCAGGATGTCCCGGTGAGGCACGCCGAGCACCTGGGCCGCCTCGCGGATGAGCCGGATGCAGCCGGGATCGAAGCGCTCGCTGCCGAATTGCCACTCCCCGGCGATCCGCATCTCCACGTTCGAGCGCCGGGCACAGTCGGGGATGGCCGCTTTCACCTCAGCCCACATCTGGTCGGCTACCGCGCGCTCGGCGTGGCGGACGTCGCACGTGAGCTGCGCATACTCCGAGAGGATGCCGGCCTTGTTGGGCCACGCCACGATGCGTGCCACCGTGGCCTTGCCTTCGCTCGCGTGGTACTTCCAGCCCACGTCGTTGACCGCCACCGCCAGCATGGCCGCGCCCACCAGCGCGTTCTTCCGCCGGTCCATGGGCGTCGGCCCCGCGTGCGCCGTCTCGCCGTGCACGTCCACGTGCATGCCCCGCGTGGCATAGCCGCCCACCACGACGCCCACGGGCACGGCCTCTCGATCGAGGATGGGCCCCTGCTCGATGTGGAGCTCGAAATAGGCGTCGATGGCGCGCCCGCCCACCGCCGCCTTGCCGTTGTAGCCGATGCGCTCGAGCTCGGCGCCGAAGGCCTTGCCGTCGTCGTCGCGGAGCGCCAGCACCCAGTCCACGTCGAACACGCCGGCAAAGGCGCCCGAGGCCACCATGGCCGGCGTGAACCGCGCGCCTTCCTCGTTGGTCCAGCACACGAGCTCGAGCGGCCGCTTCGTGCGCACGCGGCCCGCGTCGAGCGTGCGCAGCACTTCGAGCCCGGCCAGCACGCCCACGATCCCGTCGTATTTGCCGCCCGCGAACTGCGTGTCGAGATGGCTGCCCATGAGCACGGGCGGCAGGTGATCGTCGGTGCCCGGCCGCCGCGCGAAGATGTTGCCCACGCGGTCCACCGCCACGGTGCAGCCGGCTTCGGTGCACCAGGTGACGAAGAGATCGCGCATCTCCTTGTCGGCATCGCTCAGCGCGACGCGCCGGAGCCCGCCCGCCTTGCCCGGCCCGATCTCGCCGGACCGCATGACCGTCGACCAGAAGCGGGCGGGATCGATGCGAAGAGAAGCCTCGGCTGTGGACATGGATGCGCCCTCCCGACGCGCTCCGGTCTTACCCCGCCGCGGGAGAAGCTGTCAATACGGCGCGCGGCTATGCGCGCTGCGCCGCCGGGGCGACGCCGCGCACGAGGCCCAGCACGAGGAGCGCGGACACCGTCAGGACGGCGCATAGCGTGTATGCGGAGCGCATGCCCGCCGACTCGAGAAGGGCATAGCCCACGAGCGGACCGATGGCGGCGCCGAGATCGCCCGCGGTGGAGAGTCCGCCCATGACCACGCCCCGCACGCGCGGTGGAGCGCCATCGCCCGTCCAGACGACCAGCGCCGGCTGCGAGAAGCCCTCGCCGATTGCCACCAGCAGCACGCCGGCCACGACCGCGCCGACGCCGCGGCCGCCCAGCAGCACGATCACGCCGGCCAGCACGGCGAGCACACCGGCCGCCGCCACGATGCGCCGATCGTCGAGGCGATCCAGGAGCAGCCCGGAGGTGGGGGTCATCACCATGTTGGCGAGACGCCGCCCGCCGAGCAGCACGCCGGTGAGCGAGGCCACGGGCAGGAACCAGGGCCCGGCTCCCGGCTCCGCAGCGAGGAGCTTGAGCTGAAAGCCGAGCGTGGCCATCACCACGCCACTCCCCGCGAAGTGCGTCACGAAGCAGACGAAGGCGGGGGCGAGCAGTCGCGGATCCAGCCGGCGGAGCGTGGCGAGCGTCCCCGGTGCCACGCCCGCCGCCGAAGCCGGCGGATGGGCGCGGATATCCCTGGTCCCGCGAAGCGCCCAGAGGGAGACCAGCAGCCCGATGGCGGTCAACGGCGCGTAGACCATCAGCGTCCCGCGGTAGCCGAGGCGGTCCCCGAGGAAGCCGGAGAGCAGCAGGGCCAGGAGCGTGCCCAGGGCAAGGAGCGCCTGATAGACACCGATCGCGCGGCCGCGATCGGCCACCGTGGAATGATCGAGGATGAGCGACACGCCGCCCACCGAGAGGAGCGAGAACGCGATCCCCCAGAGCACCCGGCCCACGAGGAGCGGCCAGAGGCTCTCGGCCACCAGATAGCCCGTGGTGGACACGAGGGCCAGCCCCATGCCGCAGAGGTACGGCCCGCGCCGGCCGAGCCGGTCCAGGAGCAGGCCGCCCAACGAGTTCGAGGCCAGGCGCACGATGCGATTGGCGGAGAGCACGAGGCCGAGGCTGGCGGCGGCGATGCCCGCGGCCTCCGGATGCGAGGGAAGGAAGACGTACAGCATCTGGTCGCCGAGGAGCGCCAGCGAGTAGGCGACGGCGAGTCCGATCGCGAGCGCGTGGCGCCGACTCTGCACCGGCCGATGCTACTACACCGACCGCCGCCGTACGGGAAGCTTCCGCACGAGATCGCGCGCTTTACACGCGTGCCGGCGCCGCGTACTCTCCCGCCGAGGAGACACCATGCGCTCTCATCGGACCGGCATCGCGCTGCTCGCAGCCCTCTCGATCACGCTCGGGATTCACGGCCCCGCCCACGCCGCGCCCGAGGGCACCATGACGTGGGGCATCCACGTCACGCTCGCGTCGCGCTGGCTCGACCCCGCGGAGACGGAAGCCCTCGTCACGCCGTTCATGGTCCTCTACGCCATCCACGACGCCGTGGTGAAGCCCATGACGGGCACGATGACGGGCGCGAGCCTGGCCGAGTCGTGGACGGTGTCGCGGGACGGGCTCGTCTACGAGTTCGTGCTGCGCAAGAACGCGCGCTTCCACAACGGCGAGCCGGTGACCGCGGACGACGTGAAGTTCTCGTTCGAGCGCTACCGCGGGGCGGCCGCCAAGCTCTTGAAGGATCGCGTCAAGGAGATCCAGACGCCCGACCCGGGGCGGGTCCGCTTCGTGCTCCGGGAGCCCTGGCCCGACTTCATGACGTTCTACGGGACCACGGCCTCCGGCGCCGCCTGGGTCGTGCCGAGGAAATACGTCGAGAAGGTCGGCGAGGAAGGATTCAAGAAGGCGCCGATCGGCGCCGGCCCGTATCGCCTCGTCTCGTTCAACCCCGGCGTCGACATGGTGCTCGAGGCCTTCGACGGCTACTGGCGCAAGCCGCCGGCGGTGAAGCGGCTCGTCTTCCGCTCCATCACCGACGAGACGACACGTGCGGCCGCCGTCAAGCGCGGCGAGGTGGACCTGATCTACCTCGTGTCGGGCCCCGTGGCGGAGGATCTCAAGCGGACGCCCGGCTTCAAGGTCGCCTCCCCCCTGCCCTCGCTCGGCCAGTTCTGGCTCGACTTTCCCGAGCAGGGCAATCCCAAGTCGCCGTGGCACGACCAGCGCGTCCGGATGGCGGCGAGCCTCGCCGTGGACAGGAAGGCAGTGAGCGACGCGGAGTGGCTCGGCTTCGCGAGGCTGACCGGCAACATCGTGCCCAAGGCCTTCGAGTTCGCGCTGGAGCTGCCGCCGCATCCCTACGATCCCGCGAAGGCCAAGGCGCTCCTCGCCGAGGCGGGATATCCGGGCGGGTTCGACGCGGGCGATTTCACGCCCTTCCCGCCCTACTACTCGATGGGCGAAGAGGTAGCGAACTACCTGCGCGCGGTGGGCATTCGCACGCGGCTCAAGAACATGGAGCGCGCGGCCTTCCTCACCGCGTGGCGAGAGAAGAAGATCCCCGGGGTGATCATGGCGCTGGTGGCGCCGTCGGGCAACGCGGCCACGCGGCTCGAGCCCTTCGTGACCCGCGACGGCTTCTATTCCTACAGCCCGCTGCCGGAGGCCGAGGACCTCTTCGCGCGCCAGTCACGCGAACCGGATCGCAAGAAGCGCGAGGCGATGCTGCACCAGATCCAGCGGCTCATCCACGATCGCGTCACCCACGCGCCCTTGATGGAGTCCGCGTTCCTCTGGGCCGTCGGGCCTCGCGTGGAGCAGTCCGGCCTGTCGCTGATTCCGGGTCATGCGTACTCCGCCCCGTACGAGGACGTGAAGCTGAAGCACCCGTAGGTCCCCGTAGGTCCCGGAACTCACGAAGTTCACGCGCGACGGGCGGGTCCTGTTCTTTGGGGCGTCCGTACGAAGGGCAACCGGGCGGATGGCACCGGGGGCGCTCCTACTCGAAGGCTGCCGAGAGATCGCCCATCCCGGGACGCACACCGGGAAGCGGCTCGAGCCCGAAGCGCCGCGTGATGAGCTTGATGACGGAAGTCGTGTCGTAGGGCGTGTGGTCGACGAAGCCGCGCTTCGCCCGCGGCGAGACGATCAGCGTCGGCACGCGGGTGCCTGGGCCCCAGCGATCGCCCTTCGGCGGCGGCACGTGATCCCAGAAGCCGCCGTTCTCGTCGTAGGTGATGATGACCGCGGCGGAGGGCCAGAGGCGGCTGGCCTTGATCAGCGACAGGAGCTCGGCGATGTGAATGTCGCCCGACAGCACATCGGCATAGCCGGGGTGCTGGTTCAGCGTGCCCTGCGGCTTGTAGAAGGCGACCTGCGGCAGCGTGCCCTGCTCGATCGCCGCGAGCAGATCCGCGTAGTCCTTCAGATGGCGCTCCCGGTCGGGCGTGCCCGGCGCAAAGCGGGCAAAGTAGTTGAACGGCTGGTGGTGCGGCGCGAAGTACGGGGCGCCGTTCGCCCGCGTCAGGATCACACGCCGCGACGCTTCGGGCGGCTGCATGCCGTCCCGCAGGGCCAGGGTCCAGGCCCCCGCATACCATGCCCACGTGATGCCCTTGGCCGTCAGCGTGTCGCCGATGGTCTTCAGCGTCTGCGGCGCCAGCGTGTGCCGGC
>Ga0335071_10006947_pt1 | contig 11674 bp, 10 predicted proteins | sample Lox_Sample_15_FD_206724 | JGI IMG/M metagenome (GOLD analysis project Ga0335071, IMG submission 206724) | Soil microbial communities from Loxahatchee National Wildlife Refuge, Florida, United States - Lox_Sample_1.5 | ecosystem: Environmental > Terrestrial > Soil > Wetlands | place: USA...
CCGCCGGCGGCCTCGGCGTTCGTCACGACGGTCTCAAGCTGCTGGAGGGTCTGGTCGCTGAACCCGACGACGGTCGTCGCGTAGGGGTCGCGCGGCGGGATCGTCTCCGTGCACGGGCTCGGGCAGTCCGCGCCGTACCACAGCGTCGTGCGCGCGCTGTCGTACCCGCAGTCGTGGACGATCTGCTCGACCTGGGCGTTGAAGTCGGCCTTCTGCCCATACGGATAGGCGAAGTCGGTGACCTGGAAGCCCTGGGCCTGCAGCGCTGCGCGGTCGTCGCAGACCTCGTGCTGCGCCACGGCGGCACTGACGCTCGCGAGACTCACGTGGTCCACCGTGTGCCCGCCGATCTCGTTCCCGTCCGCTGCCAGGTCGTGGAGCTGGGACCAGGTCATGTAGCCGCTGCTTCCCACGCTCCCGCTGATGATGAAGAACGTCGCGTGCATGCCGTGGGCGGCGAGCATCGACCGCGCCGCGTACTGGTTGGCGTAGCCGTCGTCGAATCCGAGCGAGACGATCGTCTGCCCGCTCGCGATCCCCGCCCAGCCCGCCTGGGCGGCGTACGCTGCGAGCACCGCGAGCGTGAGGACGGCGAGCCGCCGGCTCCGTATGCGCTTCCCCGAACGGACGACGATGGGACGAGGGTAGGGCGAGGCGCCGGCGCCCACAACGGGCACGTGCGTCCAGCGGCCATCGCGCGCCGTCCACCGTGGGTGGACGGCGCGCCACCCGGGGCCGTTGCTGGGGCGTCTCGAGGCACAGGCCACGAGATCTTCACGTCGGCGACGCCGCCAAGCGCAAGGGTTGCGCGCCGTGAGCTGTGACGCGAGCCAGCCGCCCTGCGCCTGGGGCCCCCCGCCGCCCCAGCCCGGACCGCTGCGCTCGCCGCTGCGCTTCGCCGCCGCGGCGTGCGCGGCGACCGCGGCACTCGTGCACACCCTCGTCATGGAGGACCACTTCGAAAGCGCCCGCTACCTGGGCGTGCTGTTCGCGCTGTACGCGCTCGTCTGCGCCGGGGTCGCCCTCCTGCTCGCGCGCCGCGACACGCGCGTGGTCTGGCAGATCGCCGCCGGCTCGTCGCTGCTGGCGATCGCCGCCTACGCGTGGAGCCGTGCGGTCGGGCTCCCGCAGATCGACGACGATGTCGGCAACTGGGCCGAGCCGCTGGGGATCGTCGCGCTCACGGCCGAGGGCACGCTCGTCGCGTTGGCGCTCGGCGCGCTGCGCCACTGGCGGGCCGAGGGGCGCCTTCGCGGACACTCACCGGTGCTCGCGGGCACGCTCGCTCTCGCGCTCGGGCTGAGCGGCACCGCCCTCGCCGCCGGCGCTCCGGGCGGCGAGCACCCGGCTCGCAGCGCCGCGATGGCCGGGATGCCCGGCATGACAGCGGATGCCCAGGGGGCCGACGCCCACTGGGCGGCTACGCAGGGCGCGCCGTTCCACAGCGACGGGGTGACGCGGACCTACTACATCAGCGCCGACCCGGTGGTCTGGAACTACGCCCCCGACGGGCGCAACGACACCACCGGGAAGCCGTTCGACGAGGTCGCGGACACCTACGTCCGGTCCGGTCCCGGACGAATCGGCTCGAGCTACCTCAAGTGCCTGTACCGCGGCTACACCGACGCGAGCTTCACCCGCCTGCAGCCACACCCGGCGGACGAGCAGTACCTCGGGATCCTCGGGCCGGTGATCCGCGCCGAGGTCGGCGACACGATCAAGGTCGTCTTCCGCAACACGTGCCCGTTCCCTGCCAGCGTGCATCCACACGGCGTCTTCTACGAGAAGGACAGCGAGGGCGCCCCCTACGACGACGGCACCTCAGGGCCGGACAAGAGCGATGACGCCGTACCCACAGGCGGGCGCCACACGTACGTCTGGGAGGTCCCCGAGCGTGCCGGACCCGGCCCGGGTGACGGCTCGTCGGTGATGTGGATGTACCACTCGCACACCGACGAGGTCGCCGACACGTACGCGGGCCTCATGGGGCCGATGGAGATCACGGCGCAGGGAATGGCTCGCCCGGATGGCGGCCCGAAGGACGTCGACCGCGAGTTCTTCGAGCTGTTCTCGGTGATGAACGAGAACAACAGCCCCTTCCTGCACGAGAACCTGCGGCGCTTCGCCCAGGCGCCGTACCCGAACCCCGACGACGAGGAGTTCCAGGAGTCCAACCTCATGCACTCGATCAACGGCTACGTCTTCGGCAACCAGCCGCTGGTGACGATGCGCCGTGGCGAGCGGGTGCGCTGGTACGTCATGAGCATGGGAACCGAGGTCGACCTGCACACCCCCCACTGGCACGGGAACACCGTGCTCGTGAGCGGCATGCGGATGGACACGGTCAGCCTGCTGCCGGCGAGCATGGTCGTGGCGGACATGGTCCCCGACGACCCGGGCACCTGGCTCTTCCACTGCCACGTGAACGACCATCTGATCGCGGGCATGATCACGCGCTACCGGGTGCTTTCGTAGCGTGGCATCGCCAGACGACCTGCGGCTTCTCGATGCTCATGCCCGCCCGCGGGCGTCGAGCACCTCGTTGACGAGCGCGTCGGCCTCGGCGTTCTGCTCGCGACGCACGGTGCGCACGACCCAGTGCTCGAAGCCGCGCAGCGCTTCCAGCGCCTCGGCGTGCAGCGGCCGCATGTCGGCGTGCTTGACCTTGTACTGCCCGTTGATCTGCTTGGCGATCAGCTCGGAGTCGTTGACGATCTCGACCTCCGTGGCCCCCAGCTCGCGCGCACGGCGCGCGCCAAGGATCACGGCGCGGTACTCGGCGACGTTGTTCGTCGCGATGCCGAGCAGCTCGCCCTCGCGATCGACGACGTCGCCGTCGGGCGTCGAGAGCACGACCGCGGCGGCCGCCAGCCCCGGGTTCCCACGCGAGCCGCCGTCGACGTGGACGACCAGCTTCACGCGGCGCTGGGCGCGTCCGGGTCGCCGAACAGCGGCGGGTGGTCACCCACCGCCCGGGCCCGGCGGCGCCGGCGGAACTCGGATTCGTCGGTCACGGGCGGCCCACCCGACTTGCGGCCGGCGCGGCGCCGGTCGATGATCACGGTGACCTCGGGGTCGTCGGCATAGTAGGCGACGAGCTTGTCGTAGAGCTCGTCGGCGAGCTCCTCGGGGACGACGCTGTAGATCACGGCGGGGACTGTACTCCTCGCGCCGCCCGGCGCCTGAATGCCGCCGTTCAGGGCGCTCAGGCCTGCTGGACGGCGCCGTGCAGCGCCCCCTGCTCATCGGCGATCGCGTTGGGCGTGCGATCCTCGCTCTGAAGCTCGTCCAGCTCGTAGCCCTGGCCGGTCGCGCGCACGCCGGCATCCTCGTCGGCGAGGTCGACCTCGAAGCGGTACCAGGAGATCTCCCAGGCGACGACGATCGTGACGATGCTGCCCTCGGTCGGCGACGGCCGGACGCTCACCAGCGGGGCGCCGAGCGTCCTCGCGACGCCGGCGATCGTGCGGCAGTGGTGGCTCGTGTTGAACAGCTCGATCGCCCGCACGATCTTCATGTCCGCGTTGGTCGGGATCGCGTGCACGAAGCGATCCTCCCGGTACATCGGGGGCTCCTCGACGACGCCGGTCGACGTGACCACGCGCTCGGGCTCCGGGTCGGGCTCCGGATCCGGGTACTCCTCCTCGAGTGCGTCCAGCAGCCCCTCGGCCTCCTCGGGAACGAGCAGCTCCGCGCTGTCCTCGCGCCGCCGGCGCAGGCGCTCGATGAACGAGACCCCACCGCCGCCGGAGCGCCAGCCGCCGCGCCCGCGCGCGGGGGCAGCGTCGGCGCCCTCGCGGATCCAGCCCTCGTGGACCGCGCGGGGGATGCACAGCTCGCAGACCAGGCGCCGCTCGCCGTCGTGCAGGAAGACGTCCGGATGCTCGCCGCGCAGCAGCGTGCGTCCGCAGATCGCGCACTGCGTGGGCTCCTGCATCGTGTTGATCTGCCGCGGCGTCACGACACAGCAGGGTAACGCCGTCGGGCGTTCCGGTCCGGGCTGCTAGGCGTGGACGGCCTCCTCCCCCGAGCTCACGACCTTCTGCGCGAGATGCGCGGGGACCTCGTCGTAGCGCAGCAACTCCATCGTGTAGTCGCCGCGGCCGCCGGTGATCGAGCGCAGATCGGGGGCGTAGGTGAGCATCTCGGACATCGGCACCTCGGCCTTGACCTCGCTCATCCCGCCGACGGCGTCCATGCCCAGCGGATGGCCGCGACGTGAGTTCAGATCGCCGATCACGTCACCGACGCAGTCGTCGGGCACCGACAGCGTGACGAGCATCACGGGCTCGAGCAGCGCCGGGTCGGCCTTCTCGAGCGCCTCGCGCATCGCGATCGAGCCGGCGGTCTTGAACGCCATCTCCGAGGAGTCGACGGTGTGGTAGGAGCCGTCGGTGAGCCGCACGCGCACGCCCTTGACCGGATAGCCGGCCACCGCCCCGTGCTGCATCGCCTCGCGCACGCCCTTCTCGACGGCGGGGATGAAGCTGTTCGGGATGACGCCGCCCTTGATCTCGTCGACGAACTCGAACTCCTCGTCCTCCAGCGGCTCGATCGCGATGTGGCAGTCGCCGAACTGACCGCGCCCGCCGCTCTGCTTCTTGTGACGCCCGTGCGCCGTCGCGGGCCGGCGGATCGTCTCCTGGTAGGGCACCCGCGGCGGCTTGAGCGTCACCTCGGCGCCGAAGCGCGACTTCAGCCGGTCGACGATCACCTCGACATGCACCTGCGAGAGGCCCGCGACGATCTGGTCGCCGGTCTGCGGGTCGCGATGCAGGTCGATCGTCGGGTCCTCCTCCTGCAGGCGGCGCAGCGCGGTGAAGACCTTGTCCTCGTCGCCCTTCGTGCGCGCCTCGATCGCGAACGCCATCACCGGCTGGGGCAGGTCGACGGCGGGCATCGCGATCGGTTCGTCGCGATCGGCGAGCCAGTCGCCCGCGCGCGTCTCCTTGAGCTTGGCGACCGCCCCGATGTCGCCGGGGCCGAAGGCATCGGCGCTCGCCGACTCCTTGCCGCGCGAGATGAGCAGCTGGCCGACCCGCTCCTTGGCGTGCGCGCGCGTGTTCAGCACCTGGCTGTCCGGGCGCATCACGCCCTGGTAGACGCGGAAGAGGTTGATCCGCCCGGCGAACGGGTCGGCGCGAGTCTTGAAGACGTAGGCGTACAGCGGCTCGTCCTCGGCGGGCGTGAGCGTGACCTCGGGGAGCTCGAGGGCGCCGTGCTTGACCGGCGAGGGCAGGTCCTCCTCGATCGCGTCGAGCAGCCGGTTGGTGCCGAGGTTCTTCGTCGCCACGCCGCAGACGACGGGGAAGATGCCGCCGTGGTTCGTGCCGTCCTTCAGCGCGGTGACGATCTCCTCATGCGAGATCTCCTCGCCCTCCAGGTAGCGCTCCATGAGCGCGTCTGAGACCTCGGCGACCTCGTCCATGAGCTTCTCGCGGTACTCCTGCGCGAGCTCGGCGAGGTCGTCGGGGATCGGGATCTCGCGGCAGTTGTCGCGCTCGGCGCTGACGTACTCGTACGCCCTCATGTCGACGAGGTCGATCACGCCGCGGACCTCGTGCTCGGCGCCGATCGGGATCTCGGTGGCGACGACGTGCGGGCCGAACGCGGCCTTGAGCTGCTCGAGCGTGCGGAAGAAGTCGGCGCGCTCGCGGTCGAGCATGTTCACGAAGACCATGCGCGCGAGGTCGAGCTCGGCGGCGCGCTGCCACAGGCGGCTCGTCGTCACCTCCACGCCCATGACGGCGTTGACGACGAAGATCGCCGACTCGCAGACGCGCAGCACGCCGAGCGCGTCGGCGACGAAGCTCGGCTCGCCGGGCGTGTCGATCAGGTTGATCTTGCGCTCGTCCCACTCAAACGAGCTCAGGTGCGCGCTGATCGACATCTGGCGGGCCTGCTCGTCCGCGTCGTCGTCGGAGATCGTCGTGCCGTCGACGACGGACCCGAGGCGGTTGGTGACCCCCGCCTGGTAGAGCAGCGCCTCGTGCAGTGAGGTCTTGCCACTCCCGCGGTGGCCGACAAGGGCGACATTGCGGATGCGGTCCGCCTTGTGCATGCCTGCATTCCTCTCCTCGAACTGTGCGGTCCGGCGACCTTATCGCCGCACCGCGTGCGCGGCCAGCGCGACGGGGGGTCAGGTGATGAGCGCCACGAAGCGGGGGTCGCTGCGCACCGCGTCGAGGTCGGTGTCCCCGCGCGCCCATTCGCGGACCTCGTCGCCGCCGAGCTCGACGGCCCGGCTGAGGGCCCCGATGGCGGCGTCGGGGTTGCCGGCCAGCGCCTCCATGCACGCGAGGTTGTAGGGCAGCCAGCGGTTGTCGGGCAGCGCCGCCATCGCCTCCTGGAAGATCTCGCGCCCGCGCCGGGTGTCGGTCTTCGCCGCGCCCAGGCCGCGGAACGCCCACTCCCAGGCGGAGACCTCGTACGCGCGGTCGGCCCACCCACCGATCGCCAGCACGGTCGTCCCGACCTCGCGCGCGGTCGCGTGCCGGTGGACCGAGGGATCGGGCACGAAGACGCAGGTGCCGGTCGGCGCGTCGAGGCTCGCGCCGTCGAGCGTGAAGGTCGCGTGCCCGGCCACGACGACGTACAGCTCCTCGTGGCCGAGGTCCTTCTCGTCGTGCGACTCGACGACGTCCTGCCCGACCTGCGAGGCGGTGTAGGCGTTGACGCCGAAGGCACGCACGCCGAGCTCGTGGCGCAGCGGGCGCCAGGTGAGCGTGCCGACGCTGGGGAGCGCCTCGACCTCGTCGATCTTGACGGCCTTCCAGCGCGGCGCGGACATCAGTCGGCGGTGAGCCGCCCGCGCAGGCGAAGGACGGCCTTCGTATGCAGCTGCGAGACGCGCGACTCGGTCACACCCAGGACCTCGCCGATCTCGCGGAGCGTCAGGTTCTCGTAGTAGTAGAGGGCGATCACGAGCTTCTCGCGCTCGGGCAGGCGCGCGATCGCCTCCGCGACGCGGTCGCGCAGGTCGGTCTGGTCCATCATCGCCGAGGGGTCCGGCGCGTTCTGGTCCTGGAGCGTGTCGAGCAGCGAGACCTGGTCGCCGCTCGCGTCGCCGACCGACCAGAGCTCGTCGAGCGCGGCGATCGAGGAGTTGGAGATCTGCAGGAGCGCGTCCTGGAACTCGCTGAGCCCCATCCCGAGCTCGGCAGCCATCTCCTCGTCGGTCGGCGCGCGCTGGAGCTTGTGCTCGAGCTTCTGGTTGGCCCGCTCGATCTCGCGCGCACGGGCGCGGACCGAGCGCGGGACCCAGTCCTGCGCGCGCAGCTCGTCGATGATCGCGCCCTTGATGCGCGTGATCGCGTAGGTCTCGAACTTGATCTCGCGCTCGAGCTCGAACCGCTCGATCGCGTTGATCAGCCCGATCAGCCCGTAGGAGATGAGGTCGGCCTCCTCCACGTGCGAGGGCAGGCCCGATGCCATCCGCCCGGCGACGTACTTCACGAGCGGCGAGTAGGCCACCACCAGGCGCTCTCGAGCGCGCTCGTCGCCGGTGCCTTTGTACCGGCGCCACATGTCGCGCAGCTCGATCGCCTTGACGTTCGTCTCCATCGCTGATGAGAGCCTATGCGCGCGGGTGGCTGCGGCGGTACGCGGTGCGCAGGCGCGCCGACTCTACCCGAGTGTAGATCTGCGTCGTCGAGATGCTGCTGTGCCCGAGCAGCTCCTGGATCGCGCGCAGGTCCGCACCGCCGTCGAGCAGGTGCGTCGCGAACGAGTGGCGCAGCGCGTGCGGGTGGATCCCGCCCTGGATCGCGGCGGCGCGCGCCCAGACCCGCAGGCGCCGGCGCACGTCGGAGGTCTGCAGGCGCCGGCCGGACTTCGAGAGGAACAGCGCCTGTTCGTCGGTCGCGGTCTCCGCGAGCGCCGGGCGCCCGCGCTCGAGCCAGCGAGCGAGCGCGCGCAGCGCGTGTTCGCCGGCCGGGACGATGCGCGTCTTGCCGCCCTTGCCCTCGACGCGCAGCTCCTCGGCGTCGAAGCCGACGGCGCCGACGTCGAGGTCGACGATCTCCTGCGCGCGCAGCCCGCAGGCGTAGGCGAGCTCGAACATGGCGCGATCGCGCAGCTCGAGCGGGGTCGTCGCCGGAATCCGGTCCAGGAGCGCCACGAGCTCGTCCGGGCGCAGGACGCGCGGCAGGTGCGATCCGCGCTTCGGCGAGGCAACGAGCTCGGCGGGGTTCTGCGTGACGACCCCGTGCTCGCGCAGAGTGCGAAAGCATGCGCGCAGCGAGGCGAGCTTGCGCGCGACGGTGCTCGGGGCGCAGCGGCGCTCGGAGAGCCGCGCGGCGTAGCGGCGCAGCTCGCGCGGGCCGATCGCGGCGGGCTCGAGCCCCGCCTCGCTCGCCCACAGCGCGAACTGGTCCAGGTCGGTGCCGTAGGCGCGCCGCGTCTGCTCGGCGGCCCCGCGCCGGCGCAGGTCCGCGTCCAGCAGACCCAGGGCCTCGTGCCAGGCGCGGCTGAGCGGCGGCTGCGTATCCTCGGCCGCGATGGCGCTGTTCTTCATCGACACGGTCTCAGGTCAGGTCGCCACCCGCCGGCAGCTCATCGAAGCCGGGGTGTGCCCGCCCGACGGCGACCCGCCTGTGCCGTGGCTGCGGATCAAGGGAACGGACGACGCGACAACACTGTGGTACGCGGTCATGCGCCGGCGGGAGCGGGAGATCTTCATCGGCTCACTGGTCTTTCGCCACTCCGACCACCATGCCCTGCTTCTGGAGCGAGGCTGGGAGGAGGTCGCCGTGGAGGAGATCGGTCAGGCGATGTAGACCGGCGTGCCGACCGAGACCTGGTCGTACAGGTTGATCACGTCCGGGATGCGCATGCGCACGCAGCCGTGCGAGGCGGCGCTGCCGAGCGAGCCGTACTCGCTGGGATCCACCCCGTGGATGCCCGCCCCGCCGTCGATGCCCATCCAGCGCGCCTTGATCGGGTCGTCGGGTCCGGGCGGGATGACCTTGCCGGCCAGCGCCCCGGCCCACGCGCTGTTGGGCACGTGCCAGGACGGGTTGACCTGCTTGTCCTGGATGTCGTAGAGCCCCGCGGGGGTCTCGAGCCCCTGGCGTCCGACGGCGATCGTGTAGGTCTTGACCGGCCGCAGGTCCTTGTACAGGCGCAGGGTGAACGCCGCGCGATTGACGATGATCACGGTCGGGTACTTCTTGGCCAGCTGCGAGGTCGTCACCTTGGGCTGGACCTTGTCCATGTGGATCGTGAAGGTCCGCTGCGCGGTCGGCGAGAGGATCGCCTCGCGGATGCGCCGGTGCAGCACGCTGGCCGGGACGAGCAAGCCCGCGGCCGACGGGACCGGCTCGACGCCGGCCCCCGAGAACGTGATGCTGGCGTTACGCGGCTTGCGCTCGATCGCGCGGCGCACGCGGTCGAGCAGCCGCACGACCGCGTGGTCGTTGTAGCTCATGCGCGGCTGCAGGTCGACGTTGAGGCTCGAGCCCGTGAGGCCGCGCACCGCGCGGCCCAGGAAGTTGCCCTGCCGGCTACGCGCGATGGCCTCGTCGACGCTGCCGGCGACGTCGGCGGAGATCTGTGCCTCGTGCGCGGTCAGGTGCCAGCGCCGCGCCGCGCGGCGCAGCACGATCGGCCGGCTCAGCGGGTCCAAGAGGTCACGCGTGAGCTTCGCGCTCGCCTGCGAGCGGGTGAGCCCGCCGACGTCGACCCCGCCGACCGTCACACCGTGCGCGATGGTGTCGCGGCGCGCGCTGTCGTAGAGGTAGGCCGCCAGTACGAGCACGCCGGCGACGACGAGCCCGAAGGCGGCGGCGATGACGTAGGAACGGCGCACGTAGAAATCCCTCCGGTACCGGCCGGCAACCTCAGGATAGGACACCGGTCCGCGGCCCGCCACGGCTGCAAGGCCCGTGGCGTCCCACCGGGATTCGGCCTGCGCCGCCCGGTTCCTACCCGTCGGCGATCAGCGCGTCGATCGCCGCCAGCAGGCGAGGGCGAGCGGCGTTCGCCGCCTCGTGCGCGCGCAGCGCCCGCAGGCTCGGTGCGTCGAGCGCGTCGAGGACCGCGACGACCTCTTCGGCCTCGAGCGCATCGAACGCGCTCTCGCGCTCCAGTCGCCTGACTTCTGGCCCGGCCGCCGCCAGTGCACCGCGCACCGCGGGGCTGCGGCGCAGGAACTCCTCGACCTCCCGCTCGTAGCGGTAGGGCTCGCCGGCCCGGCTGCGCAGCGGGCGGTGCTCACGGAGCTTGAGCACCGCCTCGCGCGTGGTGAAGCGGTAGCGATAGCCGGTCGCCTTCAGCGTGCGGTTGTCCAGCGCGCGCCCGAAGCGCAGCTGGCGCAGCATCTCGGGCGGGATGCGGATCCCGAGCGGGCGCAGCGCCGCCGCCGACAGCCCCGTCCCCCACGGGGCGAGGACCGGCGCCGGAAGCTTCCCCAGCAGCCCGGCGACCTCGCTCCAGGCCAGCACGCCGTCGGCGGCGGCGTTGAAGACGCCATGCAGCCCGCCGTTCGCCGCGTGCGCGAGCACGCCGACGACGTCGTCCTCGTGGATGAACTGGCAGCGCGGGTCGAACCCGAGGATCGCGGGCACGGCGGGCAAGCCGAGCACGTCGGTGTGCGAGGTTCGCAGGCCCGGCCCGAGGACGTTGGCGAAGCGCAGCACGGCGACCGCACAGCCGGGATGGCGCTCGGCGTACGCGGCCACCGCCGCCTCGGCCTCGACGATGTCGCGCTCGAGCGCCGTGCGCGGGGGGTGGCGGCGCGCCATGTCCTCGGTGAAGTAGGCGGGATCGTCCTGGTTGCAGCCGTACCAGTGCGCGCTGGACTTGAAGACGAGCGCGGGCGGCGCGTCGGCGCTCGAGCACGCGGCGAGCAGCTCCGCCGTGGCGATGACGTTGTTCTCGTGCGCTGCGCGCGCGCCGGCGAACGCCGAGTCCACCGTCAGCCGCGTGTCGACCACGGTGTCGATCGCGGCCGCGCGCACGATCCGCTCGAGCAGCCGGTGGTGCGGTCCCATGCGCACGAACTCGGTGCGCTCGAGCTCCACCACCGGGTCCTCGCGGTCGACGCCGACGATCGTCTCGATCCCGGGGTCGGCCTCCAGGGCGCGCGCGAGCGCCCCGCCCCAGTGCGTCGCCACGCCGGTGATGAGGATCCTGCGCGCGCCCACGGTGCGCCTCAGCCCAGCCACACCGACCCGCGCGCCGCGAGCATGTCGTCGAGCTCGTCCTGAATGCGCGCGCGCACGTCGTGCGCGACGCTCTGCACGAGCACCTGGTCCTCCCACGGCGCGTCGCCGAGCGTGTCGGTCGCGATCGGCTCCAGGAACCGGATCGTGAACTTCGCGGGGAGGTAGGCAAGCGCGCCGAGCGGCCCGAGCAGCGGGAAGGTGGGCGTGAGCGGCACGGCCGGCAGGCCCGTGAGGCGCTCGAGCACGCGCAGGTGGGCGAACACCGGCTGGGCCTCCTCGGCGCCGACGACGGCGACCGGGACGATCGGCGCGCGCGCCCGCATCGCGGCCTGGGCGAAGCCGCCACGGCCGAAACGCCGCAGGCGGTAGCGGTCCTTGTACCGCTTCGCCGTCCCCATGCGCCCCTCCGGAAAGGTGAGCACGAGCTGCTGCTCGTCCCAGAGCAGCCGCTGCACGTTCGCGGGGTGGGCGGGCACCGCGCCGACCTTCGCCAGCAGCATGCTCAAGCC
>Ga0335071_10006948_pt1 | contig 11674 bp, 10 predicted proteins | sample Lox_Sample_15_FD_206724 | JGI IMG/M metagenome (GOLD analysis project Ga0335071, IMG submission 206724) | Soil microbial communities from Loxahatchee National Wildlife Refuge, Florida, United States - Lox_Sample_1.5 | ecosystem: Environmental > Terrestrial > Soil > Wetlands | place: USA...
TTGTGGCGTCGCCGACGCTGGGGACTTTGGATCGCGATAACCATACTTGCTTTGAACCTCGTCGGAGACACGGTGCATGCGACTCTCGAACATGACTGCCGTACCCTGGTCGGTGTGCCGATCGGCGGCCTCATCATGTTCTACCTGCTGCGGAAGCGCTCGTCCTTTGCGAGTGGAAACACAGACTCGTGACCAGCGTTCCGACTAATGGCCTTCTTGGCCCATGCCCAACTTGTTCACCACCGCCTGAACCCGGGGTTCGGAACGGATGGGACCCATTGGCGGGTCGACCCTGAGGAACAGCAGCCGGCAGTCGCGGTTCTGGTAGCAGCGATCCAGCCACTCCAGGCTCACCTTGCAGTCGCCGTGCCCACTCCCGCGAGACTACCGCGCGTCCATTCCAGTACTATAAAATTTGCATTTTGCCGCTTCGCCACCTTTTTCGGCGTCGCAGAGGACCACTCGGAATGAAACGGAACCTGCTCACCATCATTGCGCTTGCCTGCATAGGGCCCATACTCTCTGCCCTTAGCTGGGCTGGCGACACCTCCCTGCTCCGTCCTCCCAAGGGCTCCAAGGTCGCCCTGCTGGTCTTCGAGGACCTGCAGTGTCCCGACTGCGCCCGTGCCGCTCCGCTGTTGCACGAGGCGGCGAAGAAGTACAACATCCCGCTGGTGCAGTACGATTTCCCCCTGCCCATGCACAATTGGTCCTTCGAGGCCGCGGTCAATGCCCGCTACTTCGACACCAAGTCCAAGAAGCTGGGCGACGACTATCGCTTGTTCATCTTCGCCAACCAGCCCCAGATCACGCCCCAGAACCTGCGCGGCATGACCGAGCGTTTCGCCGCCGACAACAAGGTGGTCTTCCCCTTCGTAGTGGATCCCTCGGGCGAACTTACCGCCAAGGTCAAGGCCGACTATGCCATCGGGCAGCGCGTTGGCATCGAGCACACGCCCACCATTTACGTGGTCAGCGACACCACCCGCGGTACCCCGTTTATCGAGGTCGTGGATCGTACCCAGCTCTACCAGTTGATCGACAAGGTCACGAAGGAAGCCGGGCCTGCGACCCCGGCGCCGAAACCAACGGCGGCTTCTTCTGCGAAGAAGGCCTCCAAACCGCAGTAGTTTTTGCGGCAAAGCGGACCGGCAACGCCCGCCCCGCAGGAAGGCGTTTTTTTGGAACTCTTTGCCGTCGCTGTTGAAGTATAGTTACTAGTAGTGCAGCTCCAGACTTGCTGTATGCAGCGAGCCATGGCGGCAGCGCCGCGCCAACGGATACCCGGAAAGTGCCATCCGTGCGCTTGCTGGGGCTGTTTGGCGCGTCGTCATGGCGTGCTTTTCTGGATTTCAGGGCGGGTTCCCACCTGATCCTCTTCAGGCTGGCAAAGCCACCCACTCTGGAATTCCTTTGTACGAACCGTCCGTCCACGGTACGAGAACCTGGCCAATCGGAGTAGCCGTGGCACAACTGACTCTACCTGAGAGTGTTATAACTTAACGTCAGGTACGGTAGCCGGGGGGCACAAACATGCCTAACACATCGATTGGCTCGTCGCACGACAGGATTCTCCATGCCGCCAAGCAACTGTTCGCTCAGAATGGCTACGACAACACCAGCACCTTGGCCATCGCCCGCGAGGCAGGCACGAGCGAGTCGCAGCTGATGAAGCACTTTGGCTGCAAGCAGGGGCTGCTGATCGCCATCTTCGACCGTGGTTGGAACAAAATCACCGAGCGCGTCAACGCCACCAACCATGCCGCCTCGCCCGCCGATCGGCTGCTGAATGTGCTGACGGCCGCCAGCATTGAATTTGAATGCGACCCCCAACTCAAGGTGCTCGTCGCGCTCGAGGCCCGTCGCGTCCGCAAAGATACCACCGAAATCGCCATGAGCCGAGGCTATCGACGGTACCGCGAGTTGATTGACCACACTTTGGTGGAAATGCGCTCCGAGGGACAGATCCGTGCCGACCTCAACCTCGACGCCGTGCGCGCGGCCTTCATCGGTATCGCTGATGGTCTGTGGCGGGATCAGATCGTGGCCAACCGCGCCGGCATACCCTCCCGCTACAATCTTGACGACATCCAGACCGTGCTGGAACTTCTGGTCGGGGCTTTTCAAGAGCCGCCGGCCCAGCAAGCCAGGGCAAGCTAAATCGTTTCTTCGCTGAACCCACCAGGCCCCGCCGCGAGCGGGGTTTTTTGTGCGTCCTGTCGGCGCATCGGTGGGGCCAGGTCCCCGTCCCTTGCCGCGCCGGGTGTGGGGCTTGATCTTGAAACTCGAAACCGCTTCTTACAGCTTCCGCAGCACCGCGAACACCTCTTCCGTGTCCGGCTGCCGGTCGATGGGACAGACCTTCGCGTAGGCGATCTTGCCCTTCTTGTCCACCACGATCACGGCGCGCTCGCTAATGCCGGGTACTGGATCTCCGTCGCGCAGGATGCCATATTTCATCGCCACCTCTCCATGCGGATAGAAGTCGCTGGCCAGCGGCAGGCTCAGGATGCCGATTTCCTTCTTCTGCCACGCGATGTGGCTGGGAATCGAATCCACGCTGATACCCACTACTTCCGCGCCATACCCTGCGAACTTTTCCAGTTCCAAATTGAAGGCGGGCAATTCCGCTGAGCACACCGGCGTCCAGTCCGCCGGATAAAACACCAGCACGACGTTCTTCTTGCCGCGATAGTCGCTTAGCTTGACCCGCTGTTTGATGTTTCCGATTACCGCTGGCAGGTCAAAGTCCGGGGCCTCATCGCCTACTTGTACGGGTGGCATCATTCCTCCTGCGCAAAAGGCGATTCTAGAGAGGGTGGCGGCGTCTCGCAAGTCGCCAAGGCGAAATTTGTTCACTTGTAACTTCGTCGCCGCCACGGACTCTGATAGTTTGACGAAAGTCGTTTCGCCCCGCTATGTTCCTCCGCATCAAACACGAGCCACCCGGGCCCTGGAAGGCCTTTGCCGCCGGCAAGCCCGCATGGCTCCGGCCCTTTCTCGTCATCGAGTGGCCCCTGGCTTGGCTGGCCTACGGCCTCAGTCGCTGGTCGTTTCTCGAAGTGCTGGAGTACCTCGGCAGCCTGTCGGTGCTCGTCGCCGTGGTCTTTTACTTCAGCGAAGCCGGCGACCGCCTGAAGCAGAAGCATTATCAGGCCTGGCAGGTCATCAACACCGCCCACCACACCAGTGGCAGCGGAGGCCGCATCGAGGCCCTTTCCGAACTCAATGCCGACGGCGTTCCCCTGGTTGGAGTCGACGTTTCGTCAGCCTTCCTGCAGGGTGTGCAACTGCCCAAGGCGCGCTTGCTCCGCGCCAACTTCAACGCCGCCGACATTCGCAACGGCAATCTGACCGGCGCCGACCTCTCCTACGCCTCGCTCAACGGCGCTAACTTTCGCCAGAGCGACCTCAGCCACGCCTCACTGGCGTGGGCAAGCCTCACCGACGCCGATTTCTGCGGCGCCCGCTTTGCCGCCTCCGACCTTACTGGCGCTACCCTCGATGACGCCGACTTCGGCAACGCCGACCTCAGCGGTATCCAGTGGCAGCAGATTAAGAGCGTCAAGAAAACCAATCTGGCGGGTGTGACCAATGCGCCCGAAGGATTTCTGTCTTGGGCTTTGCGCAACGGCGCCGTGCAACTGGAGGCCAATCCGAATTGCCCGCCGGGCGGTGGCAATCCGCAATAGACACGGCGGCTACCCCGGAAGCCGCGGAAACAGCCCGCCCGTCGTGCGACGGTAGTCTTCGTACTCTGCGCCAAACGTGCGTACCATGAACCGCTCTTCCATGCGGCTCTTCACTTGCCAGCCGGTCCAAAGCAACACGATTGAGAGCGCCCCGCGGACTCTTCCGTTCGCCAGGAATGTCCCCGTCATGGCCAGCAGGAATCCCGTGTAGATCGGGTGACGCACCAGCCGGTACGGCCCGCTCCGGATGAGCTGGTGCTGCTCTTTGATGGTGGGAAGGCTGGACCAATTGCGCCCCAGATACACCCTCGCCCACACCGCGAACGCCATGCCTGCCAGCGTGATCACGATCGCGGCGGCCGCCAGGCCCTGGTTGCGCGGCAAGATGCGCGCCTGCAGCCAGTCAAGACCGACGTACGGCGAGAACATGCAGTAATACCCCAGCGCCACCGGAATCGTGTAACTCAGCAATTTCCCCCACCCCACGTGCTCCGCCGCCCGCTTGGTGCGCAAAGCGGCCAGCAGCCATATCGTGTAAAACGCCATCCAGATATAGCTGCAAACCTGCATGCCGTTGATCATGATTCGAAAGCTTACGCCACTCCCACGCTGCTTACGGCTATCGTCTCCGGTCTGCAACTTCCAGCGCTGCAGTGGGTTTAGACTGTGTCCAGTCATAGCAGCACTTATCTCAACCGAAACAGGGAAGACCCATGCATTTCGCCACTCGCGCGGCGAACCTCTACGCGCAAAACGTCAACCGCCCGGCAATTTCCGGAATTCTCCTCATTGCGCTCGCGCTTCTGTTTTGTAGTCTTCCCCTGCACGGCCAACAGACCCAAAGAGCCCAGCAAAACCAGGCTGCCCAGCCGAACCAGCAGGACGACCAGTCCGTCACCACCATCAAGAAGGACGTCAATGTCGTCAACGTCCTGGCCACCGTACGCAACAAGGACGGCAAGATTGTCAGCAACCTCAACCAAGACGACTTCAAGCTGGAAGTAGATGGCCGCCCGCAGACCATCCGCTACTTCTCCCGCGTCACCGACACTCCGCTCACCCTCGGCCTGCTGGTGGACACTAGCCTCAGCCAGCGCCGCCTGCTCGACAAGGAGCGTACCGCCAGCTACGTCTTCCTGAATGATCTGCTGCATGAGTGGCGCGACAAGGCGTTCATTGTGCACTTCGACTATGAGATCGAGCTTTTGCAGGACCTCACCAGCTCACGTCCCAAGCTGGAAGCGGCCCTGCAGAAGCTGGAAGTGCCGCAAGCTCACCAGGTGCAGACGACCGACCCCAGTTCAGGGCAGTCACGCGGCGGCGGCACCAAGCTCTATGACGCCATTTTTCTGGCCTCCGACGAAATTACCAGCAAGGTGCAGGGACGGAAAGCTCTCATCATCTTGTCTGACGGCGTCGACCAGGGCAGCAAGGTCAGCCTGAGCCGCTCCATCGAGGCCGCCCAGCGCGCCAACACCCTGGTCTACACCATCCTCTTCGCCGACAAAGACGCTTATAACAACCTGGCCGGCGGCAATTCCGGTGGCCGGCACGGCGGCGGCTACCCCGGGGGCGGCTATCCCGGTGGCGGCTACCCGGGCGGTGGCTACCCCGGCGGCGGCCGGACTGGGGGCGGGTACCCAGGAGGTGGTTACCCTGGCGGTGGCTATCCCGGTGGCGGAGGCAGTGGCGGCGGTCGCGGTCGTGGCGGCAACTACCCTCGCGCCGACGGCAAGCTGGTCATGATGCAACTCGCCCAGCAGACGGGTGGGCGCTTCTTTGAGGTCTCCAAGCACGAATCCATCGACGATATCTACAAAACCATCGGCGAAGAGCTGCGCAATCAATACAGCTTGGGCTTTACCCCGGACCACGCGGAAGTCGAGGGTGACTTCCACAGGATTACTCTCACCACCACGCAAAAAGACTTGACTGTTCAGGCGCGGGAAGGATATTACTCGACGAAATAGCCTCCTGTGACCTCGCCGGCTATTGGGCCCTGTCGGTTCGATTTGACCCCGTCGCATGGGGACGGACGCAACGCATTCCCGTCACGCCAGTCCGTCGGGCGGTTGCGCCCCGCGTCGGCGAATGGGATTGCACCCGCGGTCCCGGCTGGAGGAAGCGGAAAATGTTTACCATTTTTCCCGGTGGATACATGCAAAACTTTGCACATTTGAGAAACCTCGATCTGGGTAACAGTTACGAATCCGCCCGATTATCAGCCGCACGCCTCACATTCTGCTTTGGTCTCAAACGTGCACTTTGTTACGCAACCGTGAAACATGCGCTGATCTTCGTCATTTTTCTGGCCTGCTCCGTCAGTGCCCTTGCCTCTCCCTACACGTGGGTCTTGCTGTCGTTTAACGGCCCCTACGTGAACGGGATTCCCACCTATACCTACACCATCGGGGTAGCGGCTACCGAGTCGTTCCCGGCCATGTGCGACGACTTTTATCACGCCGGCGCGCCCGGCGATGTCTGGAAGGCCAACGTCACCAATATGGCGAACCCGAATCTGGGCGTCATGCGCTTTGGTAACCAAGGCATTGTTCCCTACGAAGAAGCCAGTTGGCTGCTGATGCAGACCTATTCGAACCCCAGCTCTGAGTGGCCTGACATGAATTTCGCCGTCTGGCACATCTTTAATCCATCCGTTCCCATCGACCCGAATTCGCAGCACTGGATCGACCTGGCTGCCGCCAACTATCAGGACGGGGACTACAGTAACGTGTACGTGGTTACTCCTGTATGGCTCGACGCTCCTCCGAGCGGCGACCAGGAGTTTCTGGTGTACGACACGAGCGGAGAACTGAGGCTCTTCACCTCCACGCCCGAGCCCGGGAGCCTCGCCCTCCTGGGAACAGGCGCGCTCACAGCGGTCGCAGCTCTGCGCCGCAAGTGGAAGAACTGACACGCAATTTTATTTTGGCAGGCAAACGGGGCAGGATGCGAATCCTGCCCCGCTCTTATTTCCGGATGGGCCCGTCTACTTGCCCGCCAGCAACTGGCGCAGCACGTACTGCAAGATTCCGCCGTGCTGGTAGTACTGCACCTCCTGCGGCGTATCGATGCGCACCGTCGCGTCGAACTCCGTGACCGTCCCGTCCGCCTTCTTTGCCCGCACCTTCACCGTCTTGCCGGGAGCGAAGTCCTTCAGCACGTCCACCAGTCCCACAACGTCGTACACCTCTTCGCCGGTCAGGCCGTTGGTCTCGGCATTCTCGTCATCGAGGAACTGCAGCGGCAGGATGCCCATGCCCACCAGGTTCGAGCGATGAATGCGCTCGAAGCTCTCGGCCAGCGCCACCCGCACGCCGAGCAGTCGAGGCCCCTTCGCGGCCCAGTCGCGCGACGAGCCCGAGCCGTACTCCTTGCCCGCCAGCACCATCAGTGGAACGCCCTCGCCGCGATACTTCACCGATGCGTCATAGATGAACATCCCCTCGCCGTCGGGCAGGTGCCGCGTGTACGCGCCTTCGCGCTCCGGCGTGAGCTTGTTGCGCAACCGCACATTGGCGAACGTACCGCGCATCATGACTTCATGGTTGCCGCGCCGCGAGCCGTACGAGTTGAAGTCCCCCGGCTGCACGCCATGCGCAATCAGGTACTGTCCCGCCGGACTGTTCGCCTTGATCGAGCCCGCCGGCGAGATGTGGTCCGTCGTCACGCTGTTGCCCAGGAAGCACAGCACGCGCGCGCCCGAAATATCGCCCACCGCCGCCGGCGTCTTCGGCATGTTCTCGAAGTACGGCGGATGCTTCACGTAGGTGGACTTTTCGTCCCACGTGAACGTCTCGCCCGCGGGGACTTTCAGCCCCTGCCAGCGCGCGTCACCCTTCAGCACGTCTTTGTACGCCGAGGTGAACACGTCCTCGGTGATGTACTGCTTCAGCACGTCTTCCACTTCCTTCGCCGTCGGCCAGATTTCTTTCAGGAACACCGGCTTGCCGTTGCCGAAGCCCAGCGGCTCTTTGTACACGTCGAGGTCAATGCGGCCCGCCAGCGCAAACGCCACCACCAGCGGCGGAGACATCAGGTAGTTCGCCCGCACCTCCGAGTTGATGCGACCCTCGAAGTTGCGATTGCCGCTCAACACCGACGCCACCACCAGGTCTTTGTCGGCGATTACGCTCGACACTTCCTGCGGCAGCGGTCCCGAGTTTCCGATGCACGTCGTGCAGCCATAACCCACGGTATGGAACTTCAGCTTCTCCAGGTACGGCATCAGTCCCGAGCGCGTCAGGTACTCCGTCACCACCATCGACCCCGGCGCCAGCGACGTCTTCACCCACTTCGGGACCGTCAGCCCCTTCTCGACCGCCTTCTTCGCCACCAATCCCGCCGCCACCATCACCGAAGGATTCGACGTGTTCGTGCAGCTCGTGATCGCCGCAATCACCACGCTGCCGTGATCGAGCGCGTTCTCCAGCGCGACTTCGGTGGCCACGCCTCCGTGCGGCGCGCCCGATCCATCGCGCCCACCCTCGCTCTCCCAGCGCGCCTCCTGCTTGGGAGGAACCTGCTGCCCCGGCTTCAGCAGCGTGGGCAGCGCTGCGGTAAACGACCGGCCCGCCTCCGACAGCACCACTCGGTCCTGCGGACGCTTCGGCCCCGCAATGCTCGGCTCCACCGTCGCCAAATCCAGCTCCAGCACGTCCGTGTACTCCGCCTCCGGCGAGTCCGGCGTATGGAACAGTCCCTGTTCCTTGTAGTACGCCTCGACGATCGCCACGTCTTCCGGCTTGCGGCCGCTCAGCCGCAGGTAGCGTAGCGTCTCCTCGTCCACCGGGAAGATGCCGCACGTCGCCCCGTACTCTGGAGCCATGTTCGCAATCGTCGCGCGGTCCGCCAGCGGCAGGTTGTGCAAGCCCGGCCCAAAGAACTCCACGAACTTTCCCACCACGCCCTTCTTGCGCAGCATCTCGGTCACGGTCAGCACCAGGTCGGTCGCGGTCGAGCCTTCCGCCAGGCTGTTCTTCAGCCGCACGCCCACCACCTGCGGGATCAGCATCGACACCGGCTGTCCCAGCATGGCGGCCTCGGCCTCGATGCCGCCGACGCCCCAGCCCAGCACGCCCACGCCGTTGATCATCGTGGTGTGCGAATCCGTGCCCACCACCGTGTCCGGATACGCCATCGCATTCCCGCTCTCGCCCTTCGCACCGACGAACACCACCCGCGCCAGGAACTCCAAATTGATCTGGTGCACGATGCCCGTGTCCGGAGGCACAATCGCGAAATTCTTGAACGCCGTCTGTCCCCAGCGCAAAAACGCGTAGCGCTCCTTGTTGCGCGAGAACTCCAGCTCGGCGTTGAGCTGGAACGCCTGCGGCGTGCCGAACTCATCCACCTGCACCGAGTGGTCAATCACCAGCTCCGCCGGCCACAGCGGATTGATCAGCCCCGGGTTGCCCCCCAGCGCCTTCATCGCGTCGCGCATCGCCGCCAGGTCCACCACCGCGGGCACGCCGGTGAAGTCCTGCAGCAGAACGCGGCTGGGCATGAACGCGATCTCGTCCACCGGAACGCTCTTGCTGTTCCACGCCGTCAGCGCGCGCACGTCGTCGGCCTTCACCGCCTTGCCGTCTTCCCGCCGCAAAAGGTTCTCCAGCAGAATGCGCAGCGAATACGGCAAATGCTTGATGGTGCAGCCGTGCGCTTCAACGGCGCTCAGCCGGTAAATTTCAAACTCTCGGGAACCGACGCGGAGGGTGGACCGACTGCCAAAACTGTTCATGAATAAATCCCTTCTGATGGATGATGTGACGGCCGATTGAACGGAAACGCGCGATGGTACGGCATGAAACTGTCTATCTTAAATCGCGGGCTGTGCTGGTGGATAGGGGGCCTTTGGCGCATCACTCTTTCACGCCGTCATCCTGAGCGGAGGCGGCCTTGCCGCCGGAGTCGAAGGACCCGCTTTCCCCTCCCAGACGAGAATCTGGGTGCCCCATCCTTTCGCGTCTTTTGCGAAAGGGTGGGTATAGTTGAAGTCGAGATCGAATCGGAGTGGACGGCGCGAGACCGTGAGACAAAGGCGGACGGTGCTCCCGCCCGCATCTTCCTCAGCCCAGGTCAGCGTCCAACTGCAGGACGAGAACCTGGGGCATCAGGCACCTATGCTTGGGGACCGGGAGCTGTGGAGTCCGCAGGATTTCAATCACGGCGTGACCTCAAAGGCTCTGTTGGATGGAAGATGAGAAGTTTGGGTTCAATACACTGGGGGTTGTGGAGGAAATCAATGAAGCGGCGGTTCACGGTCACACTGTGTGTTTGCCTTGCCCTGCCTCTCGTCGCTCAACAGAAAGAGCAGGATCGGCTGAGAGCGTCTTACACGGTAATGACGGACATCCTCGGTACGCCGGACAAGGGCATCCCTCGCGATCTGTTGAACAAGGCGGAATGTGTCGTGGTCTTTCCGTCCGTAAAGAAGGCTGCTTTTGTTTTTGGTGCCAGCTACGGGCGCGGGGTCATGACCTGCCGCTCGGGTGAGAACTTCCGGGGTCCCTGGACTGCGCCGGCGATGCTCGCCATGGAGGGAGGTAGCTTCGGCTTCCAGATCGGCGGGCAGGCCACCGACTTCGTTCTGTTGATCATGAATGAGCAGGGCGCCAAGTCGGTGATGTCGAGCAAAGTCAAGATCGGTGGCGATGCCTCGGCTGCTGCTGGTCCCGTGGGGCGCACGACCTCGGCGGAAACAGATATTGTCATGAAGGCCGAGATCCTGTCTTGGTCTCGCGCACGCGGGGTATTCGCCGGAGTCTCATTGACTGGCTCAACCTTGCGCTCCGATGACAACGCTAACGAGAACCTTTACCGTAAACAGCTCAGTGCCAAGCAGATCATCCTACAGCGCGAGGTAGAGACGCCTGCTGCTGGCAAGCAGCTGATCGCATTACTCGACAAGGTCTCACCGAAACACATTTGAGGAGCTGAGGCAGAGGTTAACCGCCATCTTCTTCCGCTGCCCCCTCGTCTGCGCTGAAGCTGACGACATCCGCCGCTAGAACTTGGCCTGGCAGGAGCCTTGCGCTGAAAAGCGCATGGATTACTTTCGGCTTGCCGACGATATGCGATGCATGTCACGGCGGCCCGTTGCGGTTCCATCGGTGCAGCGCTGAGCTTCGACAAGCGGCAACTCCGTCCTGCGCTGTTCGCCTACGCCAAGGAGGTCAGTCATGCAAAGAACAATTGCGGCCATAGCTCTTTCGGGAGTTCTATTACTTCCGGGGAGCAGCGTAGTAATCGCTGGTGGTCAAGAACACGGGCAAGGTCACGGCCACAACAAGCAGGATGATCACGACGCCAGCAAGCACGGGCACGGCAAGAACTATTACGAGTCCGAGGTGATGTGGGGCTGGTATGACGAGCATCGGACTAATCTGCCGCCCGGACTGGCCCAGAAAGACCGGTTGCCGCCGGGCTTGCAGAAGAAGATGTATCCGTGTCCGCCGGACCTCGAAAAGCGTCTTCCTCCTCCCCCGCCCGATTGCATACACACCATTATCGGGGGAAGCGTTGTCCTGCTAAACCGTCGGACCAATGTCGTGTTGGAAGTGTTCTACTTCGGGAGCTAATCGCCGGGTGCCCCATCCTTTCGCGTCTTTCGCGAAAGGGTGGGAATGCACGCCCTTCATTTGTCATCACGCGCCCGCCCCAATTTTGGTTGTCATCACGAGCGCAGCGAGGGATCTGCTGGTTATTCGCGGCGGTCATCCTGAGCGGAGTGAGCGCAGCGAACGCAGTCGAAGGACCTGCTGTTGCTTGTCACCACGCGCCCGCCCCAATTTTGCTTGTCATCACGAGCGCAGCGAGGGATCTGCTGGTTATTCTCGGCCGTCATCCTGAGCGAAGTGAGGCGTAGCCGAACGTAGTCGAAGGACCTGCTGTCCCGACACTGACGAGAATCTGGGTGCCCCATCCTTTCGCGTCTTTTGCGAAAGGGTGGGTATAGTTGAAGTCGAAATTGAATCGGAGTG
>Ga0335071_10006949_pt1 | contig 11673 bp, 11 predicted proteins | sample Lox_Sample_15_FD_206724 | JGI IMG/M metagenome (GOLD analysis project Ga0335071, IMG submission 206724) | Soil microbial communities from Loxahatchee National Wildlife Refuge, Florida, United States - Lox_Sample_1.5 | ecosystem: Environmental > Terrestrial > Soil > Wetlands | place: USA...
GCGTAGAGCCGCATATGGCCTTGAAGGCTGTTGCACCAGCCACAGTAGATATGGCAAGGCCTCCGGGGATGTGTCCCACGTATTTATAGGATGCATCGAAGAGTTTTTTCGCGATGCCTGAGTTGAAAGCAATCTGCCCCATGAGGATGAAGAGCGGCACCACCGTGAGACTGTAAGAGGTAAAGACATCGAAGAAATCTTTAGCCAGAAGGTTCAACGCTGCTTCCCACGACATGAGATAGCCGAATCCTACGAAGCCCACGGCGATCATGGCAAAAGACATCTCTATGCCCGTCATGAAGAGGGCCAGCACCACTCCCAGGCCTATAACGCCTATCGTCACCTCATTCATACCTGCCTCCCGCGATCTTCAGGATGTCGCAGAGAAGCACCACGCACTGGACAAAGCAGCAGACCGCCAGTCCGTAGGCGACCGGATAGAAGGGCAGGTGCCGGGTGAGCGTCACCTCACCGGCCGTGTGAAGTTCATAGCCCAATTTGAGCAGGTTCCAGGCAATCAGCACGAAGAGGGTGATGCTGATGAGCCTTGTAATAACGTTGAACCCTATCTGCACCGGATTTGAAAGTTTGCGGTAAAACGTGTCCACAAAGATATGACCTCGCATCCATGACGTCATGGGAATGGCAAACCCGAGCACGACCGCCCCACCGAGGCCGACAAGTTCATAGGTGCCTATGATGGGATGGCCGAAGGTCCGGCCTATGACGTCGATGGTCGTAAGTAGCATCAGGCAGGTCAGGGCAACGCAGGAGACAGCCTGCATCCATTTGCTCACTTTTTCCACACATCCGAGTACTGCGTCCATGCGATCTCCTGTGAAAGCGCCGGCGAGGCAATGGGTCGTCCAAGTCCCATAGGGCCCATTACCTCAAGCCGACCGCTGCTAGCGTCTCTCTCGTTAGTGGCTCTTCACATAGTCCATGCAGAACTTTACTGCCTCATTGCCAGGCAAGCCTTTGGAGTTCAACTCTTTTATGTACTCCTCAAACATGGGCTTGAGCGCGGCCTTCCATTTTTCCTGTTCCTGTGCAGGCAGCACGATCACCTTTCCACCCTTTGAGATCAACAGGTCAGCTCCTTCCTTGTCCGCGTCGTCCCAGTTCTTGCCTGCCTTTTCTATCCATTCGGCATTGACCTGCTCGATAATTTTCTGATCGCCTGCAGGAATTGAATTCCATTTGTTCTTGTTCATGAAAATATAGGCGGCATTGACATGCGAGGCGCCGTAGTTTGTCGCGAAGCTCAAGACTTCGGCGAGCTTCCATCCCTTCATGACTTCCGTGGGGCCGACCACACCATTCACCACGCCTCTGGCCAGCGCATCGTACGCGTCGCCCATGGGCATGCCCACGGGAGCGCCGCCGAGGTACTCGACTATTTTTGCGCTCGTGCCTGTTGAGCGTATCTTCAATCCCTTCACTTCCTCCAGCTTTGTTACCTCCTTCTTCGTATCGAGGAATTGCGGCCCGGCAGTGTAGAAGAACATGATTTTCACATCGTCATATTCCTTGGGCTTGAACTTGTTATAGAACTCGTTGGTGAGACGGGTGCCCATCATCGCGCTCTTGTAGCCGTACGGAAGGTCGATCGTCTCGATGAGGGGGAAGCGTCCCTTGGTGTACCCTGCAAAGGTGTCTCCCAGGTCTGCGATGCCTTTTCTCACACTGTCAAAGACCTGGGTCGTGGGTGCCAGGATGCCGCCCGGGAAGAAGTCGATCTTGACTCTGCCGTTTGTTCTCTTTTCCACCTCTTTGCACCAGTCAGCCATGAGCATGGCAAAACGGTGTGTGGCGGGAAAGGTCGACTCAGAGAACTTGAGCGTAATAACTTTCTGCTCTGCGGCGTAAGTGGACGTACCCGTCAGACCCACCAGAAGGGCAACACCGATCACCAGACAGAGTGCTACTATGGTTTTACTCATCACAACACCTCCGCTTGTTTGAATTTACAATCTTGCGTCATTACCTGCTCACTGCTTGTCAGCCGGAAGGATAAGACCGGAGAAGGGTCATTCTGTCCGTGAGCCTTCCCATAGATGTACCCCAGCGGACCCCGGCTGTCAAGAGCATTGTGGGTCTACAGGTTCAATGTCCGGCAGGATGCAACGGCGCGTGGCTCTGGCAGTGATCAGCGATTGCCGTTGAAGGGCGGTGTAAAGCGGCTGATCGATTCCTCCTGGTCCGGCGGCGCAAAGTCATCATTGGGATAGAAGGTGAGTGCCTTCGACATGAAGTCGATCCATATGGGCAAAGCTGCGATGGCGCCCGATTCCCTTCCTGCCAGATGCGTTTCCTTGTCGTAGCCGACCCACACGGCGCACAGCAGGTTTGGCGAAAAGCCTATGAACCACGCATCCCTGAAGTCATTGGTGGTCCCGGTCTTCCCTGCCAGATAATACGGCATGCGCGATGCCTTGGCAGCGGTTCCCTGCTTGATAACACCTTTCATCATGTCGACCAGCGTGAATGCTTCTTCGGGATTTACCACGGGTTCCGGATCGGCAGGCTGGTCAGAGTATATTTCCTCGTTGTCGACAGTGGAGATCGATTGTATCACTTTCGGCGGCAGGTAGGTGCCACCGCGCGCCACAGTAGCGTACGCCAGAGCCAGCTCCAGCGGTATCACCTCTGTTGAACCTAAGGCCAGCGACAGGTTCGGTTCAAAATTGGAGGACAGGTGGAGCCTCTTTGCCAGTTCGATGACATTCTGTACACCGATCTTATCCAGAAGCCTCACCGTGGCCGTGTTGAGCGAGAGCTCCAGAGCCTTTCGCATGGGTACGTCGCCATGGTATTCGTTATTGTAATTGTGAGGAGACCAGACCTGTTTTGTCCATGGATTGGTGAAGGAGACAGGCGCATCTCTCAGCATATAGGTGGGTTTCAGGCCTTCTTCAAGCGCGGCGAGATAAATGATAGGTTTGAATGAGGACCCGGGCTGTCGCTTCGCTTGCGTCATCCTGTTGTAGGGTGACGTTGCAAAATCCTTCCCTCCGATGAGTACTTTCACTTCTCCGGTCTTCACCTCGATGGCAACGAGCGCCATCTCCGGAAGCTCAGAGACGCGCGGGTGCCGCTCCCTGTAGGCGAGAAGCCCTTTCTCGATGGCTGCATTGGCGAACTCGGTCATCTGCAGGCTGAGACTTGTTTTAACATTGAGTCCCTGCGTGTAAATCTCATCTTTGCTGGAGATGTGCTCTTCCATGACCTGTTTCACGTAATCGATGAAAAATCCGTTCTTGCGTGCGTAAATCCTGAAGGGGGCAAGTGCAAGAGGGGCCATGGCCGCTCTCACCTGGTCGTCCCTGCTGATGAAGCCCGCCTCATACATTTTTCTCAGAACCAGGTTCCGCCTTTCCATCGCCTTGGGAATATTCTTGAAAGGGGACGAGCGGGATGGCGATTTGGTGAGCGAGGCGAGGGTCGCAGCCTCCTGAAGATTGAGGTCGCGGGCCTTTTTGTGAAAATAGGTGTAACTTGCAGCCTCGACCCCGTAGGCGCCTTCACCAAGATAGATGAGGTTGAGATACATGCTGAGTATTTCATCTTTTGAGTACGTGCGCTCTATATTAACGGCCAGTATGGCCTCTTCTATCTTCCGCTTGAAGCTCTTGGTCGGCGAGAGGAAAAGATTTCGGGCAAGCTGCTGGGTGATGGTGGAGGCTCCCTCCGAGAAGCTCTGCCGCATCACGTTTCGGTATGCCGCGCGGAAGATACCCCTGAAGTCGATCCCTACGTGGTTATAAAAGCGTACGTCTTCTATGGCAATGAAGGCAAGCCGTAAGTGCTTCGGCATCTCGCTCGTCGGAATGGGAATCCTCTTTTCCACGAAAAGCTCAGCATAGAGCGTTCCGTCGTCCGCGTAGAGACGCGTAGCCGACTTGGGCTTGAAGGTTTCAAGCTGCTTGATGTCGGGAAGTTCAAGGTAATTGACGAGGCTGTAAGAGAAGCCTGTGCCCAGCGCTGCAGGGATAAAGAAGAGGAGTACGGCGAACTTTATAATCCTTGACATGAAGCGCCATAGTATAGCTTATATGGGTGGTGGAGGCAACAAAACAGAAGGTCATCACCGTTGCCGGCCCTACGTGCACGGGCAAGTCGGAATGTGGCGTGTGGCTTGCGAAAGAGTTTGACGGGGAGATAGTGAACGCCGATTCAATGCAGGTCTACAAGTACTTTGACATCGGCAGTGCCAAACCCCCATCGGCGGTGAGGAAGGAAATCACCCACCATCTTGTTGATATGGTGGAGCCTGAGGAGGACTTTAACGGCGCACTCTTCAGGGAGGCTGCTGACCGGGCAATCAATGACATCGGGTCAAGAAAGAAGATACCGATCATTGTGGGAGGAACCGGCCTCTACCTGCGTATACTGCTGCACGGTCTATTTGCCGTCAAGGGAGATGCATCGGTCAGGGAGAATCTGAGACTGCGCTACCAGAGAGAGCCGGAAGCAATGTACGAGGAGCTTGCGCAGATCGACCCGTCGTATGCTGCAAAGATAAGCCCGAATGACAGGATCAGGGTTATACGGGCTATTGAGATCTATTACAGCTCCGGTGTGAGTGTGTCCGAATGGCAGGAACGCCACGGCTTCAGGGAGCAGCGCTACGATGCATACAACATAGGACTCGAACGGGAACGGGCCGAACTCTACGATAGTATCAACAGCCGGGTTGACAGCATGCTGCAGGCAGGCTGGGTGGACGAAGTCAGGAGGTTGCTGGATGCCGGCTACTCAAGAAATCTAAAGCCTTTCCTGAGCATAGGGTATCGGGATATTCTACTTTACCTGGACGGCGCTCTCGGTTATGCTGAGATGGTCACAAAAATTAAACAAGAGACGCGTCATTACGCCAAGAGACAGATGACGTGGTTCTTTCGTGACAAGGGAATAAGCTGGTTCCGATATCCTGAAGACAGGGAAAAAATAAAGGCGGAGGTGAGACAATTTCTACAACAGAACTGAAAAACATATTGGAAGCGATTCTCTTTTCTTCGGCAAAGCCGGTCACCGCCACCAAACTCCACAAAGGCCTGGAGGAATACAAGCCTGAAGAGATAGAGGGCATGATGAAAGAGCTGATGGCAGAGTACAGGGAATCGGATCGACCTGTGGAAATAATAGAAGTGGCGGGCGGTTACCAGATGCGTACGAAGCTTGCCTATCGCGAGCAGGTCAGGCGATTCGTGAAAGAGCGGGAAACAGGCCTGACAAAGCCCATGCTCGAGACCCTGGCGATAATAGCCTACCGACAGCCCGTGGCAAAAAGAGATATTGACGGGCTTAGAGGGGTCGATTCAGCAAGGACTGTCAGACAACTGCTCGATCGAAAGCTGATCGAGATCGCCGGGAGAAACGAAGAACTAGGCAAACCGATCATTTTCAAGACCACTCCTCGATTTCTCGAACTTTTCGGGCTTAAAGATATCAGAGATTTGCCGACAATAAGAGAGATAGAGTCGTTAGATAAATAGGAGGGTCTGTATGGACATTTCTGAGCTTCTTATTTTCGCCGTTGAAAACAAGGCCTCCGACGTTCACTTGAGCGCAGGAGAGCCGCCGATGGTGAGGATACACGGCGAAATACGGAAGGTCGAGGTCCCCCCGCTGGATGAAGAGGCCGTCCACAGGATGATTTACGACATCCTGAATGACGAACAGCGTAAGATTTTTGAGGAATTCCTCGAACTCGATTTTTCCCTCGCCCTTGGCGATTACGGAAGATTCAGGGTAAATGTCTTCAAGCAGAACAGGGGAGACGCTGCTTCCTTCAGGCCGGTGCCGAACAAAATCCCGGGGTTTGACGAGCTGGGTCTGCCGAAAACACTGGTGAACATCGCGCGCCTTGAAAAGGGTCTCGTGCTTGTTACGGGTCCTACCGGCAGCGGTAAATCGACCACGCTGGCTGCAATGATAGACTTCATCAACAGCGAAATGAAAGGCCATATTATCACCATCGAGGACCCGATAGAGTTCGTGTACCGGTCAAAGTTTTGCCTTGTGAATCAGAGGGAACTCGGGCCGCACACGAAGAGTTTTGCCAACGCACTGAGGGCAGCGCTTCGCGAGGATCCGGACGTGATACTTGTCGGCGAAATGAGAGACCTGGAAACCATCTCTCTTGCCCTCACGGCCGCGGAAACGGGGCACCTGGTGTTTGCAACATTGCACACGAGCGGTGCGCCAAAAACGATCGACAGGGTCATCGACGTGTTCCCGGCGGGACAGCAGAACCAGGTGAGGGCAATGCTGTCGGAATCGATCCAGGCCATTATTACGCAGGCCCTCTTCAAGCGTCGGGATAATAAGGGACGGGTGGCTGCCTTTGAAATTATGCTGGCAACGCCTGCGATACGAAACCTGATACGGGAAAACAAGATTGCCCAGATGCCTTCAATCATGCAGACCAGCAAGGCTATGGGCATGATAACCATGGAGGCTGCCGTTAAAGAATTGATGGCGCGTAACCTCGTAACGGCCGAAGAGGTGGCCTTCTACCTGCCGGCCCCGCTTCCCGGGAGGTGATAGCATGGTGCCGCTGAAGAAGCTTCTCAAGCACATGACCGAGACCAACGCCTCAGACATCTACCTGACCGTCGGGCTGCCTCCTATGTTCAGGGTGGAAGGTACTGTCGACCGGTATGAGGGTGCAGAGGCGCTGACGCCGGAAGACACGCAGGAAGTGGCGTACAGCATCATGAACGAGCGGCAGAAGAGAAGATTTGAGGAAGAGTTCGAGATGGGGCTAGCCTTGTTCTATCCCGATCTCGGAAGGTTCCGGGTGAGCATCTTCAGGCAGATGGGCCACGTCGGAGTGATCCTCCGGCAGATTAAGATACAGATAAAAACCGTCGACGATCTTGGGCTGCCGCAGATTCTGAAAAAGATAGTGATGACGAAAAGGGGTCTTATCCTTGTGGTCGGTGCTACCGGAACAGGCAAATCGACAACGCTTGCCGCAATGCTCGATTATCGGAATGAGCACGAGAAGGGGCACATCATCACTGTGGAAGACCCGATAGAGTTTGTTCATCACCACAAGAAAAGCGTCATCACCCAGAGGGAGATCGGCTTCGACACCCTTTCTTTTGCGAACGCGCTGAAGTACACGATGCGACAGGCGCCGGACGTGATCCTCATCGGCGAAATACGGGACACTGAGACGATGGAAGCTGCAATAGGTTTTGCCGAAACCGGCCATTTATGCCTGGGGACTCTCCATGCAAACAACGCCAACCAGGCGTTGGAAAGGGTCATGAATTTCTTTACCGCAGAACGGTACGCACAGATTTTTATGCAGCTCTCTCTCACGCTGCGAGCCATCATTTCGCAGCGTCTCATCCCCACCAAGGATGGCAAGCGGATCGCGGCCGTCGAGATCCTGCTCGACACTCCCCGCGTCAAAGATTTGATTGCTCAGCAGCAGGTGGCACAGCTGAAAGAAGCCATGCTGCTCGGTTATCACGAGGGTATGCAGACATTCGATCAGTCGATTTTTGATCTGTATAAGGCAGGCAAAATCGATTACAAGCATGCCATAGGCTATGCGGACAGCCAGAATGACCTGCGCCTTAAAATAAAGACGAGCGAGGTCAAGAAGGATAAGGTTACTGAGCGGGTCCAGGAGAAGGGCCTGAAACTGGAGTGGGACGGGAAGTACTGACGGGCTAAAGGCTAAAGGATAAAGGCTGTAGACGAAGCTCTTCTTTGTGCCGTTTGCCTCGAGCCCGGAGCCGCTATTTTATTAGTGCGTTCCAGATACGCGTGGCCTTTCCGTTTGCGTCCGTTGTCTCATCAAAATAAATCGAAAACGTGTGATTGCCCGGAAGAAGATCGCACGTCATGTTGAGTACCTGCTGCCATTCGTTGTCCACCAACGCCTCCGCGCTCCAACTTTTTAACAGAGACTTGCTCGAAAACACGTAGGATCCATTGGCCTGCAATTCACCCGTCTTGTCTGCATCGTCATAGAGCTGCGCAGTCACCCTGACCGGGTATTTAGTCTGATTGTTATAGGTGTAGGTGAATGCGTGAGCGTCACCAATGGCCGCAAATAAGAGTACGGTCAGAGCTGCAAGAACAATTGTTCGTCTCATAAGACTCCGCCCTTCTCTTAAGGACTTGAAGGGGTGCCCGTCTGCGGCATCCCGATGGACTCAAATCCGAATATCGAATATCTAAATCCTAAACAAATCCAAATATCAAATGTTAGAAACTGGAAAAAGAAACTAAGCGGGTTCGGAGTTTTGGTCATTCGATATTGTTTGGATATTAGAGATTAGGATTTGGAATTTGTCCCTGTGATAGCTTCTACTCTCCCTCATATGTCTTGATCTTTTCTGCGCCAACTCTCCACCTGGCCACATATGACGAAACGATTTGAAAGCCGAGGAGTAACACGACGAATATCATGCAGACCAGAGAGATGGGGCGTGAGAAGAAAACGCCGAAGCTTCCACCCGACAGGCTGAGCGACTGGCGGAAGCTAGATTCCAGGATCGGGCTGAGCACATATGCCATTGCCATGGGAGCGGGCTCAAAATCCATTTTCTTCATCAGGTAGCCTGCCAGCCCGAATATCACCATCAGGTAAATGTCAAAGACAGAATTATTCACCGTGTAAACACCGATGGCGCAAAAGAAAAGAATCAGTGGAAAGAGAATAGGGTAGGGCACTCTGAGTATCCTGACCCAGAGACCGATCAACGGGAGATTGAGGGCGAGCAGCATCACGTTGCCCACATACATGCTCATCGAAAGTCCCCAGAAAATATCCGGATGGTCGCGAAGGAGAAAAGGACCCGGCTGTATGCCGTGGATCAATAGACCGCCGTAGAGCACTGCCATAACGACATTGGGAGGTATACCGAGGGAGAGCAGGGGAATGAGGCACGATTGAGCTGCTGCATTGTTTGCGGATTCAGGGGCTGCCACACCCTCGATAACACCGGTACCGAACTGCTCCGGGTGTCTGGAGAAACGTTTTTCCAGCGCGTAGGAAACGAATGAACTGAGAATGGCGCCTCCGCCCGGAAGGATTCCCAGGAAAAATCCGACGATCGTCCCCCGCAGGATAGCCCATTTCGCCGCGAACCAATCTTTCGATGACGAGAGAAGGCCGGTGATTTCCGTTTTGTAAATATCCCGTTTGATCTTTGTCTCTACATTGAGAAGTACCTCGGAAATGCCGAAGAGGCCCATCGTCACGGGCACAATGCCCACGCCGTCCATCAGCTCCTTGAAGCCGAACGTAAACCTGGGTTTTGCTGTGAAAGGATCGAGTCCCACCAGGCCTACGAGTAACCCCAGAAGTGCCATCATCAGGGCTTTAAACATGGAGCCCTGCGTAAGAAATGTAAGGATCACGAGACCCACGCACATGAGGGAGAAGTACTCGGGAGGACCGAACTTGAGCGCCGCCTTTGCGAGGGGATAGGCCAGGAACACAAGGCCGAAAATGGTAATAGTTCCGGCGATAAAAGATCCGACAGCCGAAACTCCCAGCGCAAGACCCGCTTTTCCTTTTCGGGCCATCTGGTAACCATCGAGGCAGGTGGTGACGGAAGAAGCCTCGCCTGGAATGTTTGCAAGAATCGCCGTGGTTGAGCCGCCGTACTGCGCTCCGTAGTAGATACCCGCAAGCATGATGATTGCGCCGACAGGACTGATATGGAATGTGATCGGCAGAAGCAGAGACATGGTGCCGACAGGACCGATGCCCGGCAGAACGCCGATAAGCGTACCGGTGAAAACGCCCGCGAAACAGTAAAGGAGGTTTATCGGCTGGACCGCGACGCTGAGTCCGTAGAAAATATAGTGCCAGATCCCCACGCTACTCTCCGAAGAAATACCAGAGCGAGCCCCTGGGGAGCGGCAGGTCGAACAGGGTTACGAAAAGAACGTAGGAGCACGCTACGGTCAGTATAGAAACGGTAAGAGAGAGGCGTAATTTTTGACCTCCGGCAAACAGAAGGAGCGACATCATCAACATGAAGGTGGCCAGCGGGAACCCGAGGAAATTAAAGAGAGCTCCGTAAGCGCCAAGAAAGATAACGACCAGAAGCGCCTTCCCCCAGCCCGCCTGCTTAAATGCCTCCTTTTCCCGGTAGCCCTTGAGCGTCTGGGTCGCGCCGCGCAGGCAGAGGTACAAAGACATAAGCCCGAGCAAGGCGGCAACCGCAAAAGGGATAAAGCCAGGGCCCGGGCTTGCGCCGCTTCCCAGGCCGAGGCGAAATGCTTTGGTGCAGGCAACGGCGCTTACGATGACGAGGAAGACGCCGGAAAGAAGATTGTAGTTCCGCATATCATTTTAGAGGGGCTATTTCTTTTCGCTTTTGTACATTCCCATCTCTTTAATCAATTCCTCGTACGTGGCGCTTGTCTTTTTGAGGTAATCAACAAAAGCCTTGCCCGTCATGGGCTGCACAGCCAGTTCCTGATCCTCGGCCACCTTCTTGAAAACCTCGCTTTTCATCCCGTCCATGAAAGCCTTCTCTAACGTCTTTCTCACGTTCTCAGGCATTCCCTTTGGCGCCATGATCATAGCGAGGAGAGGCAGATCGAAATCATAGTGCACGTCCTTGAACGTGGTCAGCTGGCCGTGGCCTGCGGCGTAATTTATCTTCTGCCGCGAAAGTATGATCCGTATATTGTCAGCGAGAACGTGGCTTCGATATGGCGCAGCGGTTCCCCCTCCCAGCATCACGTGGCCACCCAGCACAGCCGTCATTGTCGGCGCATCACAGGGGTAAGGCACAGCCTTGAAGGTGAAGCCTTCTTTTTTTGCTATCGCAACCATGCCGAAGTAAAACGATGAAGCCGTGCAGTGGCCGAAGGTGAGCTGGCCCGGGTTTTTCTTAGCCCAGGCGACAAGGTCTGTCCATTTCTTGAAGGGACTGTCTCCCTTGACTGTCCAGACTGTTTTCCATTCCCCGATAAGCATGAAATTGTCGATATCTTTAAAGGGATCATACTCCAGATCACTGATATGAGGAGCCCGTGTAATCACGCTGTCCGTGTTGATGAGGAGCGTGTAGCCGTCCGGTTTTTCATTCATGAGCAGAGAGGTTGCGACTGTGCCGCCTCCTCCCGGCTTGCTGACGACAATGATTTTCTGGCCAAGACTCTTTTCGGCTCCCTCCGCGAGAGCACGCGCGAGCACGTCCGCTGAGCCTCCTGGCGGCAGGCCCACCCAGAGCGTGACAGGCCTCGTCGGAAACTTGGCCTGCGCAGACGCAGTCGAATGAAGAATGGCGGCACATGCGACGAGCGTCACGACCATACACAAGAGATGTTTCAGGTGAAGCTTCTTCATGGGCATTCCCCCTTAGTTTATTCTCACAGATTTGCAGGCGGGCCGCTCCGGCACGGTACGAGCGTAGCACAACAGGTTGTGATGGTCAACAACGGAAGAAGCAGAAGTACCGGGATAAAAAGGGCAAAAAATGGGCAATCCGGTGTCTTGACAAAGCATCCAAATGAAAGTAACGTTACGGGGAACAAGAGCAAGGGTAGGTAAGGGTAGGCCCCCGCGTCACGTGACCGCGTAAAGGAGGAGGACATGGGAGTGCGGATACATAGCAGGATCCTTGTATATATCTTATTCATCGCCTTAGCTGCCATCGGGCTGAACTGTTCTCTTCTCTTTGC
>Ga0335071_10006950_pt1 | contig 11672 bp, 11 predicted proteins | sample Lox_Sample_15_FD_206724 | JGI IMG/M metagenome (GOLD analysis project Ga0335071, IMG submission 206724) | Soil microbial communities from Loxahatchee National Wildlife Refuge, Florida, United States - Lox_Sample_1.5 | ecosystem: Environmental > Terrestrial > Soil > Wetlands | place: USA...
CCTTCTCTTCTCCTACTTCCACGTGCTGGCCCATAGCCCCGGCCTGGCCACGCTGGCGATGCGGACCGTCTCGGCCGGGCCCAACGCGCTCCGCCTCTTGGAGGCGCTGCTCTCCATCCTCGAGGACGCCGGCATCGGCCCGGATACCGCCGCCTGGGCCGTCGACCTCCTCCTGCTCTGGATCACCGGCGCCGCCGTGGAGCAGAGCCTTCGCCAGGGCGGCCGCGATCCGCTCGGCATCGTCGCCCAGGTGTTCGGCACCGTCGGGCCGGAGCAGTTCCCACGCATTCACGCTGCCCGCGACGAGCTCACCTCCGGCTCCGGCGAGAAGCGCTTCGCCTGGGGGCTCGACGTCTTCCTGAGCGGCATCCTCGAGAACCCCCGCACGCCGGCGCGCCCCCCCCGCGCCGCCGGCCGCCCCCAGGCCCACCCCGTCCGCTAGCCCCCCATGCCCGAGCCCTCGAGCCACACCGCCGCGCACCCCGATTCGAACATCGTTCGTCACGTACGTCGTTCGCCCCGGCCCGCCCGTGGCGGGCGCCGGCCCCGCCCGGTGCCCGCCTGGCCGGGCGGGCTCTGGCTGCTCCTCGTGCTTCCTTTCCCGGCGCTGCCGCGCCGGCCCCGTCCCGCGGGAGGTCGCAAGTGAGCTGGAGCTTCAAGCAGAAGGCAGCCCTCGCCTCCGTCGCCCTCGGCGCCGCCGGCGCCCTCGCCGCGGCCGCGCGCGCCCGGCCCGCGCCGCTCCTGCTGAGCGGCCTCATCACCACCGACGAGGTGGTGGTCGCCCCCGCGGCCGCCGGTCGACTCTTTAGGCTGCGCGTGCAGGAGGGCGACCCCGTCACCGCCGGCCAGGTCCTGGCCGAGCTGGAGCCGGCCGAGCTCGAGGCCGACCGCACCTACTGGACGGAGAGCGCCACGGCCGCCGACGCCGAGGTGGGCGAGGGCGCGGCCGCGGTCCGGTACCAGGAGCGGGAGACCGCGGCGCGGGTTCGCCAGGCCGCGGCCTCGGTCGCGGCGGTCGAGCGAGAGCGCGCGGCGCTGGCGGCGCAACTGGCCGAGCTGGGCGAGCAGGCGGCGCGCCAAGAGGCCCTGGCCCGGGTCGGCGCCGCCTCCGAGGAGGCACGGAGCCAGGCGGGCCACGCCCTGGAGGGTGCCAAGGCCCGGCTGGAGGGGCTCGACCGCCAGATCGAGGCGCAGCGGGCGGCCCTGGAAGCGGCCTGGGCCACCTCCGAGCAGGCTGCACAGCGGCGGGCGGCGCTTCATGCGGCCCGCGGGCGCCAGGCCGCCGCCGCCGCGCAAAAGGCCAAGGCGGAGGTGCGGCTCGGCTACGCCACCCTCACCGCACCCGTGACCGGGGTGGTCGACGCGCGGGCGGCGCGGGTGGGGGAGTACCTGGCCGTCGGTCAGCCCGTCCTGACCCTTGTCAATCCGGCCCGGTTCTGGATCCGCGCCGACGTGCCCGAGACCGTCCTGGGCCGGCTGCGGCCCGGCGATCGCCTGCGGGTGCGCCTCCCCTGGGGCGAGGAGCGCGACGCCACCGTGACCTACCGGGGCGTCGACGCCGGCTTCGCCACCCAGCGCGACGTGAACGGGGCCCGTCGCGACATCCGAACCTTCGAGGTACGGCTCCACTTGGACGACCCCGACCGCCGACTGGCCCTGGGCGCCACGGTGCAGGTGATCGTCCCGGAGGCCCGGTGAGCGCCGTGGCCGCCATCGAGGTGGAGGGAATCGTCCGGCGCTTCGGCGACTTCACCGCCGTGGACGGGATCCGCTTCTCGGTCGCCGAGGGAGAGATCTTCGGCCTCCTCGGCCCCAACGGCGCCGGCAAGTCGACGCTCATCCGCATGCTCACCACCCTCGTTCCTCCCACGGCCGGGACCGCAAGAGTGGCCGGCTGCGACGTGGTGCGCGAGGCCGCCGGCGTCCGGCGGGCCATCGGCGTCATCCCCCAGAACATGACCAGCGACCGGGAGCTGACGGTGAAGGAGAACCTCTCCCTCTTCGCCCAGCTCTATGACGTCCCCCGCCGCCGCCGGCCGGCCCTCATCGCCGAGCTCCTGGCCGCGGTGCAGCTCACGGAGTGGGCCGACAAGCAGGTGAAGTTCCTTTCCGGCGGCATGCGGCGGCGGGTGGAGATCGCCCGCGGGCTGGTCCACCGGCCGCGCATCCTCTTCCTGGACGAGCCCACCACCGGACTCGACCCCGTCTCTCGCGCCGCCGTCTGGCAGATGCTGCGCAAGTTCAAGGCCGAGCAGGACCTGACGGTGGTTCTCACCACCCACTACCTCGACGAGGCCGACGCCCTCTGCGACCGGATCGCCATCGTCGACCACGGCAAGCTCGTGGCCCTCGACACCCCGCTGGCCCTCAAGGCCAGCCTGCCCGGCGACAGCCTTCTGGAGGTTAGCTTCGCCGCTTTGCCGCCCGGCTGGGCGGAACGGCTCCGGGCGCTGCCGGCGGTGGAGCGGGTCACGGGAGTGGGGCACGCTTACCGGATTGCCTCCGCCGACGGGCCGGTCACCCTCCGGGCACTCCTCGCCGCCGCCGAGGCGGAAGGGGTCCGCTTCGAGTCGCTGGATGTCCAGCACACCTCGCTCGACGACGTCTTCGCCGAGTACACCGGCCGGCAACTCCGGGATGCCCTTCAGGAACCGAGCGCCCGCGAGAGCGCGGTCATGGCCGCCAAGGGCCAACGCTAGTTTGCCGAGGCACGCCATGGGACACGTCTGGGCACTCGTCGAGCGAGAGCTGATCCGGTTCGGCCGGGCCCGAATGCTCATCCTCTTCACCGTCTTGGGCCCGCTGCTCCAGCTGGTGGTGTTGGGATACGCCTTCGGCGGCACCCTGCACGGACTGCGGCTGGCCGTGGTCGACGAGGACCACGGGATAGAGGCCCTGCGGCTCCGCGAGCGGGCGCAGGCCGTCGCCGCCGGACCCGGGACCTTCGTGGCCGTGCCCTACGCCGACGAAGTGAGCGCGCTCACGGCGCTCCGTACCGGGAAGGTGAGCGGCGTGGTGGTCATCCCGCCCGGCTTCACTCGCCGCGTGCTGGCCCGCGAGGCGCCCCAGGTGGCGCTCGTCGAGAACAACGTGGACCGCTTCGTCTCCACCGCCCTCTCCGGCGCGCTGAAGGAGCTCGTGGCCGGGTGGGGACGGGTCCAGGTAACCACCACCCGCCTTCCGACGGAAGTGGCGCTGGCGGTCGTCGAGCTCTACCCGTTTGTTCCCTACGTGCAGTACCTACTGCCCGGCACCGTCGTGCTGGCCATCTTCACCATGGTGATGCTGGGCGGCGCCTTCGCCTTCATGGACGACAAGGTGCTGGGAATCCACGAGGGCTACCTGGTGACGCCGGTGACCCGGCTGGAGCTCGTGGCGGCCTTCAACGTCTCCGGGGCAATCAAGGCCGTGACCGTGGGAACGGTCCTGACGCTCGTGGGCATGGCCCTCTCTGGCGTCCCTGCGCCCCTCGAGCCGGTCCGGCTTTTCCAGGCGTTGCTGGTCGTCACCCTGACCGCGCTCGCCCTCGTGAGCCTCATGTTCCTTCTGCTGGCGCGCGTCAACGACCCCATGGTCCCGCGCATCGCATCCATGCTTCTCAACACCCTCCTCTTCTTCCCCAGCGGCGCGGTCTATCCCGTGGAGGGATTACCCGGCTGGCTGCGAGCCATCGCCGTGGTCGATCCCTTCACCTACGCAGTCCGGGCCCTCCGGACGCTCCTCCTCCAGGGCGCGGGCCTCTCCGCCATCGCCCCCGATCTCCTGGTCCTCGCCGCCACCGCCGTCGTGGCCCTGATCCTCTCGGCCGCAGCCTTCCAAAGGTCGCTGTGAGGGTGGGCTCCGGCCAGGGAAGCCCTCCGCCCCGAGCCCCCAATTCCCGACCCGACCTCTACTAGCCCGCCACCTCGCCCAGCATGACATTCGGTTTGCTCGGTCGGCTACGGCAAGCGCACCGACGGTGGCTCGTCGAGCTCGGGCCGACCGTTCTCTCGCCCCGCCTCGAGCTCCCCGAGATCCGGTGTCCCGATCCTCACTTCCGCCCCAACCTGGCCTCCGCAATCAGGGGCTGGAACAACTCAATCGGGTTTCCGGACGGGTCCTCGAGCAGGATCTGCTTGCCACCCACCCCCGTCACGATGTCGTTCCGGAAGGTTGCGCCGGCCCGGCGCAGCCTCTCGACCATTGCCTCGAGATCGGCCACCTCGATCGCAAAGCGGTTCCACCCCCCCGGCTTCTGCTGGCGACCGTCGGGCATGGGCTGACCCCCGCCCCCATGAGGATTGGGTGCGCTCAGGACGAGCCGAAGGTCGCCACGGCTCAGCATGGCGAAGGCAGGAGCGGGGTGCATCACCTCGTTGAAGCCGAGCTTTTGACAGTAGAAGGCGATGGCCGCGTCGACGTCCCACACTATGTACCGAACCTGGACGGTCGCCATATCGTCCCTCGCCTCCTCCCTTCGAATGACCGGAGATCCCGGTCGAGGAGAGTCTCGTAGGAACGGAGGCAGCCCCTGTCAATGCGGCCTGTCCTTCATGGGCCGATCGACCGAGTTGTGCGCACGCATGAGCTCGGGAGATCCCCGGCCATGGCACGTGGCAGCCGTGCGTTTCCACCCCGCCGCCCAGAACAGGTCGGCTCGAGAGTCAACGGAGCTTGAAAGGCTCACCGGGTCGGCAGCGTGGCCGACGGCCGTCACCCGGCTTTCTCGACCCCTGGACGGCGATGGTCTCTACGGATCCAGGGAAGGTGTCGAAAGCTACCGTGCCGCTGCGGCAGCCTTCCTGATCAAAGGTGGCTTCGCCTTCACCACCGCCTTTGTCTCGGCGACCGGCTTGGCCGGGGCCGCCACCTCGGGCGCCGGCTTCCCCTTCACGAAGACCACGTTCTCGCCATACTTGGCGACGATCTTCTTCTTCGTATTGAGGCCGGTCAGGGCGATGACGAAGTTCGGCACTCGCCTGGCTCGTCGATCGGTGACCCACCTGCTTATCTCGCTCGCAGGCCTGCGTCCGCGGACCTTGGACCGACGACCGGCCTTGGGCGCAGAACTCACGGCCTTGGAAAGCCGAGCTTCGAGCTGGGCGGCCACCATGCCCGCGATGTGCTTGGCGATCATCTTGCCTGCACGGCTGGCTGCTGGCGCCATGGCGTCGCGCACGAGCTGATCGATAGACGTCCTCTTCCGTGTAGCCGGCATCTCGCCCCTCTGCCCTCCCCCCAGGTTTAGAGGAGAATAGTCGCAGCGCCAACGCCCGTCTACCTCTCGCCTGGGCCGGTCGGTAGGGGTTCCTCTATGGAGGCGCGGCAAAATGGCAACCCGGCTCGCAAGGCTCAATGCGGCCTCCGCAATCTCGCCACGAATAGGCCGCCTCTATTCCGACCCGCAGGCAGGGTCTTCGCGCGCTTACCCCCCCGGCTACTCGGTTGCGCTTCATTGGAGAAGGCGATCTCTTTGCTCTTCCCCGCCATCGCCCGTGGCTTCGTGACCCACTGCTCCTGCCCCCAATCCGCCCCAGCACGCACAGTCATTCCAGGCCCGAGAGAAGGCGACGCCGATCGACGGGGGAGTGCTCTTCCGCTGGCCACCCTTCCCCCTCGACGGATTGTCCTCGGCGAAGGTGTGGCAAACGTGCTGGCGCCTCCTGCCGATTCGAGGCGCGGACCTCCTCGAACGGCGGCCTGACCCGCCGGCCCGCGGAGCCCTGCCTCGATCCCGGTGGTGGCGAACGGGTGTCGGGCGACGACGGCGAGCTCGGAAGGAAGCCCCAGGACCCACGCCCTTCCCCCGCGGAGGGCTCCTTCGTCCCCCGCTCGCTGCCGCGCGAGACCCTTCGCTGCCCCGCTTCCCTGCGGAACAGCGAGCAGACGACGTCGATGGGCTGCCCTGGATGTCACGGGGCACCTTGCCTTCCTGGGCCACGGCCGAGCGGACCGTGGAACGGTTCGAGGGGCGCCCGAGTCCGGGAACTCCTCCTCGCCGTGGCCTCTTGACGTCAGCCGGTCCGGTTAGGCTTCTGTCCATGCCCTCCCCCCGCATCACGACCACCGACCTCGCTGCCTGGCGCCGCCGGCTCGCCGAAGAGGGCGACGGCGAGTTCCTCGACCCGACCCTCGCGCAGGAGATCGCCCCTCGGCTCATGGCCGAGGTCGAGAGGCTCCAGGCCGAGCTCGCCGGCGCCCGTCGCGAGTTCGCCACCAAGGCGGCGACCGCACTCGAGAAGCGCCTCAAGGACGTGGACGCCTATGGCCGCGGCGGCTGCCCGGCCTGCCGGGACGCCGAGGCTCGCGCGTTTCTTGCCAAGTTGCAGCGGATCGCCGAGAACGAGTCTGAGGTGAGACCGGACCGATGACGAGTACCGAAAACGACACCCTGAAGTGCCCGCACTGCCGCAAGCCACTCGGCGGCAAGGAAGGACTGGAGGGCCTCGAGCACGACGTGCGCGGGTTTTACGTTCTCTGCCGCCACTGCCGGGAACGGGTCGACCTGCGCGACCAGAGCGTGCACCCAGGCCCCAGGGTGTGGACGGTGGCCCCGTAGCGCACGAGTCCCGCTGGCCTACCCCTCACCCGGATGTCGATCGGCCGCGGGATGCCGCGCTCGTCACCATTGGCAGTCGAGGTACCTCTCCTCGAATGCCCTGACCCAGGGAGCACCCGTGACGACGCGCAGGGCCGCCACCGCCTCCTCCAGCGATAGGCGCAGGAACGTGCGGTGGCGCAGGAGATGGCGCTCGTAGGCGGCGATCACCCGGTAGCAGGCTTCGTTCAGGACCGGATGCACGAACACGAAGAGACCGTTGCCCTTCCACTGCGCCAGGTCGGCCTGGAGCATGGACAAGGCCAAGAGGTGATCGAACCACACCTGCTGTAGCGGGGGCGCCTGCAGCTCGGGCAATGACTCCTCGGCGAACAGACCAGAATCGCGGGCGACCGCCAGCACCCGTTCCCCGGTCTTGGCCGGCTCCACCTCGAGATTCTCGTGGTACTTGACCTCGAACCCGATGAAGCCCTTGTCCCCGCCGGGGACGGTATGCTCGAAGTAGGCGTCGAAGGCGGTGCGGTTCCCGAGGTACCTCGGATCCCTGCGCCCTGGGGAGTGCTCGAATTCCACCCGCGTGACTTCCTGGACGCGGTCGGGCCACAGGTGCTGGGCCCACGCGGTCGCTAGGCCCAGATCGGCCTTCAGTTCCCCGAACAGGTTGAAGCACAGCGGCTGGCTCGAGAGCAGGTCGTTGAAGATCCGCGGCTTCTGGATGAGCTTGTCCTCCGCTTTCGCCTGCTGGACCGTCTCCCGGACGATCCTCTTGATCGGGCCCGAGAGGTAATTCGGGAGGTCCTGCTCCGCCTCGGGCATGGCGATGCGGCTGCCGAGCTCCTGGCCCTCCGCCTTCGTGCCGATGGGCAGGTGTTCTCTCTCCCGCCACAGCGCCTGGGAGAGACGCAGAACCCTCTGCCAGGGTGCGTCACTCCTCTCGGCCACCTTGTGATCTTCGAGTTCCTTCCAGGCAGGTGCCGGTCTGGGCATCCCCGCATACTACGCGAGGGGCGGACCGGGACCGGGGCATGCGTCATTAAGCAGCCGCCCGAGGCCCAGGGACTCGCTGGTGCAGGAGATCGTGCGCCGATGTGCTGCCGGTGGGCGTGGTAGCTTTCGCGGATGCTCGACGCCCTGGCCGCCATCGCTCTGTGGAGCACCCTGGCGCTCCTCGGCCTGAAGCTGAGGGGGGTGCCGCCCTTCCTGCTCGTGGGCAGCGCCCTTCTCCTCGGCTCCGTCTTCGGGCTCCGAAAGTGTCATTTACGGGGAGTGCGCCCGAGCGTCTTGCTGCTCGGCGTCTACGGCCTGTTCGCATATCACTTCTGCCTGTTCGTGGCCCTTCGCCTCGCTCCGCCCGTCGAGGCGAATCTCATCAACTACCTGTGGCCACTCCTCATCGTCCTCTTCACCCCGGTGATCACCGGCGGCCCCGGGCTGCGAGCTCGTCACGTCGGAGGAGCCGTCCTCGGGTTCTGTGGCGCCGCGCTGCTGGTCAGCGGCGGACACCTGCGCTTTCACAGCAGCGCCGCCGCCGGCTACGCGCTCGCTCTCGCCGCTGCCGTCATCTGGTCCACGTACTCGCTCCTCACCAAGCGAATCGGCGATTTCCCGACCTCCACCATTGCCCTCTTCTGTCTCGTGTCGGGCTCGCTCTCCCTCCTCTGCCACGCGCTGTTCGAGCCTCGTTACCTGTTCCGCAGCGGGGAGCTGCCGTACCTCCTCGTGATCGGCCTCGGCCCGATGGGGGGAGCGTTCTACCTCTGGGATCGCGCCCTGAAGCGCGGGGACCCGCGCACCGTGGGCACGCTCGCCTACCTGACACCCCTCGCTTCCACCTCTCTCCTCGCGCTCTTCGGCGGCGGACACCTCGAGGCGAGCTCCGTGATCGCTGCCGGCATGATCATGGGCGGCGCCGTCATCGGAACCTGGCGATCCGGCGAGGCGCGACCCGCGGCCGAGTCTCTCTCCTCACCGTCGCGATCCGGCGAGCCCTGAAAGCGCCGTGCGCGGAGACCCGGCTCTCCGCTCCCCGCCCCGTGGCGTCGCGTCGCCCCCGTTTCCAGGAGCGCTTCTCCGCCCGGCCTCGGAGCTTTCTCTCCGCAGGCAGCCTGGGGTGCGCGAGGAAAGCGCGATGGGATTTCGGGAGCTGACCCTCACCCCGCGTGCGCTCGGTCTGGGCACGGTCATGCCCGGGCCGGCGCAGTTGCAGGCTGAACCCGTTCTGCTCCACGAGCACGCAGGGCTCGGTGCTCACGTTCCTCGCCACGGACACCGGGATCGGTGTACAGGAATGGTCGTCGGGGTAACTCGCTCGGCGAGCGCGCCACCCCGAGATGGCGTGCTCGGAGCCTGCTTCTTGTGCCTGGGCCTCAGGGCGATGGGGCGCCGCAAGAACACGAGAGGAAGAAGGTGGGTCCCAAGCCGCACCTCCTGCAGGTTCTCCACTGGTCGCGCGAGCGGCACGTCGGCATCGCCAACATCCTCGCTGCCGCGATCGCGGTTGCGGGCCCCGTCCTCCTTGCGGCGTCGCTGGGGCGCGTGCGAATCGGGCTCCTCGCCGCGGTCGGCACCTTCGGCATGTCCGAGCTCATGTCGAGAGGCGGCTTTCGCAGCTGCACGAACCAGCTACTCCGAGCAACGGCACCAGCTGCCTGCGCCGGAGTCGCCTTCGGGGCGGCCCTGCTGTGCAGGAACGTGGCGAACACCGTCATCGTCCTCCTTGTCGTCGTGGCGGCGCTGGCCGGTGGACTCAGCCGATCCCTGGCCGTCGCCACCGCCCGGTTCACCATCTTCCTCGCCTACGCGCTGGGAGTCGCCGAAGCTCGAGCCCCCCTGGCAAGCGTTGCGATCCTGATGGCCGGTGCTGCCTGGGCAGCACTCGTGAACCTGTCGATCGGTGCGGCCCTCGGCTCTCGGGCGGAGAGTGACCCCCAGCCGGCCGTCGCGATCGCTGGACTGAGGGCCAGGATGACCCGGTGGACGAGGAGGTTCAGGGACTCGTCCGTCTGGAGCTACCCGCTCAGGATCGGCGTGGGCTTCGCCATCGCCGCCTTGTGCCGGTGGCGGTGGCCCGATCACCACTACCACTGGATTGCAGTTACCCTCGCGATCCTGACCCAGCGGCACGTCGACCGATTCCCCGTCAAGACGACGCAGCGGATGCTGGGAACGTGCGTCGGCGCCGCCGCCGCCACCCTGTTTGTCGCCTACCGCCCTCCCCTGTGGCTGCTCTCGTCGTGCGTGGTTCTACTGGCGGGGGCGCGACCCTTGCTCAAGGCCCGGAACTACATGGCTTACGCCGCCGCGATGATCCCCCTCATCATGTTGGTGGTGGGCGCCGGTCAGCCGGTGATGGGAGGCGTTCTCTGGGACCGGCTGGTCGCCACCGTGATCGGCTCCGGACTGGTCCTCCTCGGAAACACCCTCACGCTCGCCTTCGCCACGGCCTGACCCGGCTGGCTTCGAAGCGAGAGCTGCCCTGTTCCTGGAGCCCGGACTCAGGGAAGATAGTGCTGGTGGATCTGGTCGAAGCTGAAGATGCGGGAGCGGTCCCCGCCATAGGCCGAAAGCAGGCGCGGGAAGTAGGCGGCGAGCGCTTGCTCGTAGGAGAGGCGTCCTTCGAGCAGCAGCTCGGCGGCCTCGAGCAGCTCCGGCAGGTCCTCCCGGACGCGTGCCACCGACATGCTCGGCGTGCGAGGGCCCTCGCCGTCCTCATCGGCGTCGATCACGGGCAGGGGTTTCGAGCCCAGCTCGCCCCAGGCGAAGGAAGGGTAGCGCCTCGGGTCCGGCAATAGCGAATGAAAGGGTACCCCGTTGAAGAAGTACTCGTGCCAGTTGCCGCCCGACAGACAGAGCCATGGCGTGCCGACCGTTGACGCAAGGAACGAGAAGCCGGTGTGTGGAGAGACGAGGAGCCCGCTCGCCTCGACCAGGCCGACCTGCTCCAGCAGCGGCCGGTCGAAGCAGTCGATCGCACCCGGGATCCTCCTCAGGAGCCGCTCCACGGCCGCGCGCGAGACCCTGCTCGTGGTGCGCCCATCCTCTCGAAGCTTGCCGACGAGGCAGAAGACCGAATCCGGATAGCGTCGCGCCAGCGCGCCGAGGACGAGTTCCCATGAGGCGGTCGAGGGGTACAGGTGGCGGCTGGCAGAGGAGCCGGCCAGGACCACCGCGATCGCCCGCCGGCCGGCCGGGATGGTCGCCCGCGCGGCAGAGCGCACCGCAGCGGGAAGCTCGAGACGGAGCTGTTCATGGGCCCGATATTCGGGGGGGGAGCTGCCGGTGAGGCCGACGCCGAGCCTGGCTTGGAAGTGGGCGGATGCGGCCTGGAAAAAAGCCCGGAACCCGGCGAAGCGGTCGTGAGGAGCCTCTCGCACGCGGTGGTTCTGAACGACGTAGTCCCAGTGCCGCGGCACACGCGCCAAGGCGGCGGCCGGATCGGTGGTGAGGTGGACTCGGGTCGAGGGCTGGCGCGGTGCCTTCGGTTCTGGGGAGTCGCTGATCCGGCCCCTTGTCGGGACGACGCCGGTGCCTCATTCCAGACCGGGCCCGTGGACCCAGCCCCCGCCCTTCACACCGGACATGGGGATTTCCTCCATCCGGCGTTACCAGCCGAGGTCGCTGAGGAGGGTTATGGGGCTCCGCCTCTCGGACTCGCTGCGCGGGCGACTTGGTAGGCGGAGTACAGGCCCCATCCACCGTATATTTCGTCCCGGCTCCACGTGGTCCAATGGCCCCCGCCGCGCCGCTTCGGGCGCTGCCGGCTGGCGAACCTGCGGACCTTTACTTCGACCTGCCAGCGCACGAAGTTAAGGTCACGCCCCGCGCTCCCCCAGCTGAAGTAGTTCACCCAACCCCGTACCGTCGGGTTGACCACGTGCCGCACGACCCACTCCACCGGTCGGTGCAAGCTGCACCTGAGCTTCTCGCTCAGGCTCCGCAGTATCCGGGTGCGCTTCTTCGTTTGGGGACGGCAGAGCACCGCCTTCTTTCCCGGCTGGTTCCACTGATCGACCCAGCGGAATGTGTATCCCAGGAAATCGAACGGCTCGGCCGCGAAGTTCACGATGCGTGTCTTCTCTTCGTTGACTGTCAGATCGAGCTTCCCGAGCTCCTCCCGCAACCGTTTCTCGACCTT
>Ga0335071_10006951_pt1 | contig 11671 bp, 7 predicted proteins | sample Lox_Sample_15_FD_206724 | JGI IMG/M metagenome (GOLD analysis project Ga0335071, IMG submission 206724) | Soil microbial communities from Loxahatchee National Wildlife Refuge, Florida, United States - Lox_Sample_1.5 | ecosystem: Environmental > Terrestrial > Soil > Wetlands | place: USA: Florida...
TGAGCTGGGCAGGACTCGCCGGACTGGTCGGATCTGCGCATTTTTTCGATGCGGTAAGGCTGGTCTTCCCCGGATACTTTGCAGTTATACCCGTCGGCGGAACTTTAGCCGTGTTGCTGGAAGGGGCCTCGGGGAATCGATCGATCCTGCAAAAAATGCTGGCTTGGCGTCCGATGCAGTGGCTTGGAGGGCTCTCCTACTCCTGGTATCTCTGGCACTGGCCTTTTTTGATCTATGCCAAAGCCTGTTTCCCGGGGCTGCGTTGGTATGCACGCCTGCTCGTGTCAGCCAGTGCTCTGTTGATGGCGCAGCTCACCTACTGGCTGCTTGAGAATCCCGTTCGATTTAGTCCGTTCCTGGTTGCGAAGCCTGCGCTTTCTCTGGGAATGGCCGTACTGGTTCCAGCGATTGGACTCACTGCAGCGTTTAGCGCGAGCCATGCTGCCTCCAGGTCTCTGGCAAGTGGAGAGCAACACCAATTTGAGACCGCCGCTGGGATTGGTCCCTGGCGCGACTGCCTCGAGCCCACCGACGCGTCTCGCTTCACGGAATGTGTCTTCGGAGACCCACAATCCACGACGACTCTCGTTCTCCTTGGCGACTCGCATGCGGCGCAATGGTTTTCGGCAGTGAATTCCATTGCCGCGGAGAGACACTGGCGGCTGGTGACGCTGCTCAAGGGAAACTGCCAGATTGCGGCCCTCGAAAAAACATCCGACGGCCGATTTCGCTATTCACGATGCGAGGCTTGGCGCTCAAGGGCGTTACAACGGATTGCGGCACTTAATCCTGCGATGGTCGTACTAGGAGAGTCGTCGAGCTGGGTCGCAAATGGACGGCCCGTAACTCCACAGCAGTGGGGGGACGGATTGCGCGCCACTCTGATTGCCCTGGACGCAGTTGGGACCAAGACCCTGGTCATGGCCGACATCCCCTCTTCTTCGTTCGACGTACCCGTATGCTTGTCGCGCGCAAGTGCCGGAAAATGGGGCGCAAGACCGTGTGTCACCGCCAGGGCCAGTGGACTGAATGAGCCAGTCCGAGATCAAGAACGGGCAGTGGTAAACGCAGATGCCAATGCACGGTGGGTAGATTTTTCCGACGTGTTTTGCCCCGGATCTTATTGTCAACCGATCGTTGACAATGTTGTGGCCTATCGCGACGACAGTCACTTGAGCGAAGCCCTTGCCAGCCACTTCACGCCGCGCTTGCGACATGAAATGAACCTACTTATGGAACCATCCAGTTCGGCAAGCTAGGGGATTGACACGGGCGCCTAGTAAAAGCAGTAGGCCATAGCCGCTCCGCGCGAGGCTAAGCTGTTGAGCGCAAGAGCAACGCCGCCGGAAACTCGCGCAACAAATCCGCCACCGCCAGAACGCCGTTCTGTTCGACGATTTCACTCCCGGTAAGCACGTTCCTCCAACTCCCGCCCGGCGCCTCAATCCGAGTGTCCTCCCACTCAAACTCCATTGCGCGCGCAGATAGCGGTCTTAAGTGCGACACCCATCGCGGCACCGCCACCAGCGCTCCGCCCTGCTCACTCCGGCGCAGGAATGCGACGACGTTATCCGCATGCGCGCCCGAGACTCGAAGGGGAACGAAGTCTCCCGACGCAAACAGCTCCGCATGCTCCTGCCGGAACCGCAGCGTCTTCCAGATCAGATACATCTTGATTCGACCATCAGTCCAATGCTCCGCCATCTCACGCAGGCAATCGCGACTTTCGGCCTTGCAGCTTTTCAATCCGTCGAGCAGAGTCGTGCGCTTCTCGAAATCGATCGCGCCTCGATTGTCCGGATCCACCAGCCGCAAATCCCATAACTCCGAGCCCTGATAAAAATCCGCCACGCCCGGTGCCGTCATCTTGAGCAGAGCTTGCGCCATTCCATTTACAGCGCCGAAGTATGCGACTTTCTTCTGGAATTGCCGGAAATCCTCAAGGAAATCTCCGGCCTCCTCTGACAAAATGGTCGCGACAAATTTTCGCAGTCCCTCTTCGTGGCGCTGATTGGGGCGAGTCCATCGCGTGTGGATCATCGCTTCGCGCGTCGCCTTGATCAGATGATCCTGCACTCTCTGCAGCAACTCCTCACCAGTTTCCCCATCAGCCGGCCACGCGCCCAGCAACGTCTGGTAGAGGTAATACTCTTCGTTGCGATCGGGCGTCGCGGGACCCCCGTTCTTCTCTCTGTGACGCTCGTTTAAGCCAGCCCAATGCTCCAGCCGCTGCTTCCACTCGTCCGCCATCTCCGACAGCACACTGATGCGCGCCCGCACATCCTCGCTGCGCTTCGTGTCGTGCGTCGTGCTCGCATCCAAAGTGCCCGGCCATTCCTTCTGCCGAGCCTGGCAAAACTCGAAGAAGCTTTCGCGTGACGCCGCCCCGGTAGGCCGAGGATCTCCGCCGACCTCATTCAGCGAGAGCAGCGGGTAATACACATAAAGCGCCGTGTCTTCCAGCCCTTTCGCGACAATGGGTCCCGTGAATTGCTGCCATCGCATCACAAAGGCCAGCCGCACCTCGCGCTGGTCGGGCAGCACATGCGGAGAATTCAACAGCAGCAGCACTTCGCGCACGAAATCGAAGCACCCCGAATTCAAGTGCGGAGCCCGCTCCCGTGCCGAGGTCACGGCTTCCTCGATATATTGCGTCGCATGCGCCGGCAAATCCATATTCCGAATATACGTTCGGTACACCGTCATGCAGGCTGTCACCTCAATCAGCGCATCGATCAACTGTCCGCGCGGCAATTCGCGAGCATAGCGGTCCAGCGCCGCCAGTTCCGCGAGTTGCCGACCCAGCGTGCGCATCTCCACGCCTAGCAGAGACGTCATCACCAGTTTCTTCTTCTGATACACGAGATCGCCGAAGTCCTTCGGCCGTCCGATAAAGTCCGCGTAAATCTCTTCCACGTTCCGCGCGCCTTCGGGATGCACGAAGACTCCGTTCACCTCATTTAAGAAGTCGTACCCGGTAGTCCCGCTGACTGGCCAGTCTCTGGGTAACGATTCATGCCGCGACAAAATCTTTTCCACCACAACATAAGAAGATGCGCCGCCATTTCCCTCCCGCGACGCCGCCAGCCGCTCCTGCAGCTTGTTCAGATACGCCGCCGGATCGCGCAGTCCATCGATGTGGTCGATCCGCAACCCAGCCGAAGCGCTCTTTCCCACCAACCGCAACAGATACCCATGCGTCGCTTCAAACACATGCGGATCTCCCACCCGCACTCCCACCAATTCTGTGATTGTGAAAAACCGCCGGTAGTTGATGCTCTCGTTCAGGTTCTGCCAGAACGACAGCATGTAATTTTGCTCTGCCAGAATTCGCTGCAGAAATCCGAAGCTCGCCGGATCGCCTTCCTTTCCATTGATCTCGCGAACGTTCTCCTCAATAAATGACGCCACTTCCGCGCTCGACTTCACCAGCGATAACAGCCGGTCTCGCGACGCCTCGAATCGGAACCTCCGGTCAGCCCCCGTTTCACCCGCGCGCCGGTCGGCGCGCGCCAACTCCAGCAACGACGCCAGAATGCCCGCGTACTCGTGATACGCCGGCGTTTCTTCACCCAACTTCTGCTTCAGTTGTTCGGTGCGATATTCAAGGATGGGATGATACGATCGTGGCGAAAGCGGAAAAAGCGACTCGAAATACTGCAGAACAAACTTTCCCTCCCGAAATGCCAGCTTCAACTCTCCAGATTCCAGCACTTCTCCAAACGGCCGCCCCAAAGTCGGCAGCAGGATGCGCCCTTCCAAACTTCGCGCGTGGGGATGCCAATCAATATCGAAAAATGCCGCGAATGCCGACTGCGCGCCGTTCTCCAGCACATCCATCCACCACGGATTCTCCGGGCTCGCCGCCATGTGGTTGGGCACCGTGTCGAGCAGCAGCCCCATGCCGCGATTCTGCAATTCAGTTTGCAGGGTGGCAAATTCTTCCTCGGTGCCCAGGTCCGGATTCAGCCGCGACGGATCCGTGACGTCATAGCCGTGATCGCTGCCCTTGCGGCTGGCAAGAATCGGCGACAGATATAAATCGGAAATGCCCAATTCTTGTAGATAGTCGAGGATTTTCGTCGCATCCGCGAACCGGAAGTTCTGGTTCAGCTGCACGCGATAGGTGGCAGAAGGCAGGCGCGACGGCGGCATCACTCATCCTTGTGGTACATGAATTTTCAGTTGTGTCGCCAGCTGGCTGAGATTTTCATGCCGCTGCATCACCGCCGGATCCGGATTCGCAGTATGCCATCCATTCTGCTGAAACGCCGCAGTGAGTGGCCGGAAGCAAATGTTCTGCGCCTCCCACAGCACCACCGGGAACGGCAGAGACGAAATCAGGTTCATCAGTCGTAGCATCCGTTCGGTCACTGTCACATCCGCCGGATTCGCCGCGAATTCTGCCGCCACCTGCTCAATGCGCCGCCGCACTTTGTATTCGAGGGTCGTCGCATCGAGCGTGATTTTGCTCGCCGCCGCCTCGCGCAAAATACTCTGAATCGCACTCGTATCCAGTTCCGGCTCATCCAGCAGTTGCTGCAGTTGGCTGTTCAGCGCGATCTCGGCCGCTGACTTCAACGCATTGGGCACAGGGATATCCAGCCCATTCAGGAAGCGGATCAACGGCGCCTGGCTCTCAAACACCGTCCGATACACCGCGGCCGCCGAGTTCAGAGTTTCGTCCAGAATCAGATTCGTGATCTTCCGCTGCTCATCGCGAAACAGTAGCCGCAGCGAGAACACATGTTTTCCGTAGGTATGGTCGAGCCACCGGATGACCTCTGCCGTGTCCGCCTGGGCGAACGCGGTCGTAATTTGTTTTGTCGATTCTTCGTCAGAGCAGTTGCTCGGGCGGGTCCCCGCCGTCACATTGTGATCCCCCAGGTGCAGCACCGAGAAGTCCATTGTTGCTGACTCTCCCGTGATCGCCGACTGCAGGCGCGCGCACCCTGTCGCCAGCCGCATCTTGCCTTCGGCTTCGATCGAATACTTCAACTGCTCCACGTCGTAACAATAAATTCGCGTCCTGTCGCTATAACTCTCGAACAGGGAACTAATCGCGTAGTGCCCGGCGACGCGCTCAATGTCGATTACCGCCGGCCTCACCCATTTCTCGTAAATCTGGGCGCCATCCCCATAGGCCGCCAGATTGCTCTTTGCTTCCGCCAGGTGTTTCAGGAACTCCGCCTCGATCGTCTGCCCCGAAACTTCCTCCCCCAGTCGCAGGGCGCGCCCGGCGTAATGAATGACCTGCACTGTTTCCAGCCCTGACAGCTCGTCGAAGAACCATCCACAGCTCGTGTACATCAGCATCGCGTGCCGCTGCATTTCGAGCAGCTTCAGCACGGTAACTTGCTGCTGCGCATCGAGCGGCTTGATTCCATGAGCCGCAAAGAATTTAGTCCGGTTCTCCTCCGACCGGTCCAGAATTACGCGAATGTAGTCATTCCGGCACTCCCACGGATCGCGGACGTACTCCTTCATCTTGCTTTCGAAAATCGGCGCCAGGCAGTCACGCAACCAATCCAGAGCCGCCCGCAACGGCGCCCGCCACGCCTGGTTCCACGGATGTCCTCCTGAATTGCACCCGCAATCGATGCGCCAGCGCTCCACTCCATGCACGCAACTCCACGAACTGTCCTCCACAATCTCCGCGTTGTACTGCGGGGGATTTTTTTCCAGGAACTCGCCGTAGTTCGTCAGCTTCGCTTTGTCGCCCTTTTGGATTTCATCCAGCGCATAACTCAGCGCCATCTCGCCATAATGATGATGGTGTCCATAGCTTTCGCCATCGGTTGCGACGTGCACCAGTTGGTCGCCCTCGCGTGTTTCGGAAAAACCGCTCATCAGCCGGTCAGCGAATCGCTTGCCGTCATTCAGCAATCCTTCGAATGCCACACCTTGTGAGATGGGCCCATCGTAGAAAAACAAACTGATTTTCTTCTTCGACGGCAGTGTCGTTGCGTACGAGCGCGACGGATCCACTTTCGCTCCGGTAACGTCTTCCCAAGTCTTCGCGCCTTTCGCCCGCACGCGCTTGGCCTGCCGCGGCGCCAGGATCGTGAACGCGATCCCGTTTTCCGCCAGAACTTCCAATGTCTCCGTATCCACCGCCGTCTCCGGCAGCCACATGCCTTCCGGTTTGCGTCCGAAGCGGCTTTCGAAATCCCGGATACCCCACTTCACCTGTGTTACTTTGTCGCGCCGGTTCGCCAGCGGCAGGATCATGTGGTTGTATCCCTGCGCAATCGCTGACCCGTGTCCCGAGAATCGCTGCTGGCTCTCTTTGTCGGCTTCCAGAATTGACTCATACACGTGCGGCGCCTGCTCCTTCATCCACGACAGCAGCGTCGGCCCGAAATTAAAGCTGATCTCCGCATAATTGTTGATGAGTTTCAGAATGCGATTCTCCGCATCCAGAATGCGCGATGCCGAATTCGGGGCGTAACACTCCGCCGTGATGCGCTCGTTCCAGTCGTGATACGGATACGCCGAGTCCTGCAACTCGATCGCCTCGAGATATGGGTTCTCGCGCGGCGGCTGGTAAAAGTGTCCGTGGATGCAAACGTATTTCATGCGGCCTCCTGGGTCGTTCGATTGCGCTCCATCGCCAGAAACGATTGCGGAGAGAGCGGTATCTCAGCAGATGCGGTCAACTCCATCTCGGACTCAAGATCGCGTTCCGGCCCCTTCCACCGCGACCCGGCGGAGTGAATTAGAACGGTCCAGCGTCCCTCGATCTCGGGTACATTCAACTCGGCGGCGGTGTCCGAAAAGTTGCACAGGATCGCCAGTTGTTTTTTCTCCCCGCCGTGCAGCGAAAGCAACGTGCAATCATGCATCTCGCGGATCTTCCACGCGCCCTGCGTCCCCAGTTGATGCTTGTTGCGAATGCGAATCAATTCGCGATACAGCTCGAGCACAGTCCGGTGCGGTTCCTTCTCTTTCAGTGCATGATGAAGCCGCGACCGATCGAATGTCTTCTGATCCTGCGGATCAGGCACTGTACCCTTCCACCCAAATGACGCGAACTCTTCCCGCCGTCCCCGCCGTACGGCTTCTAACAGGTCCGGATCGCCGTGGCTGGTGAAGTATTGGAATGGAGCCGTCTCGCCATATTCCTCGCCCATAAATAGAAGAGGGGTCGAAGGCGAAAGCAGAGTGATTCCCGCAGCCAGTTTCTGCGCTTCAAAATTCACCAGCGTGCTCAACCGTTCGCCCTCCGCCCGATTTCCCACCTGGTCATGATTCTGGCTGCAGACCACGAACCGTGACGACGCAATTCCGGCGGCCGAATTTCCATGCCGCCGCCCGCGATACTCCGAATGTTGCCCGCTGTAGTACCAACCGTCGCGCATCGTCGCGGCCAGCGACCCGACGCCGTTGAAGTCGGAGTAATATCCCCGATCTTCCCTGGTCAGCAGCGTGTGCACCGAATGATGAAAGTCGTCGCTCCACTGTGCATCCAGTCCGTAGCCGCCGGCGCTCACATCGTGCAGCAGGCGCGCATCATTCAGATCGCTCTCCGCGACTAAATGCAGCGGCCGCTCCACCCGCGACGACAGTTCCGCAACACTCGCCTTTAACTCGGCCAGAAAGTGTCGCGCCCCAAAATCGAAGATGCCGTGCACCGCGTCTAGCCGCAACGCGTCGAAGTGATACTCCTCCAGCCAGTACAGCGCATTCTCGATGAAATACCGCCGCACCTCGTCGCTGCCTGCCGAGTCGTAATTAATCGCCTGTCCCCACGGCGTACGGTAACGATCCGTGAAATATGGTCCATACGCGCCCAGATAATTTCCTTCGGGGCCCGGGTGGTTGTAGACCACATCGAGCGCCATCGCCAATCCGTGCTCGTGCGCTGCGTTCACCAGTCGCTGCAGCGACTCTGGCCTCCCATAACTGTTCTGGGGCGCAAACGGATACACCCCGTCGTATCCCCAGTTGCGCAATCCGGGAAACTGAGCGATCGGCATCAGTTCGATCGTTGTCACTCCCAGCTTCGCCAGTTCGGGCAAATGCGGAATCAGTGCCTCGAATGTTCCCTCGCTCGTGTACGCCCCAATATGCAGCTCATAAAAAACGCTGCTCTCAATGGGTCGTCCCTTCCAATTTTGATCCGTCCATTCGAACTCCTGCAGGTCAACGATCTCCGATGAGCGATGCACCCCCTCCGGTTGAAACCGCGATGCCGGATCCGGCAACTCCCGCCCGTCCTCCATTCGATAGAAATAACGATCGCCAAGCGAAGCACCCTGAGCGACGGCATGGTGATAGCCACGCTCTAGGCGCTCCATCTCAATCATCTCGTCCTCGCGCCCGATCAAGTGCAGCGTCAAGCTCTTCGCATTCGGGGCCCACACCAGAAACTCGCAGGCCTCATCCGCCAGGGGCCGAGCACCCAGTTTCATCTCGCCAGTTTTGGTTTCAATCGATGGCATGATCCCTACAAATCTTCATGTTTTCGTCTGACCCACAAAGGAGGAGAGTGTCCCATTTCTGTCCGGGTTTTGGCAGAAGTGGGACCTTCCCAAGTAGGACGAATTCCCGTCCGAGAACGCGAAGGCACTAAACGTCGAACACCCGGTAACATTGCGAAGGCTGCTGCGCCTGCAACAATGTAATTGCCACGTTATACACCGGACATCCGCCGGTCGTCCGTCCCTCCAATTGCCCATGGTGCGCATGCCCATGCACCACCAGATCCGCCCCGTGCCGGTCCACCACTTCCGCCAGCCTCGATGTCCCAAGGAAGGGAAGAATCTCCGCATTCTCTCCCTGCACCGTGGCAGCAATCGGAGAGTAGTGAATCACCACTACGCGCTTCTTCGTGCGCAATTGTGCCATGGCGCGTTCCAGCTTTAGCGCCTCATCGATCGACGCTTGCACAAATGTCTTGATCTCTTGTTCTCCAAATGCGGTCAGAACCCCACGCCCAAATCCTCCGACGAATCCCTTCGTGCCCGCGAACCCCACCCCGTCGCGCTCGTAGGCAGTGCCGTCCAGCACCTTGATCCCGGCATTGCTCATCATCCGCATCAATTCGAGCTGTTTCCCGCTTTCGTAGTCGTGATTGCCCAGCACCGCGATGGTCGGAACCCTTGACCGCACCACCACGTTCAGCAGCGGCTCCATCTCGTCCGGCTGCCCATAGTTGGTCAAATCGCCCGCCAATACCAAAACATCCGCGGCCTCGCGCACTCGATCGAATTGCTCGAGGAGTGCTCCATGCTGCGCCGGAGTAAAGTGAAGGTCGGCTGTAGCTGCAATGCGCATGCTCAGGGCATCTCCGGGAGATTCTGCAATCGCCGTTGCCGGTAATCGAGCATCAGGTTCTCCAGTCCCCACTCGTTTACATCGATGGCAAACATCTTGTCATCGACCAGGCTGCCACGGAACTTTGCCGACGGCTGCGGCTGGTAAATCGCATCCCGGAAGCGAATCAGCAATTCGTCCCACAGCTTTTTGGGCACGTACTGCGTTTGCGCGGGATACGAATAGCGAAAGAGAATCAGCGCCCACAGCAGGATTTCCCAATGCTCCCCCGTCAGTTCGAGGATCCGCTCCCACTTCAGCTTGCCTTGCGTCCCGTAAATAATGTGCGCGATGTCGGCGCCATCGAATCGCTCGCGCCGGGTCACAAACAACTTCGACGCCAGCAACTCCTCAGGAGCCAGCACCCGCGTCTGCACTCCGTATACCGTCGCCGGCACCGAACGTTTCACCCACGAATCTTCCACGATGATTGCCGCATTACTCATGCCGGTAATCAGGTCCACGAAATAGCCGTCGCGCCGCGCCTTGTGCAGCCAGACCGGGTCGCACACTTCGCACTCAAATCCCTCTTCGCGCAAACTTTCGAGCGCTGGAACCACATTCTGCGATGTCAGAAAAATGTCCAGGTCCTTCGTGTCCCGACAAATCCCAGTATGCTCGCGCAGCGCAAAAGCTCCCGCCACGGCGTATGGCAATTTCCTGTCTTCGAATAAGGTGAGCACCTCGCGGAACAGCGCTTCTTGCTCTTCGGGAATGGTTGGCGGCACCGAAGAGGTCTCGGGCACATGGAGAGCGGAATCCTGCGCGGGTTCGGGCATGGGAGCTTGGATGAGAAAGTCGAATCGACGGTTGTCGATCTCGTGAGGCATTCGTGGCCGGCACTAGCGATGCTTGAAGTACTGCACGGCCCGTTCGTGCGCCTCAGCAGCGTTCCTCGATTTGAACGTGCCCAGGTTCTTTCGCCTTCCGGTCTTGGCGTCGCGTTTTCTCGAATACAAGCGATACTCGCCTGATTTCAATTTCCGTATCATGGGTCACTTCTCTTTCTATTTAACTAGAGTTAATCAGAATCATTAAGTATGGTTAATTCATGTCCGCTCAATACGCGGTTAAATTCACCTGATCCAACCACACGTTGTACGGGGTCATCTGCGAATCGCCATCCGCCTGGAATGCGACATCGATCTCCTCCAACGTCCACCCTGGCTGGTTCGAGTAGCTCGCATTCACGTTGTACACGTTGTTTCCGACCGTTAGCGTGTTGTACTGCACTTTGTCTCCGACACGTTGTACGTCCCACACCAGATGTATCCAAGTGTTCGCTGGGAAATCGCTGCGCACGCAAGGGAACTGCGTCGGGGTCCATCCATTGATGTCATCCCAGATATCCCACCTACCCGACCCGTTGAAGTTGCACTCCGATCCCCAAACCCAACGGTTTCCGCCGTACGTCTGGTTCAGGTCAAATTCCAACGCTTGCGGCGCATTCGGGTTATCGATATAGAAATACAGGTCGTAGATAAAATGGCTCACATTATTTCCGCCCGCTACCGGATTGAAATTCAATTCGTTGCAATATCCCGGCGGGACGGGACACTGCGCCCACGGCCCACCCATGCTGAACTTCGCCGAATTTCCGTCCTGCGCCGGAGAACTCTGATTCTGCGTAATGCTTGTCTGCGGCGTGCCATATCCCGCTGCGCAAATCTGCCCGTCCCGTCCCGACCCCGTCGGAAACTTGTCGCCACACGACTGCCACCCCGGCATGGCTTGAATCCCGCTGATCGTGGTCTGCCCGTTCGACCCCGTGCCCTGTGTGGTCACGTTGATTTGCAGCGGCGTTGCCGAAATGTATCCCTGGTTGTCCTCCGCCATCACAGTCAACTTGTGGGTGCCCGGCCCGACAAAGATCTCCGTGTTGATTGAAGCGTCGAACGTGAAAAACACAGCCAGGCTATCCACATATACCCGCATAAAGAAGATAGGATTCTTCGGCGTCGCATTCGCCACCACGTTCACGGGCGAAGTCACTGTCGAGCTGGTTAGCGGGCTCGCCACCGTGAGCGGGAAGTCATTCGATCCGTTCTTCCATGGTGCGGTCGTTTCATCCTCGGCAGGCGGTGCTGGTGTAGTGAAGTCTGCCTGCGGCGACCAAGTTATCGGCTCCGGCGGAATTGACGGATAATTCGGTTGTGACGGAGGCGTTGTCGTCCCACCTCCTCCTCCGCTCGAACTCTTTCCCGTGCTCGTGCCGCACGATGTGCCAACCACAATCACGAAGCTGAGAACAAACGTCAGGGCGATCCCGAGCCACCTGGGAGCACCAGTGGAAGCGGCAACACTCATGGGTCGAACCTCGATCGAGACACGACGCGAACCAGCGGCACCAGCG
>Ga0335071_10006952_pt1 | contig 11670 bp, 5 predicted proteins | sample Lox_Sample_15_FD_206724 | JGI IMG/M metagenome (GOLD analysis project Ga0335071, IMG submission 206724) | Soil microbial communities from Loxahatchee National Wildlife Refuge, Florida, United States - Lox_Sample_1.5 | ecosystem: Environmental > Terrestrial > Soil > Wetlands | place: USA: Florida...
CGGGCACTGCGCGTCAGCGGATCGATCACCGGCTCGATGACGATGATCTTGCCCGTCAGCTCGAATCCCTGGAAGGCCGTCGTCGAGATCGTCACATCGGCTCCGCGCGCCAGGCGGGAAACGTACCGCTCCGGTGCGGAGAAGGTCACCCGTATCTCGTCGATGTTCGCCAGCTCGGTGATCGGCTGGCCGCCGCGAATGAAGGTGCCGACACTGAGCTTGCGCGCGCCGATGATCCCGTCGAACGGGGCGACGATCCGGCTCTTCAGCCACCGGGCCCTCGCGAGTTCGTAATTTGCTTCGGCAACCTTGAGTGCGGCCGAGGCATCGTCCAGATCCTGCGGCGCACCGGCGCCCTGGTCGACGACCGACTTTACCCTGTCGTACGTCGCCTTGCTCTGACCGCGCAGTGCGTCGGCCCGGGCGAGTTCCGCCGCAAGCTGTGTATCGTCGATCTGCGCAATCAGGTCGCCGCGATGGATGAATCCGCCTTCCTGGAACGGCAGATCCTTGATCGCCCCGTCGATCTCGGAGACGACCGTGATCGCCTCCAGCGCTTCAATGGTGCCTATCCCCTCGAACTTGTCGGAGACCTTCTGGACGATTACAGGGCTCACCTCCACCGGCATGGGCGGAAAAGCCATCCCGGCCCGTCCTCCTTTCCCACAGCCGGAGAGAACCGCCGCGGCAACGAGGAGCGCGGAAATGGCCCCGGCAGTGAACATCTGTTTATTCTTCGGATGCATAAGCTGATACCTTTCAGGATTCAAACGTTATCGGGAAGAAGGATAGGCGCCGGAAGTAAGCTGGCGCAGTCCGGCAGCCGCTTTCGCGCTTCTGACGAGGGCTTGTGTGTATCTCTGCTGTGCGGTGGCAAAATCGGCTCCCAGACGTACAAGCTCGAATGCTGTGGTGCGGCCGTTCTGAAACTCGATCAGGCCGATCCTCACCTGTTCCTGCGCCGCGTCGACTCCCTGACGTGCCGCCACCAGCCGCCGTTTTCCGTTGGAGACATCGCGGTATCCCGCGCGCACCTCCTCCTCCAGCGCCCGCGACAGACCGATCTCCCTCTGCTCGGCGAGAATGGTTTCCGCCTCGATCCGGTCCTTCTCACCAAGACCGCTCCGGAGTAGAAGCGGGATGGTCACCTCGACGCCGATCGACCATGTCGGATAATCGCGGTGGAGCGCCTGACGGACCGCATCGCTGGGCACACCGCCCCAGGTGGTGGTGAGGGTATCGCCGTTGAAGTAGACGTCGTGCGCAGTGCCGGAGAGGCCGTTGCCGCCGATCGAGCCGACGAGGTCGATCTTCGGAAGCGCTTCCCAGGACGATGCGCGGAGTAGCGTATGCTGTGCGTCGACGTCCGCTTTGGCGGCGCGGAGCGTGAGATTGTTTTCCTTCGCGCGGTCGAGGAGACTCTGCAGATCCTCCACCGGAATATCAGAGGGGGGATTGTCGGCCGCAATGAACCTCGACCTGCCGGAATCGGGCCGTACGCCGATGAGCGCCGCAAGGTCGTCGGAGCTTCTTTCGAGCTGTTCCTCCCGGTCGAGGAGGGCGATCTCCTGCTCGGCGAGAAACGTCCGGGCGTTGGCGACCTGATCGGGACCGACGAGGCCGCTCACGGCGCGGGTTTCCGTATCCTTCAGGAAGGCAATCGCGCGGTCGCGGACGAGATTCTGCACTGCATAGTCGCGCTCAGCCGCATACAGGTCCCAGTAGCTCTGCTCCACCTGCGTCGAGACGGCCAGGACCTCCTGATCGTACCGGGCCTTTGCCGCATCCTCATCCCGGTCGGCTTTTTCCTTGTTTTTATACCCGGAGACGAAGAACCCGCTCAGGAGCGGCTGTCGGAAGGAGATCCCGGCGAATGTGGTGTATTGGGGATTGAGATTGGCGAAGGTGGAATTCGTTTCAAGGCTCATCCCGCTCAGCGACGCCGTGATGTTCGTCCCGATCGGAAGGTTCATCGAGACGCCGCCGGTGGTCGTATTCTGCTGTGTCGTGAGGGCGCTGGCGCCGGAAAAAAACGAACCCTGGGGCTGGTCCTGGACGAGCCGGTTGAAAGTAAAAAAGAGCTGGGGATCGAAGGCGCCCGATTCCCGGCGGCTGACCCCGCGTGCCGACATGTAGACGGCCTTTGCCGACTGGACGGCAACGGCGCCGTTCAGCGCCGCGCTGACCGCCTCTTTGAGCGGAAGGTGCGATCCGGGGAGAGTATCGAGAATGATCTGAAGGGAGCTGTCGGGATTGACTGGATACGCCGAGGTCTGGCCCGGCGCCCGAGACAGCAGGGACAGGTATACCGTTAACGTCAGGAAGAACGTTTTTCGCATAAAGAACAGATGATCGATGATGGTTGATATATGCCGCCGGCTGGAACGAGCCGAAAAATCGCGTTTTCCCCCATCAAACCGAATATTTACCTGCTGAGGGGTTCCGTCCGGAAGTGTATCGGAGGCTGAACGAATAAATATAACGACTCAGGGGAAGAGTTGCCAATGCTCTAACATCTCCCATCGTTCCCACACCTCTCCTCCCCCTGTCATTCCCACATGTATTACGTGGGAATCTTGGGCCATCCTCAAACCTCACCTATAATTCTCTCCCCGAACGGAGAGGATGCTATGGCAACCTACCACAATACTGACCATTTGAGTCAAGGCCTTCTTTACCATGAGAAGGCGACTGCGGAATCAACTGAAGGCAGCTCTTCCACCAAACCCCACTTTCGATTGAGGAAGACTTAGACTGAAGGGAAAAAGAGAGATGCGTTTTCGAACCGCATACCATCGCAGATCGCAGAATCTACACTCGACGAAATCGGCTTTTCCACAGCCGGCCACTCCCCCGCCGGCACTTAATGATTCCGCACAATTTCTCTTTGGTACTATTTGCCGAAGGCGGTATCCGCTCTGATCCCTTCCTTGTCATCCGGCAGACATCTGCTTTATCAACAACCACGCAATTTACATCCTATCCTTCTTCGTAAAATTCACAAACTTCTTCCCGTCAAATCTGCAGACGCCTCCTCCATCCGTACCAAACCAGAGCGCGCCCGAAGAATCCTTATAGATGGACCATACCGCGTTGCTCGTGAGGCCGTCTTCGACGGTAAAATTCCGGAGCGATTTCCCGTCGTACCGCCACACACCGGCATCGATCGTCCCGAACCAGAGATTGCCCGCATTATCTTCAGCGATGGTCCAGACGCGCGCGAGGGTCCCGGGTTTTCCCTTCAGTGTCTTCCGGAAATCCTTGTTGTTCAGGCCTTTATCATCCGTGAAGTTGGAGAACGCCTTCCCGTCGTACCGGATGAGGCCGGCGCCGTTGGTGGCAAACCAGATCGTTCCGGATTTATCCTGAAACATCGCGCGGACAGGGTTTCCCATCAGGCCGTTGTCTGCGAACCAGGTGAACGACGCGCCGTCGTACCGACAGACGCCTCTCTGCTCCGTGCCGAACCAGAGGTTGCCCGCGGGATCTGCGAGCGTGCAGTAGACGGAATATTCGGAGCCGTTGTAGCCGGGCTGATCCTTTCGCCGTTTTACGTCGGCGGCGGCCATCGGCAGAGAGAGATAGGAAAACGTGATGCCGTTGTAGTGGTACGCCCCGTCGCGCGTGCCGAACCAGATATCGACCGCCTCACGATGTCGCAGGGTTGCGGCAAAGCCGTAGGTGGGGAGGTCCTCCTGGAGCGAAAAATTCCGGAACGACATTCCATCATATCGACAGATCCCGTCACGGGTCGCAAACCAGAGGTTGCCCGACTGGTCCTCCACGATTTTCCGGATATAATTACTGCAGAGACCGTCTTTGACGGTAAAGTAGGTGAAGGATTTCCCGTCGTACCGGCAGACGCCGTCACCGTCGGTGCCGAACCAGAAATTCCCTTTTTTATCCTGCAGGATCGTCTGGATGTGGAGGCTTATCTGAGCGGAACTATCGAACTGCGCCGTCCCGCGGGATGCCGGCTCGCCGCGGTGTGTCCGCCCGGACATTGGGGCGATGGTGCAGAGAACCAGTGCAACTCCGAAGCCGAGTATTATTATTTTCATTATGATTTCCCCTTTTGAGTGAGAACTTCACCTGTCATCCTCTCCTTGAAAGGAGAGCATGTGATGGCAACCTGCCGCTACTCACCGTTGGACCCCGATTGTCTTTGCGAGTCCCGACGATTTTTGCCGGGACGAAGTCACAAGGTGATCCCCCTCGGACAATCTGACAACAAAGTCAAAACCATACCTTCCTGCCATACTCGTGATCCTCTGGAATGGACTCTTTATCAGATCACTTCGTCATACCGATATGAAAAACTATCGGTATTCCTCTGAAGACACTGCGGGTGTGTCACTCCCCGTCTTTACCAGTTCAGGTGTTTTTTGATGTGCGAAGGAGTCTGCGGAATCACACGGAAGGAGCATCTTTCACCAAACCCCGCTTTCGATTGAGGAGAACGTAAACTGAACGTGGAAATAGAAATGTATTTTCGTACCGCACACAATCGCAAATAGCAGAATGCCTCTTCGACGAAATCGGCTTTTCCACAGCCGGCCACTCCCCAGCCCGTACTTCATGATCCCCCACAATTTCCCTTTGGTACTAATTGCTGAAGGCATCACTTTGTGCCTTTTTTCAAAGAGAACGTACACGAAAAACCTATCGGTTACATCAAATGCTCATTCCGCCGAAGGCGGTGCGCTCCCCCTTTCGATATTCCATATATACCACAAAATGGACCTCTAACCAAAGTAAAATTATACTCACTTATCCACCGCCCTCATCATCTCAGGAGTATACCTCTCCCCTGCGGCGGCGCCGCGCGGAGCGATGGTGTTGATCTCCGCCAGGTCGGCGGGGGTGAGGTGCACATTGAGCGCGCCGGCATTTTCCTCCAGATACTTTCGTCGCTTCGTGCCAGGGATTGGAACTATGTCTTTCCCCTGCGCCATCACCCAGGCGAGCGCGAGCTGGGCGGGAGTGCATTTTTTCTGCGCGGCCAGCGCCTCGATCCTTTTGAGGAGGGCGAGGTTTTTCTCGAAATTCCCCTCCTCGAAGCGCGGGTTCCCCTTCCTGAAATCTCCATCGCCGAAGCCGCCGGTCGTCCTGATAGCCCCGCTCAGGAAGCCGCGGCCGAGCGGACTGAACGGGACGATGGTAACACCGAGCTCCCGGCAGACCGGCATGACATCCGACTCGATGTCGCGCGTCCAGAGGGAATATTCGCTCTGCAGGGCGGTGATGGGGTGGACGCTGCATGCGCGCCGGATGGTTCTCGCCGACGCTTCCGAGAGGCCGAGGAGCCGGACTTTTCCCTCCTCGACGAGCCGCGCCATCGCGCCGACGGTTTCCTCGACCGGCGTCTGCGGGTCGACACGGTGGGCATAGTAAAGATCGATCGTTTCGACGCCGAGCCGTGTGAGGCTTGCCTCGCAGGCCTGGCGGACGTAGGCCGGCGACCCGTTCACGCCGGTGATCTTCCCGTCGTTCGCGCGGACGATGCCGAACTTCGTCGCTATCCTCACCCTGTTCCGGAGCGGCCCGAGGACTTTGCCGACAAGCAGTTCATTCGCGCCGAGGCCGTAGACGTCGGCGGTATCGAAGAGGGTGACGCCGATCCCGACTGCGCGCAGGAGCGTGGCGACCGATTCCTCCTCATTCGCCGGTCCGTACGACTGCGACATGCCCATACAGCCGAGGCCAAGAGCCGAGACTGTTATTCCTGATTTGCCAAGCTCACGTTGTTCCATGGCTCACCCGTTGAATATTCTATTTCTGATTATGCAAGAAAGAAGTAAAAACGGTTGCCAATGTCAACCATTGGGAATGATTTTATATCTCAAACGGGAGAATTACGCTGGTGCGCGGCACGCGCGATAACAATGCGAACGAAGTGGGCGGGAAGCGGTCCATGCTTACACAGATTGATTTTGGAAGATGAACCTGGCGCAGTAAGTGGCGAATAGGCATCGCGACCCCCAATGCTCTTCATCGGGCGATGCGAACTGATAACCCTGTCATTACTTTCGTCAACTCCGGGCCGCTATCCGTCCGAAGCTAATCCGGTACACCTCGTTGAACAAACATCTCTGCCGGCTGGTCAATCACATCATGGGCTTCGGTTTCCGGCCTACTCTGATTGCAAGGCATTTTCTCATGTGTTCATCTGTTATTTCAACCTCCCGGAGTTTGGTGATGATTTCCTCAGCTTTGTGCCGCTTCTTTGCCATATAGTCCGACACCTTCCTGGTCCATTTTTACAAGATACGAAATGGAGGCATTTTTCGGGGTCAGGTCAGTGGGGATGGGCGGGAATGACAGGGTCCGTAGAGGGCGCATTCGGTGAAGAGGATATATAAAAAAGGCCCCGCGGTGTGCGGGGCCTGGGGAGAGATACGGATTCCGGGATTGGCAGATTCTTCGGCCGGTCCAAATAGTGGACCGGTCTCAGAATGACAGTTTCCGGCTATTTTTTCTTCCTGTCGAAATCGCCTGCCTGCACATAGGTGATCTTCTCGGGCGTGAGCCACTTCTTCATCGCCGCGTTCACCTGGTCGAGCGTGAGCGCCGAAACCTTCTTCTCCAGCTCCCCGCTCCATGCGAACGTCCGGTTCAGGAAGAGATAGTTCGACAGCATCCCTGCGAGCGTCCGGTCCTGCGACCGGTTCACGTTCTGCCCCTGGAGCCATCCGCCCCGGGCGTCCTTCAGCTCGTCGGCCGTGAAGCCGGTTGCGAGCACCTTCGCCAGCTCTTCCTTGTACGCCGCTACCAGCTTTTCGGAGTTGTCGGGATTGTAAATGGCGTACGAGAAGAACATGCCCGCCTGGTCGAGCGGGTTGGCCGACATGCCCGAACCGACACCGTAGCTGAAGCCCTCCTTCTGCCGGAGACGGACCGCCAGACGGGAATTGAGGAACCCGCCGCCCAACATATAGTTCCCCATGATCAGCGCCGGCCAGTCGGGATCGTCGTCGCGTAATGGCACGTTGTACTCCGCGAAAAGCATCGCGTTCGCCTTGTCGGGTGTGTTGACCTTGTTGTCGGTCGGCGCCACGTCGAAGAATTTGCCCGGCGCGCGCTCGTAGGCGACCGGCGACGTCCAGTCCTTCAGCATCGCCGTCAGCTCCGCCGTCACCGCCGCTTCGTCGAACGCTCCCGCCACGCCGATCGTGGCATGGGCGCTGTTATAAAAATCGGCATAGAATTTCTTCACGTCGCCCAGCTGGGCGGCCTTGTACATCTGCGCCATCTCTTCGAACGAATAGACATGCCGGAAATCGCCCTCCGGCCAGGGGTTCATCAGCCGCTGGGCCATGTTCGAGGCGATCGCCTGCGGCTCGCTCCTCTGCTGTTCGATTCCCGAGAGGTTTTCCTGGATCAGCTTGTCGAACTCGTCCTGCGGGAAGGCGGGTTCGTGCAAAATCTCGGACACCAGTCTAAAAACTGGCGCCAGGTACTCCCTCTCTGTCTGGATGTTGATGGTGACGGTCTGCCCGCTGCCGCCGATGCTCACATCGGCCTTCAGCCGGTCGAACTCGTCCTTGATCTGCTCGCGCGTCTTCTGCTTCGTCCCCTTGTTGAGCATGTCGGCGGCGAGGTCGGCAAGGATCGCCTTGTTCCGGAGCGACGCCTCGCTCCCGATTCTCAGCGTGATGTTGGCAAAGACGGTATTGCCGCGTGTCGATTTGCTCACGAGCGAATATTTTGCGCCGCCCGGAATCGTGCCGCTCTTCGTCCGCGCGTCGATGTTGGCGGGTGACGGATCGAACTCCTCCGCCGCCGCAAGCGCCTGCTTGCCCTTGTATTCCTTCACCAGACTGCTGACATCGGGCGTCGGCGGGACCTGCACGCGGTCGGGCTTCGCATCGGGGATGAACGTGCCGACGGTCCGGTTGGAGGGCTTGAAGTAGGTTTTCATGACGCGATTCACGTCGTCCACCGTCACCTTATCGAGGGCGTCGCGGTAGAGGAACGCGAGGCGCCAGTCGCCCTGGGCGATGTACTCGCTCATCATCAGGCCGGTCCGGTCACTGCTGTTGTAGGCGAGCTCGAAATTCTTCAGGAGGGTGTTCTTCGCGCGCTCCACCTCCTCTTTCGTCGCCGGCTGTTGGGTCATATTGTCGAGGAGGCCGAGCATCGTCGTCTTTGCGTCGGCGAGCGGTTTCTCCTTCAGCACGTCGGCCGAGAAATAGATGAAGCCGGGATCGTGCATCGCCATCGGGAAGCCGAACTCCCCGCTCGCCTTTTTGGTTTCGACGAGCGCCTTGTAGAGGCGGCCGGAGGGCTGGTTGGTGAGGATGTCGCTCAGAACCTCGAGCGGCGCATAGTCGGGATGCGGCCCACTGCAGATGTGATACCCGCACGCGACCACCTGCACGTCGCCCACGCGGCGGAGTTCCACGTTCCGCTCGCCGTCCTGCGTCGGCTCGAGCGTGTACGGCTCCTGGAGCACGCGCGTGGGCCGCGGGATGACGCCGAAGTAGTCGTTCACCAGCTGGATCGTCTTGGCTTCGTCGATCTTGCCGGCAATGGTAAGGACCGAATTGTCGGGCTGATAGTACTTGTGATAAAACGCCTGGAGATTGTCGATCGGGACCCGCTCGATGTCCTCTTTCGAGCCGATGGTCGATTTGCCGTAGTTGTGCCAGAGGTAGGCGGCCGACATGACCCGTTCCATGAGGACACCCGACGGATCGTTTTCGCCCATTTCGAATTCGTTCCGCACGACGGAGAATTCGGTCTCGAGGTCCTTCTTCGCGATGAACGAGTTGACCATCCGGTCGCTCTCGAGCGAGAGGGCCCACTTCAGGTTCTCGTCGGTGGCGGAGAAGGTTTCAAAGTAATTCGTCCGGTCGACCCACGTGGTGCCGTTCGGGCGCGCGCCGTGGGAGGTGAGCTCCTGCGGGATGTTGGTGTGCTTCGGCGATCCCTTGAAGACCATGTGCTCGAGGAGATGCGCCATGCCCGATTCGCCGTACCCCTCGAAGCGCGAGCCGACGAGATAGGTGATGTTGACGGTGACCGTCGCCTTGGAGGGATCGGGGAAGAGAAGGACGCGGAGGCCGTTTCCCAGGGTATACTGGGTGATCCCCTCGACGGTGAAGTTCTTGACCGGTGGCGGGGGCTGGGTGGTCTGTGCAAAGGAAACCTGCACGAAGACCAGGAGCGTGATAACGAGGAAATACGGTAGTTTTTTCATGGCAAGCCCGTGATTTGTGGATATTTCGTGGCTTTCAGAGAGTGGGCACAATATAGGGATTATCGTGGAGAAAGGAAACAGGGGGATTTTTTATCCGGTGGTTGATATTCTGGGGATAAACGGATGGTACGCGGGTTGATTGCGCCGCCTGCGGCGGAATGGGGAGGGAAATTTGTTTTTAGCAATTAAGATCGACAGGAGGGTTATTGCACCGCCTGCGGCGGAAAAAGGATGTGATGCAGCCGAATGATTTTTCGTGTACTTTCTCTTTAAAGGTCACGAAGTGATGCCTTCGGCAAAAAGGACCAAAGAGAAATTGTGCGGAATCATGAAGTGCCGGCTTGGGAGTTACAGGCTGTGGAACAGCCGATTTCGTCGAAGAGGCATTCTGCTGTTCGCGATGGTGTGCGGTACTGAAGCACATCTCTTTTTATACCTTCAGTGTATGTTCTCCTCAATCGGAAGCGGGGTTTGTTGAAAGACGCTCCTTCTGTATAATTCCGCAGGCGCCTTCTCACAATAAAGAACGCCCGGACTCAGGTGGTCAGAGTGTGGTAGGTCGCCATCGCATCCTCTCCTAATGAGATACTCCCGGGATTCCCACTTACGATATGTGGGGATGAAAGGGGAAGGGTTATCTGGGAATGGCAGGTGGAGGGGATAGAAGACGCAGGATCTTCGCAACAACGGTTGACTTTCGATCCCTGATTCAATACCTTCTCCGTATCAATCCCTCCGGGAGTTTTCCGTTCTTGATCCTCATGTGCTGTGCGGTCGGAGAAGACCGGCTTTAACATCCGAAAATCCTCAGTTTTCACATTGCGTCCCAAAAGGGGCGGCTCATTCCGGCTCCTTTCATGGCGACGACTACTCAAGGAGAAGAACAATGAAACCAGTGCTCCTTATTTCTTTGTTTATTTTCTGTGCCTCCATCCTCTCCGCCCAGACGGCGACGCCGCCGGCAGGGGACGGGACGTCGGGAAATCCCTATCAGATCGCAACACTCGACAACCTCTACTGGGTCACGCAGAATACCGGATCGTGGGGGAGCTACATCATCCAGACGGCGGACATCGACGCCGATTCCACCTCCGGCTGGGATTCGGGGTCGGGATTTTACCCCATCGGCAACAGCACGACCGCCTTCACCGGTTCGTACAACGGCCAGGGACATACGATCACCCATCTTTTCATCAACCGGAGCGGGCAATACAACGGCCTCTTCGGGTGGATCGGCGGCGGATCGGTCAGGAATCTGCATCTCGAATCGGTACAGGTCACCGGAGGCGATCTGTGCACCGGCGGGATGATCGGATATCTCTATTATTCCGCCACCGCCACCAACTGCACGAGCACCGGAACGGTCGCCGGCACCTTTGATGTCGGCGGTCTGATCGGCGGACTGGACGCTTTTTCGGTGACCAGCAACTGCTACAGCGGCGGTTCCGTCACCGGCGCCAACGGCGGCATCGGCGGCCTCATCGGGACAGCATCGAGAAACTCGGTCATCAAAAACTGCTACAGCACCTCGTCGGTGGCCGGGGCCAACAGCGCTTTCAACATCGGGGGCCTGATCGGCGGCGCGAATACCGTGTACGATACAAACTGTTACAGCAACGGCCACGTCACGGGAACCGGGACCACCACGAAGGTCGGCGGCCTGATCGGCATGCAGTTGTACGTCACCACCATCGACTGTTTCTGGGACACTCTCACCTCGGGGCTCGATACCAGCGCCGCGGGAACCGGGAAAAGCAGTGCGGAAATGAAACAGCAGAGCACCTTCACCAATGCCGGCTGGGATTTTTCGACCATCTGGTCGATCAGTCCGCTCATCAACAACGGCTATCCGTACCTCGAGGCGCATCCGCCGACGGCGGTCCGGGAATATGCCGCCGCAGAACCGGCATCCCTCGCCCTCCTGCAGAATTATCCGGATCCGTTCAATCCGACAACCGCCATACAATTCACCGTCGGGAAGGATGCACGGACAATCGTCAGAGTGTTCGACATCCTGGGGCGCGACGTGGCGACGCTGTATGACGGCTTCGCCCGGACAGGAACAACCTACTCGGTGACATTCGACGGATCGCGATGTCCCTCCGGCGTCTATCTCTACTCGATCGAAAACGGAAATCAGCGGCTGGTACGGAAAATGGTCATGCTCAAGTAACTTGTCCGGGCGACGCCCCCCGGTTGAGCTGTCGGCGGAAGCTGAACCGTGCACGTACAAGCTTTTCGTTGGGAAATGCGTCGGGACTGCATCGGGTTCACACCATCAAGGAAAGGATATGTCATGAAGAAGATCTCCGCTCTTCTGATAGTTGTCCTCGCGCTCTGGTATTCTCCGGTCCTCCGGGCCCAGGAGAATCCGCAAAAAGACTCCTCGTCGAATGACGGAAGGAAGGCGCTGACGTTCTCCTTCAACGGCCTCAATCTTGGAGGGGGGCTCGGGGGAACAATCTGGG
>Ga0335071_10006953_pt1 | contig 11670 bp, 10 predicted proteins | sample Lox_Sample_15_FD_206724 | JGI IMG/M metagenome (GOLD analysis project Ga0335071, IMG submission 206724) | Soil microbial communities from Loxahatchee National Wildlife Refuge, Florida, United States - Lox_Sample_1.5 | ecosystem: Environmental > Terrestrial > Soil > Wetlands | place: USA...
ACGAGCGGTTCACCCGTAGGGGGGATCGTCGGACCGTGATTCCCCTCGACGGTCGGTGATCGCGGTACGCGCGCCGCCGCGCGGAGACCATCCCGCGCTGTCACGGGCCGTGTCCGCGAAGCCGGGCACCGTCGGTGAGACACCCATTCGCAGTATTGACGGCCGTGCCGAAAACGCTTGTCCCGATTAGCGATTGACCATTGATAGGGCGTCCCGACATCGGGATTCAAGACCGGCGTTCTCGGGTACGACGACCCGAGTGCTGCGCGCGTCCCCCCCGTGCGCAGAGGCAGGAGACATCATGAATACGCACGCCCACACACGCCCGCGCTCAGCCCTTCTGAGCCTGATCCTCGCTGTCTCACTCGTCCTCACGGCCCTCGCCGTCCCGCAGCTCCTCTCCGCCCGCGCGAACGCTGACTCAGGTCTCAAGTCCGGCGAAACCAAGACGCTCGGTTGTGCGGGAAGGTCGCTCACCATGTCCCGCGTCGACGCCGACAGCGCCACCTTCCTCTGCGCGGCCGCCAAGGTCGTACGAGTCGGTGGTGCCATGCGCTTCGCCTCGACGAAGGCGACCAAGGCGACCACGGCGCTGCCCAAGGGCACGGCTCCGGGGACCCTCCTCGTGAGCACCGTCGAGTCGTCCGGCACCACCGTGCGCTTCCCGTCCGGATGGACGCGCGCCTACGACAAGTCCGTCGACGGCGTGCGTCTGGCCGCGTGGTGGAAGATCGCCCGCGCCGGCGAGAAGAAGCCGACCGCCATCCTGGGACATGCGACTCAGGTGACGATGATGACCGTCGCCTTCCACGGGGTGGTGAGCCGCAAGCCGCTCAAAGGCGCGGCGGCGGCCCCCGGCGTCGTCTCGCCGGTGGTGTCGCCCGTGGTCGGCGGGGTCGTCGTGCTGAGCCAGGGCTCGGGCGCGGCGAAGGGCCGGGCCAAGGCTCCCCGGGGCGCCGCCTGGTCGCTGTCGATCAGCAACGGTGGCAACGCACAGGTCGCACTCGCGACCACCACCGGTCCGGTCTCTGCGACGTCCTCGCGCACGTGGACGCTCAACCCGACCAGCCCGAGCATCGCCGGCTCGGTCTCGGTGCCACCGAGCCCACCGGCTCCGCTGGCCGTCGGCGCCACCTCGGTGACGCCAGGCAAGTCGTGGAAGGTCAGGTGCGCGGGCCAGCCGCTCGTCGCGGCGCGAGTGAACGCCACGACAGTCAAGGTGACCTGCACGGCGCCGGCGTCGTCCAGCGCGAGCAGCGCGTCGAGCACGGCATCGTCGCCGTCGGACAGCCAGTCCTCCGACCCGGCGCCCACCGGCCCTTCCTCTGATCCGTCGAGCTCCAGCCCGGACCCGTCGAGCTCCAGCCCGGACCCATCGAGCTCCAGCCCGGACCCGTCGAGCTCCAGCCCGGCCAGCTCCAGCCCGGCCACTGGCACGGGTGCACCCGCGACGCCGCCGGCCGCGATCTGCGGGACCAGTGTGCTCAACGGTCCGTCGACTCCTCCGGCGGGCGCTGTGACGGTCACTCCGTCGCAGAACCTGGGCGACGTGACAGACAACGCCAAGGCGGGGACGACCTTCTGGCTCGCGCCGGGGACGTACCACCTCGGGACCGGGGCCTACGACCAGGTTCAGCCACAGAACGGTGATGTGTTCATCGGCGCACCTGGCGCGATCATCGACGGCCAGCACAAGAACCTCTACGCCTTCGTCGGGAAGGCCACGAACGTCACCATCAAGTACCTCACCATCCAGAACTTCGGTGCGGCCGGTGACAACAACAACGAGGGTGTCGTCAACCACGACGCCGCGACCGGCTGGACGATGGCGTACAACACGATCCAGAACGACGCCGGCGCCGGGGTCTTCCTCGGCAACAGCGACACCGTGTCCTACAACTGCCTGCGCAACAACGGACAGTACGGCTTCAGCTCCTACCTTCCTGATGGTGTTCATAACCTCGTCCTCGACCACAACGAGATCAGCGGGAACAACACCGACGACTGGGAGACCCGTGAGCCCGGCTGCGGCTGCACCGGAGGCGGGAAGTTCTGGGACACCGACGGCGCCGTGGTCACGAACAACTACGTCCACGACAACCACGGGGTCGGCCTGTGGGCGGACACGGACAACACGGAGTTCCTGTTCCAGGGCAACTACATCTCGAACAACGATGACATCGGGCTCATGTACGAGATCAGCTACAACGCCGCGATCTTGGACAACACCTTCATCCGGAATGCGATCCCGGTGGGGCCGTCGAGCGGGATGCCGAGTGGCGCGATCTACCTCTCGGAGTCAGGGAGCGACCCGAGGGCCGGGTCGACGTACGGCTCGTCCTTCGACATCGCCGGCAACGTCTTCACGGACAACTGGTCGGGCATCATCGCCTGGGAGAACGCCGACCGCTTCGCGGGCTCACCGGCGAACAGCAGCGACGGCTACACGACGCTGGTGAACCCGACGGTCGCCACGGAGAAGGCCTGTGGTACCTCATCGCTGATCTCGAAGGCGCCGTACTTCGACGACTGCCGGTGGAAGACGCAGAACATCAAGGTGCACGACAACACCTTCAACTTCACGCCGGCCAACTTGGGGTCGAAGTGCACCGCAGACAACGGATGCGGCTTCAACGGTCTGTTCTCCAACTACGGCAGCTACCCCAGCTGGTCGCCGTACAAGGGGACGGTCGTGGAGGATCACATCACGTTCAGCCAGCACAACGTCTGGTCGAACAACACCTATCACGGGCCGTGGAACTTCATGATCCACGAACTCGGCACTCAGGTGTCGTGGGCGCAGTGGCGCGGCACGACGTACGGTCAGGACGCCGGGAGCTCGATGAGCTGAGCGTCCCCGGTCCCGAGGTCACGCCCCGACGGGCGTCACCTCGTGGATGTCGCCCGGTGCGGTTGCGCGCACGGTGAACAGCCGCGCGCCCAACCGCACCGGGTAGCCGACCACCAGGTCGTTGACCCCTGATGGCAGGGACGTGGTCAGGTCGACCGTGTCGATACCGGGGCCGAGGACGTGGCGCCGGCTCCACACCGACCCATCGGCGAGGTAGGCCGTCTCACTCTTGGCCCACCAGGCGATCGCGGTACGCCCGCCACGGTCGTCGACCTCGAACGCCGCGACATAACTCACCTCGACGGTGGTGAGAGGGAGGCGTTCTGGCGGGCGGAGCCGCGCCAGGAACCCTGGCCACAGACGCACGAGGGAGCCTTTCGGGGGAGGGGTCCGCACTGTCCCCTAGTCCACACCCGTCGGCTTTGAATGGGCTGAGAGGCAGCCGTGACACGCCGGTGCCCGCCCCCGATGTCGCGCTACGTGGTCATCGTCACGCGACGTCACCGGGTGGTGCGGTCACGGTCAGACCGGGGTCCGGCCAGGGACCGATCCAGTCCGGCGACGTCGGTTCCGCTGCTCGGGACAGGCGCAGCACCGGGAACTCGATCCGCGGGCCGAACAAGTCGAGGCCCCCGTCCCCCTCGGCACTTGGCCCCGCATGCCTGCCGGACTCCGGAGCCGCGTGCCGTCCCGTCGGGGCGTTTCCCCCAGGAGGCTCGTTGCCGAGGTCGGTGAGCTCCCCGGCGATCTCCTCGACGAGCGTCTCATCGAGGAGGGCCGAGGCCGGCGGCGGCACCTCCGGGAGCGGGGGAGCGGGATCCCCGGATGCCGCCGCCGCCTCGGGGTCCGGGAGGCGAGCGAGAACGACCTCGTCCGTCGCGCTGGTCGCGCTGTGAGCCGAGAGGGTGGCGCGGGCGCTGTCCTGGCCGTTGGCAAGGGGCCTGCACGGTGCCAGCACGAAGACCCGCACGTCGCGACCGGTACGCGGGTAGCCCTCGCCGGAACCGCCGTACGCGCGCAGCGCCTCGCGGACCCAGTCCTGCGCGGGTTCGCCGACGACCTCCCGGACGCGCAAGGTCCGGTCGAGGTGGCCGTCGCGCACGCGTACCTCTGGGTCGGCGAGCAGGTCGGCGAAGAACTCGAGGTCGGCGCGATCACGGCCGAGCACGGCGATGGCGGCGTACTCACCGTCCTTCTCCAGGCGCGGCAGGGTGAGCACGCGGGGTCGGCGCGACGCGTGGTCGCGCAGCACCACCTCGATGGTCCCCATGCCCGTCAAGGACGAACGCCCCCCAGCCCCGCCATTCGAGCAGTGAAACAGGCCGTCGCCGCGTCCGCGAGGGCTCCGGGGCAGGATCAGACTTTCGTCGATGCCGAACGGGTTGCCGTCGTCTCGAAGCGAATCCGGACGCTCTCGGAGAGTGCGCTGGACAGACCCGCCTGCGCTGCGGCGTCGAGGAAGTCGGCACCGTCGATGCGCCACAGCTCGCACGGCTCCGACGCCGTGACGGTCGCGGTGCGAGGGCTCGCGTGCAGCAGGCCGATCTGGCTCGCCCTGCCGGACCACGACGTCGCCCGCGCGGACGTCCAGCCGAGAGGCGTGGTCGACGAGCTCCGTGAGGGTCAACCGATTGGTGCCGCGAAGCAGGTCGAGGCGGCGCAGCGTCCCGACACGCGGGTCGAGCGCCGCGACGAGGTCGTCGGAGCGAGCGTCATAGCGCCACAGGCCGGGGAGGACGACTACCTGGGCCGCGAGTGGAGCGACGCCGAGGACGACGACGATGGCCGACAACCCCACCAGGTGCAGCAGCAGCGGAGCGACGAGCGAGCCGGCGATCGTCCCGAGCAGGACGAGGCTGTGGGCCAGCCCTGGACGGCGATGCTCGCCGGTAGCTCGGGCGAGAGCGCGAACAGCGCGGCGAGCAGCCCACCTAGACCCGCCGCTGCGAGCAGGACGCCGTATCTCCCGGTGCCGCCCAGCTGCTGGGTCGCGATCACCGCGAGCAGGACCACGTCGGCGCCGTAGACGAACGCTGCGAGCGTGCGCGTCGCGAGCACGGGCCACACCGCGCGGGCCGCGCGTCGACCGAGGTCGGGCTGCGGCGCTGCCTTCGCGGGCACCTGGCGACTGGTCCGTTCGCCGCCATCAGCGTCGCGCTCACCGCGAACGTGACTCCGTTGAGCAGGACGAGGACCTGGGGCTCCGACACGGCGAGCACCACTGAGGCGAGGGCCGTCCAGGAGCCGTCAGCCCTCCGCGGCGGCGAGCTTGGTCATCAGGGCGTCGGTCTTGGCCTGCGTCCAGCCCGGGGGCTGCAGGACTGAGGCCCAGGCCCACACCTGGTTGGTGCCGTACTTGTGGCCGTGGCCGTCGGGCACGCCGGTGCTGTCCATCATGTCCGCGGTCACCTGGAAGAAGGTCAGGACGGGGATCCAGTGCAGGCCGGAGAGGACGTCGCGCCCGTGGGGCTCCTTCAGCCAGTCCGGCCTGGACGTCAACAGCCGCGGCGCCCACCAGGTGATCGGGTCGGAGGCGTTCTGCAGGTACATCACGCGCGGCGACTGCCAGGTCCCGGTCGGTTTGTCCAAGTCGCTGGGGACCTGGGCCCAGCGAAGAGTCTGCCCCTGCTGGTAGATCGGGAGCACCTCGGGTGAGCCCGCGTCTCGTTCGGAGGTGTAGCGGCGCCACAGCGTGTTGGTGTTGGGCGGCCCGCTGAAGACCGCCCCGCTGGTCCGGTTGACCATGTCCTGCAGCCCGCTGAAGGCCGCTTCGCCGCCGAAGGAGCCGAGGCTCTCACCGAAGATGACCAGCTTCGGCCGTGAGTCGGGCGGTTCCTTCAACCACTGGCCGTAAACGGCGTCGAACAGCGTGACGCCGGCCGCCTTCGCGCGCTTCTTGTCGACGAGGAAGGACAGCCAGCTCGGCAGGTACGAGTACTGCGTGGCGACGATCGCGGTGTCGCCGTTGTACATGTACTCCAACGGTTTCACCGCATTCTCGTCCACCCAACCGGTGCCCGTCGTGGTGCCGATGGCGAGCACCTTGCGGTTGAAGGCGCCGAGCCGTACGAGCTCCGCCACCGCCAGCTGGGCGCGCTTCTCCGCGGTGTCCGCCGACTCGAGGCCGACGTACACGCGGATCGGGTCCACCGCCTGCGTGCCGTTGAACGCGGTCAGGTCGGCGGTCGGCGTCACGCCGCCGATGAACGTGCGCCCCTGGCGGCCGAGGTCGTCCCAGGGGATCTCGGAGCTCGGTCCCCCGGAGACGTACGCGGACGTCGTCTTCTCCACCCCTGGCGCCGTGCTGGCGTTCCTCGCCTTGAACGAGGTGTCGAGGACGTTCAACAGGCCGTTCAGCAGCACGCCGTTGAGGACGAGCACGGTCACCACGGCGGCGGCGATGACCCCGAGGGCGCGAGCGGTGCGGACCGGGATGATGTGCGCGAGACCACGTGCGACCCAGTGCGCCAAGTGGCGGATGGCACGTGAGATCCCGATGAGCAGCAGGGCTACGAGCGCGGCGAGGACCAGCGTCACCGGGTACCAGGACGCCGACGGCGGGCTCATGCTCATGAGTCGGTGGAGGTCGTCCTGGGACTGCTTGCCGCTGACCAGCGCGATGACGGCCACCACCGCGGCGACGGCGCCGAAGACCTGCCAGGCGAGCCGGTTGCCCGGCCATGGCTGGGCGCGGCCGGTGAACTGCCGTACGACCCAGGCGACGAGCACGCCGAACCCGTAACCGACGGCGATGCCCACTCCGGTCACCAATCCCTGCACGAGGCCGGAGCGCGGGAGCAGCGACGGGGTCAGTGACAGCGCCCCGAAGGCCAGTGCCCCGACGGCGGCGGCGAAGCTGGTGTGCCACCAGCGGTGCCGGGGCGGGGCCTCCTCGGACGCGGCGACCTCGACTGGCGGCACGACCTCGACGACCGGTTCCTCCGAAGCCTCCGTTGGCTCCCCGATCGTCGGCGTCGGCGTCGGCGTCGGTGGCTGGGACTCACCCCCAGCTTCGGTCGCAGCGGCGGGGACCGCTTCGGTCGCGCCGGCCTCGGGAGTGCTCTCGTCGGGAGCGGTCATCGTTGGGTGATCCTCTCGTCGCCGAAGAGCCATCGTGGTTCCTGGTCGTCTGTGGTCGTGGGACGTCAGCCGACGGCCTGGCCCACGGCGGCGAGCATCCATCGTCGCCCGCCGTGGTGGTGAGACCAAGGTGCCACGCGGGACGACCGTCTCATTCGGCCTCGTCGGGAGGTGCGGGCTCGAGGACGAAGACGGGGATCAGCCGATCGGTCTTGTCCTGGTAGTCGGCGTACTCGTGGTAGGCAGCCACAGCCCGGTCCCACCACAGCGCCCGTTCCTCGCCGTGGACCTCCCGCGCGACCATCTCCCTGATGACCGGGCCGTCCTGCAGGTCGACACGAGGGTCGGAGACCAGGTTGGCGTACCAGGTCGGGTTCGAGGGTGCGCCGCCCTTGGAAGCGACCGCGGCGTAGGTCCCCTCGTGCTCGACGCGCATGACCGGCACCTTGCGCAGGTTCCCCGACTGGGCTCCCCGCATGGTCATGATGACCACAGGTCGGCCGCTCAGCATGGTCCCCTCGGTGCCGCCGGAGCCCTCGTAGCGCTCGACCTGCTCGCGCACCCAGTCACTCGGACTCGGGACATAGACACCCGCCAACGGCATGCCCCCCAGTGAACCAGCCCCGTGGCCGACCGTCGCGGCGACGTCGGCTCTGCCCCAACAGGCGTCGGTGCTGGCGCTGGAGTCCGCGGAGGCGTCTGATGGACGGCGCATCGGTCGCCGCGCGGGGGTGCGGGCAACGAAAGGAGTCAACCATGGCACTGCGCAGCAAGGTGGCCGGCACACCCCGGCCGCCTACGGCGGGAGCCCCGCGAACGCGGCATCGCCGGATGGGTGTCGTCGGCGTCCTCGCGCTCGTGGCGCTCGTGGTGGCGGGCCTCGCGCCGGCGTACGGGTCGACGTACTCCCTGGCTCGAGCCTCGGCGACCAGCGCGCACGTGACCTATCTCGCGGGCGGGCACGTCGCGAGCGACCGCCACTACAAGCCGACAGCGCTGACGCTGTCGGGCGACTCCACGCTGTTCATCCGGCACGCCCGCTGGCACGTCTGGAACAACCGGACCGCGAGCGGGTCGGTGAGCAGCGGCTGGAACTACTGCGACCCCAACTGCGCCGCCGGCCCGGTGAAGTGGTTCCTGGCGCGGGTCACGCTGTCGAAGCCGAAGTACGTGTGCGGCCACCACTTCTTCACGGCGGTCACCTTCCACTTCACCCGTGGGCGACCCAAGGGCATCCCCCAGGACGACGTCTTCGACGCCACCCCGGCCTGCTGATCCGACCGGCCGGGAACGATCGGCCCGCGAGGGCGTGCCGGTGTCCAAGAAATCTCACAGGGGGCGTTCCGACACTGCCTCAATGGCGCCACGCCCGGGTCCCGTACGCCTCATGCGCCGTACGGCCATCAAGGTCCCGGTCATCACCGCGCTGTTCTGGGTCGTCAAGGTCCTCACGACCGGGATGGGCGAGTCCACGTCGGACTACCTCGTGCACCGCCTCGGCCCGGCCCCCGCGATCGCGATCGGCGGCACCGCGTTCGTCATCGCCCTGTGGCGGCAGTTCGCCGCACCGAGCTACGACGCGTGGACGTACTGGCTGGCGGTCGTCATGGTCGCCGTCTTCGGCACGATGGTCGCCGACGTCCTGCACGTCGGCCTCGGGATCCCGTACGTCGTGTCCACGACGATCTTCTCCTTCGCCGTGGCGGCCTGCTTCGTGGTCTGGTACCGCGTCGAGGGCACGCTGTCGATCCACAGCATCAACACCAGGCGCCGCGAGACCTTCTACTGGGCGACGGTCCTGGCGACGTTCGCGCTGGGTACGGCCGCGGGCGACATGACCGCGCGCACGCTGAACCTCGGCTACTTCTCCTCTGGCCTGCTCTTCCTGGCCATCATGGCCGTCCCCGCCCTCGGCTGGTGGAAGCTGCGGATGAACGCGATCCTGGCGTTCTGGTTCGCCTACGTGGTGACCCGCCCGCTCGGCGCCTCCTTCGCCGACTGGCTGGCCGTGCCGCCGTCTCGGGGCGGCCTGGGCTTCGGCACCGGGCCGGTGAGCCTCGTCCTGGCCGGCGTCATCGCGGTCCTCGTCGGCTACCTCGCCGCCACCCGCCGCGACGTCGAGGTCGAGCTCGCCACCGCCTGACCCCGAGACCAGCGCCGGCGGGCTTGGCCCGGCGGGCGGGCGTGGCCGAGAGGTCAGAGGACGGCGGTACGTCGGCGCCCGCCGGGCCCGGGCGTGAACACCTCGCCCTCGGCAGGGCGGACCAGAGTGGAGTCGACCGCGCGGTAGGCGTACGTCGCCAGCAGCGCCAGCCCGAGCACCCCGCCGAGCAGCGCGAGCGGCGACTGCACCCCGCCGAGGTCGAGCTGGCGCACGGCCAGGGCGATGACGACGAGCTCGCCGGACGTCGCGCCGACGGTCAGCGTCGCGCCGGCGAGCAGCCCGAGGCGGGTGACGTACCCGTTGTCCTTCGCCGCCCCGACGGCGAGCGGCGCCGCGGCGGCGACGGCGACCGCGATCGCGGCGGCCACCGTGGTCAGGGCGTACACCGGGTCGTCGGTGCTGCCGAAGATCGCGGTGACGACGCTGCCGCTCCCGAAGATCCCGGCGAGGGCCGCCGCCGCGACGGTGAGGTTGGCCGCCCAGGACTCGGTGACGCTCCAGCCGCTGCCCAGCTGGGGGAGCGGGGAGCGCAGGTACGCCCACAGGGAGTCCTGGCCGGGCGTCGGTCGCCAGCGACGCAGGGTCGCCCAGCCCAGGAAGGCCAGGTAGACGACGAGGAGCAGCGGGAAGGCGTACAGGTAGCTCCAGTGCGGGTTCGTGGTCGCCGCGGCGACCTCGACGGCGCCCAGCGTGGCCGTCCCGACCTTGACGACGGCGCTGAACGCGCCGTCGCTCAGCGTGCACCCGCTCAGGGTGACCGCCACAGAGGTCCACGCGTTGGGCGCGACGGTCTGCGGGCTCACGGTCGCGGTGCACCCGGGCTGCCGGGCGCGGCTCAGCACGGTCACGGCCGGGGAGGCCAGCGCCGTGCCGTTGTGGATCGAGACCGTGAAGACGGGGTGCGCCCCCGTGGTGGTGAAGGTCGTGGAGCCCGGACCGAGGACGTACTTCGGCGGGCTCGGCGCGACGGCCGCGACCGCGGGAGCGGCGGCGGCGAGGGTCGCAGCGAGCCCGGCGCCGAGGGCGAGCAACAGCGTCCGCCTGCGCATGTGAGCTCCTCCTTCCTGCCTCGGCCCGCTGACCGCGGCGCCGGGGCCTCAGTCCATCTCGGGCCGATCTCGTGTCGGTCTCGGGTCGATCCTGCCCCGGCGGCGGCCATCCGGCGGTCTGCCGCGCGGCGCGTGCGGGGAGGCGGTGCCCGGCGCCAGGCAAGCCGGGCCTAGGTTGGCGGACATGGGCGATGAGGGCGTGTACGTCGCCGTCGTGGGGCCGTCCGAGGCCGCCGACGACGTCCTCGAGGCGGCGTTCGAGGTCGGGCGGCTGCTCGCCCTGGCCGGGGTGACCGTGCTGACCGGCGGGCTCGGCGGTGTCATGGCCGCGGCGGCCTCCGGCGCGGCCGAGGGCGGCGGCACCGTCGTCGGCGTCCTGCCCGGCACCGACCGCGCCGTGGCGCATCCTCGGCTCACCGTGGCTCTGGCCACCGGGCTCGGCGAGCTGCGTGGCGGCCTGCTGGTCCGGGGGGCCGATGCGGTGATCTGCGTCGGGGGCAGCTGGGGAACCCTCGCCGAGGTGGCGCTGGCGCGGCGGACGGGCGTACCGCTGGTCTGTCTGCGCGGCTGGCGGGTGCTCGACGCCGACGGCGTGGAGCAGGAGCTGGTCCACGCCGCGACCGCCGACGAGGCGGTCGCGACCTGTCTCGCGGCGGCGCGACCGGCCTGACCCGGGGCGCGCCTACCCGGCGGGGCGCCCGCCTCCTCAGAGCTGGCCGGGGTAGAAGCCGAAGCGGGCGAGCGGCTCGACCAGCTGCTGCTCCTCGTAGGCCAGGTGGCTGAGCAGGGTGTCGCTGAGCAGGTCCAGCGCGGCGTCGAGCCGGCCGACGTCGTGCCCCGCTGGGTCATGGCCGGTGCCGGCGCCCGGGGCGGTCGGGCGAGCGCCGGCGAGGAACTCGACCAGCGCGCGGTCGAGGCCCTCGAGGACCTCGTGGATGACGACGTGCTCCTCGGCGAGGCGGTCGATCACCGGCTCGAGGTGGCGGTCCGCGCGGCGCAGGTGCGGGAAGATCTCGGCGTCCTCGAGGGTGTGGTGGCCGGTGACCACACGGCAGTAGGCGGCGCAGTACGCCCCCAACGTCCAGTCGTTCTGCCGCATCGTCATCGCGTTGATCGCTGAGCGGGCGGCGCCGGAGGCGAGGGTGCCGGCGCGTACCTGCTCGACGAGGTCGCGCACGGTGGCCAGCTCGCCGCGCAGGTGGTCGTGGACGTCGACGAGGTGCTGCCCGAGGGCCTCCGCGCCGCGGCGGTACGTCGTGCCCGGGGGCGGGCCCGGTGCCGTCGGGCGGGTCGTCTCGTCCCACGGCTGGTTCGTGGAGCGGCGTACCCCGTCGTCCCTCGTCGGGATGGACGCCAGCCGCCGTGCGGTCTCGATGTCCAGCGGGACGGTGACGGGCTGTCCCGGCGAGCCCTCGGCGGCCGGGGAACCCGCGGCGGCGGCGCGACCGGCCGCGGCGCGCTCGGCGGCGACGATGGCGCGGACGTCAGGTGCCACCTCGACGGCGAAGCGTTCGAGCGTCGCCGCG
>Ga0335071_10006954_pt1 | contig 11670 bp, 16 predicted proteins | sample Lox_Sample_15_FD_206724 | JGI IMG/M metagenome (GOLD analysis project Ga0335071, IMG submission 206724) | Soil microbial communities from Loxahatchee National Wildlife Refuge, Florida, United States - Lox_Sample_1.5 | ecosystem: Environmental > Terrestrial > Soil > Wetlands | place: USA...
TCGAGTGGCATTGGGGCAGAAAGCCCGAGCCGTCACCAGAGTTCTATCATACGCACGGGTTCGATTTCAAAAAGGCCCTTGCGGTTCTGTGGGACATCTACCATAACCGAATCCACCTTGGTATTACCGAAGATAGAAATGGGATGCTCAAATCAAGCTACTCCGGAATCCCAGAACCAAAAGAATATCTCTTTGGTAAAACCAAGCAAATGTTGCAAGACTTCAAAGAACAGCATTTGCTTTACGTCAGAGATAATGTTCCGCGCACATACTTATTCTGCGGCAAGCAAGGTATTGGTAAGTCATCCTTCTGCCTGAGGCTAGCTGCCCTTACCAACGGCCGCACTCTGCGCATTGACGCTTGCGGTCTGACTACGGTTGGCGTTAGGGACCTGGACTTCATCGTCAATGGCCTGTGCCCTGACTTCCTGATTGTGGATGACATTGATCGCGCTCCTGATCTATCAAAATCACTTCCAACCTTGTTCTCAATCCTTTCTGACTTTAAACAAAAGCACCCAAACATTACAGTGGCGATGACCATCAATGACATCACGCAGCTTGACCCTGCGTTGATACGGCCGGAGCGCATTGACGAGATCATTGAGCTTGAGCCACCCGATGCCGAGGAGCGCGAGGACATTCTGCGCGGGTATATCGAAGCCTTCGAGGTTGCCATAGAGATTGACCTCAAGCAGCTAGCGGAAGTTACTGATGGCCTGACCGCCGCTTATCTTCAAGAGATTGCCTTGCAGCTACGTTATCGCCCACAAGAGAAGGTTCTGAAGCTGGTAAAGCGAATGAATGAACTTTCTCAGACAAAGAAGGGTGGTAAAAAATAATGGCAAGGATAGTGAAGATGAAACACCCGCAACGCCAACGATAGATCTCACAACACCAGCAGGATAAGTTTATCTAAAGCTCTCGTTGCTCGTATATCTTCTTTACATGAGTTAGGAAAGCCTCTTGTGTCATTGCTCTTTTCCATTGATTGCACAGCCAACAACATGGAACAACATTGTTTTTATTGTGAGGTAATGTATTGTCAATACGGTCAAGACCATTGTAAATTAATACAATGCCATTTCTGGTTGTTTTGTTAGACGGAGGAGAGCCGTAATAATAACAACACTCTTGAGACATTTTGTAGAAATCATCAAAAGAAAGATCTCCATCTGAGTAGCTATATTTGTATTTTGAATTTGCAATTGTTTTTGATCCCGTATATTTGTGTATTGGAAACTCGCAACCACAAGAGTAACGCTGACAATCTTTGCTACGGCGTAATACGCTGCTTGCTGGTAGTATGATGGTGTTACCGCAATCACATTTCCATTTCCATACCGCTCTAGATCTGCTGTATGGTTTTTCTATTTTGACAAATTCTATCGCTGTTAATTTGTTAACTCGAAGTCCTGTTATATCTTTGTATCTCTCACCCATTTTTGCCTAAGGATATTAAATTGAAACCAAACCAAGCAAAGAAGATTGCCGAAGAGACGCTTCGAGCAATCGAAGAAAATCAATACAAGAATACATCTGGCAGAACCATTGTACTAGACAAGATGGTTCAGCGATCTATTATGGGATCAAAATTGTATAAACCAGATTGGAACTTTGATCCAACCTCTCTTGTCACAAACAACTATCCGACTATTTGTATCACAAGAGAAAGTACTCTACAAGCCGCTTCTCGACTTAAACATGATAACATATGTGTATTGAATTTTGCATCAGCAAAACATCCCGGAGGTGGCTTTCTAAGAGGAAGCCTGGCACAAGAAGAGAGTATCGCTCGCAGCTCGGCGCTTTACCAAACTCTAATTAAGCATCCAGAATACTACGAGGAAAACAAAAGGTCTCAGAAGGACAACATTGGAATGTATTTGGACTATGCCATTTACTCTCCAGATGTTCCAGTCATCAGGAATGACAAGGGCGATTGGTTGGACGAACCATACTTGATGGCTGTTGTTACATCTCCTGCACCAAATAGAAGCGCAATGCTTATGAAGTCAGATGATGCTGACAAAAAGGTAAGAGATGATATTGATCTGGACACATTAGAGAAGACAATAGAAAAAGCTCTTGACAGAAGGATGTGTCAGATACTGTCCATCATGGCCAAACACGGGCATCGAACAATCGTTCTTGGAGCTTGGGGCTGCGGAGTATTTGGCAATGATCCCTTGCTAGTTGCCGAATTGTTCAAAGAGAACTTGAAGAAACTCCCGTTCTTTGATAGGGTGGCGTTCCCAATATACGACCGGTCGGACTCGGATACGTTCCGGTCATTCGTTCAAATGTTTGGCCCAGCGGTTGATTGCTCATTCTAAGTGAGGACGACATGATAGATCAATTCCCGTTACTTCTGAGAAGAATCAGCGGCATGGCCGCAATGAAGCTTGATACAAAAACAGACATCAGAGTATGTTCATCCAGCGACATTTTGCTGTGCAAAGTTACACCAATAAGAGCTGAGTACAAACTTGAGCGGGTATATCTCTACCTGAATTTCAGCACAATCTATATCCCAGAGCTTTCTATTTACTATACCACTTGGGCCATACGCGAGGGCAACACAGCCAAGAACGAACAACATCGGCTTGAGATTGTGGACTGGGGTGGCGGCTTACCTATTACAATCAAATCGATGGCACATCTAAAAGAGGCGATTGCCAACTGTGTCTCGTTGATTGCTTCCAATAACTACGAAATAAGCGGTGGTGGCAAATACACCATTGAACCAGTTGGTGAGTTCAGGCAAGCATTCATCGATTCTGGTTGGCAAGAAACTCCAGTGAATTTCACAAGCTAGGTTGTTCTATGGAGACATGCCCAAGGTGCAGGTCTCGCCTTATCAGTTGCAAATGTCAAGAGGGAAACAATGGAAAACACAAATAATCAACTAACCAAAGAACAAATGATGCAACAAGAAGCCACGAAGATTCTGGATGGTGACGACAATTTGTCGCAAAGGTTGGTTGAATACGCGAAGTCAACAACCAAATCATTCGCTGATGAATTCAGCGATCTTATGAAGAAATACATTTTGCAGATGAAGGATGGAACAGAGGGCTTGATGTCCTCTGTTGGCGAAGACAAAAAGGATTCTATCAATTCTTTGCTCGCCATTAATGTGATGGAAGAAATCATTTCCATCTTACTAACTGCGTGTAGTCATTGCGCGGTAACATCACATATCAAGATGTCATCTTTCGTTTTCAAGGCCGCCGAGAGATTTGAGCATGCAGCAATGGAGCAGGCAATTTCTTCGATAGGCGAGAGAATGATGGACTTCATGATGCATATGAGGCCGGAGCCAGACGAAAAAGATCTGTCATGATCACCATCACTGTTCCAATCAACACACCAGACAACAGGGTAAAGAGCCTTATCGCCCAGTTGGACCATCTGGTCAAGTATCATCCAGAATATCAGGGACAGAGATTCTCGGTACACAAGGCTCATGTATCTCTAATCAGCATCGTAGGAGAAGTTGAGAGCACCGTAATCGCTGAAGGTAAAATAGATCCAAGTCTCTTGTCTCATATCGAAGCAACCATCAAAGATTGCATATGAGTATTAGGAGTTTCATTTCATTTTTGTTTGGACGCCGCCCGCTGATACCCGGCCACCATCAAAACCATACACGCCAACTTACGAAAGAGGTGACCGCGTACAATCAATCTACGGTGGTCCGGTGATGACAGTATCCAAGGACGATCTTCTATTGGTTGGCGGAAGGATACCGCTTCCAAGAGTCTGGGTGGTTTGGTACGACAAGAACATGGCTATCCAAAAGCAGCGCTTCCAACACTCGGAGTTGAAGAAGGTTCCATGATAACCAATCAACAGATCGTCTCTGAACTTGACCGCGCAATCCTCAGACTTCTCAAAGGAGATAGGGATGCAAACATCAGAACCAAGTTCATCCTTGATGATCTGAGAAGAAAGGTTGAGCAAAGGAGAGTTGAGGAAGAAGCCAACAAAGACATCAGCAAACAAGTTCTAGAAGGCACAGCCCCAAGACATAACTTCTGATTCTTCTGGTAAAACACAGGAGATTAAATGTCTTGATCTAATTTTCAGTTGTGGTATAATTGGTGATGTATGTTCTCTGACCAAGACATCGACAGTACTATTGAATACTTTGAAAACAATCTCGTTGTTGCGCCAATTACGACAGCAGAAGCCTGTTGGACATATTTGCGAAGACCACATATCGCCTGAGTTCGGGCGCAGTTTCGTTGCTTCATTGACCGCAGTTGGTCCAAATAAGATTCAGGTGATCAAAGCCCTTAGGCAACTAATCACTGGGCTTGGCCTCAAGGAAGGCAAGGATATGGTTGATGGCTGCAATGGCCACGATCGTCCTGTTATCAAGAGGGGAATTGGAATTGAAGAGGCCCAAGAAATCGCCAATGAACTAGCAAAGGTGGGCGCACTGGTTACTATCAATGAAGATAACCGAACATGGGCTGGGTCTATCGGAGATCGCTTTGATGCCGTCCTGGCCGAGACTGGTCCGAACAAGATAATGGTCATCAAGATTGTGCGCGATCATACTGGGCTTGGTCTCAAAGAGTGCAAAGAGATGACTGATGATGTCATCTTCAATCCACATTGGACAACCTCACAGCTCTACGAACGCGGGCGATTTATCATGCGCCGAATTACTCGCGAGGCCGCAGAGGACTTGCGCAAGGATCTTGAATATGCAGGGGCCAAGGTCTGCTTAGTAGACTCGCGCGGTCAGAAATGGACGAGGTTGGAGATATGAATTTCTTACAAGCTTTCATTGATCACATCCATACTGGGCCAGCTTCAATGGCCAAAGAATTGGCTAAGCGCTTAGGCGTACCATATCTGGAAGGGCGACAAGGGGAACGACTCCTGGGACACCGGCTGAAAGAGGTCTCAAAGGAAGATGCCATCAAACAAGGGCTCTTCCCAACTAGGCGCTTTCGAACCCCCACTGGGGAGATCCTCGAAACCAACGAGTTCCCTCCTATGGATCATGAGCAGTTGACCGAGGAGGTCTGGACCAAGGAGAACTGGCCCACTTCCTACAACTCCATTCGAGAAGCCGTCCGAAAAGTACCTCACGGTATTACGGCTATGTACTTCCACATGCCGTCTTTGAATGTGGTTTTGGTAGCTCCCGATGGAGAGTTGATAGGTATTAGACGAACTTCATTTTATGATGAAGTTCAAGTCAAAGCCCTTCGTTCACTAAAGAAAGCAGCCACCGCATGATTCCAAAGTCAGAGTGCAAGCACGGTTATCTTTACCGCATTCATTCACGTAATCTGGCCTTCGGTGTATTCAATGAACCAACCGGTGGCTTCATTGGCTTGCGTACGAAGTTCGGTTCCATCTATGCATTCGAAGAATTCCATTGGGACAACGGCGAACCTTACGGGACTGTACAGCCACAGGAAGAGCTCGAAAAATTACCAGAAGGTATTGAGGTTGATGAAAGTCTAGGAAGCGTTTGCGGCAATTGTAAAAAGGATTGCTTGTATGTATTCTTTCCTGATGGGCCTCAAGACAAAACCTTTTCACGCAGCGATGGAACAACCTACACATCAAATGTTCCTGGCGAATGGAAACATGTTGAGCCCGGAGATTGCCAAGAAGTCAAGCCCTACAATAAAATAAATGAACCGCTCGAACAATGGTTGAAGGAGATGGAAACTAAGTATGGTTGATCCAACAATTGTCAAACGCATTCTAGAGCGGGCCGATAAACTCAGAAAGAATTGAAATGAAAAACATATTCATAACCAATCCGATTGGTCCAATCAGCATGGGGTTCTTTGGGATCTCGTATCGGCTGGGCAGTGACTACGAAGCGGAGGGCTGTCGAGGTACACATCATTTGATGGAACACCTCATGTATAATTCCTTCAAGCACTTGTGGCCAAAGCTCAAGAGGCTGGGTGTACAGCACAATGCGTACACCGATACTGATCGTCTTGGTTTCTTCTTTGATGGCCTATGCAGAAGTCTGAACAAAATTGTTCCAGAGCTTTATGAGATGATTACCTCTGGTAAGTGCCGCTGGACAAAGGAACAATTTGACATCGAAAAGATGACGGTTATCCAAGAATACCATGATGTATTCAACAACCAATACCAAGGCACCTTGGTCAACGCGTTCCGCCGCCACTATCGATACTTCGATCCGATTGGGCTGTGCTCAAACATCGAATCCTTTTCGTACGAAGACTCAATCAAGTTTGCCGAATGCTTTAGGCATCCTGTTTTTGTTTGTCAGGTTGCCGGTCAGTACATCATTCCCAGCCACCCAGAAATACCAATAGGCTTCGATTCGTTGGAGCCAGAACCTAAGTTTGGTTCCTATGATGTCCCACTTGAGCCGGTGCCCAAGAAGGGAGAAACGGTCGTTGGCTTGATAAGCAAGCACCCGATTCCAAAGAGCGAGCGCAATCGAGTTGGCATGGTTATCAAATGCCTCAATGATGGCCTCGAATCTCCGCTTGTGGACGAGATTCAAATTCGAAATGGGCTTTCATACTTTAGCGATGGCACTCTATACGCCATGTATGGGTGGCATGTTCCAAGCTTCTTTGCTTGTACGGTCAACAAGAAAAGAAAGAAGCTGCGCAAAATCTATACTAATTTCTTCTCTGGTGATCTGAGCCGGCATATTACTCGCGAGAGATTTGAGGATTGTATGGCTGGTGATGCGGTGGCCAAGGAGGTGTGCGAGTTGCTGCCGCACAACGGTGTCAAGGTAACCGTCATGGAGGATTCACCATTCGATGGACTTGCAGGATTTACCCACGAGGAGGCACTGGTACTTCTCAACAAACACTTCAAGCTCGATAACTTCGTGGAGATTGAGTACTAAATGGCACTCTCCGAAAAGCTCTTGGAGATGTTCGAGGAGAAGCAGCTTGAGGAGATCTTGCGTTCATGGTGCCTGGCTGACAAGGCTGCCCGCAAGCATCGATTGAAGACTGTCATTGCCCTCGTCTTCGAGCTTGATGAAATCAAGAAGGTCAACATCTTCTCCACGGCATTTGGTGAGATGGCTATCGAAGCCGTCATCAAAGGGGATTGGAAAGAACTTGAGGAGGTTGTTGGCTATCAGAAATTCGAGGCGGAAACTCCTGACATTCGAGCGCAGTTCGCCCCGCTATGGGAGAACTTTCGCTTGATTGCCGAGACCGCCATTGCCGAAGAACGAAAAAGAGATGGGCGGGCAAGCGAGGCTCACTGATGTATAGAGTTATTCCAATCGAAGACATCCCCAAGTATAGAGCCTTCCATGGTGATGGTTCTTCGAAATGGGTTGTGGTTATAAATAAGCAACTTCCTTCTTCTTTGGATCGTTATACGATAGATGGTGATTGGTATACTATCGTGTCAACGCACCCAACAAAAGGTTCGGCTGACAAGGCTCTTCGTAAATTGAACAAAACCCAACCAGAGTCAGGTGATTATCCTTATCAATTATTCATTACCGAGTCACAGGCCCAGGTGCTTGTTGATGCGCTAGATCTATACTCACGCATCGGTGCCGGGCAACTAGAAGAGGTTGCCCATGTCCTGCGTCTCAATCCCGGCACCCAGCACGAGAAATTTGCTGCCGTTGAAGAGCTCACCAAAGAGGCGGCTAATTGTTGGATGGGTCGAGCCGGAGGGCACCATGGAATTTTTCAGCGAGAAGATTCATGATGTGTTCAGAATTGCATGGGATCTTCAGCAAGTCATTCGCCATCGATTGGCCTGGGATCGAAACCCAAAAGGCGGCATTCAAGTTAGCTTTGACGATCCATTGAAATCTTCTAGAGAGCCACTGGCATCAATCAAGAGGATATAGTGTCAAAAATAACTCTGCCTAATGGATACTATGCCGTAAAAGAAGATTGGTATTTGTTTCTGTACGATTCCACAAATCATCTATTGGCTACTGTATATACATTGATTCCAATTTCCAACAAGTTTCAAATCATGAGTGAAAGAGTTTGCTCATTAGGAGGCAACATGCCGGGACCAGTTTCTGATTCATATGATCCAGAGTTCTCAACGGGTGCCAGAGCCACGGCCGTTCGTGAAGCTATCATGACGCAGCGTGATAGGTTCACCAAGGTATTGGGAGATAGGCTCCTGCCAATCGTAGACATTGCGAATGATGAATTCGAATGTACGCTACCACCAGGCGCTTCAAGACGATTCACTTTCACCGAGCGCGAGATGCGCATCATCAGGTTCGCACTCAATAGAGCAATAGACTCGGCCCGAGCAACCATTCTTCTATCCAGTGAGAGTGTCCCGGACGACTTGTGCGACTCCTTAATAGAGAGGGCAATCTCTGGACTGAAGAATCCGTCCGAATAGCCGAACAGACCAATCGCCTCTGGGACATCTTGACTTTCTCACCTGTTTAGTGGTATTCGGATAATTCGGGAAAGAATAATGATGAACCACGAATTTGCGTCTGGTGTTCTTCAGGGTGCCGATCATCGATACATTAGAATCAACTGTCAAGATGCCGTCCGCATTCTTAGACGGTCGTCGGACATTAGAGCCATTGGATCTCAGTTTGGAAAGGAAGTTGTCGTTGGTGTTTGTTCAGATGGATGTGGGACAGGAGAACACACAGAAGTTGGAGCACAACTTGGTGTTAACATCGCAACAGATGTAATATCATCGGAACATCTTATTAACGATGAAGTGGATTGGTCTCACATCAAAGACGAAATAGTGCGCAAGATCGACACCATCGCCCTATCGTCTTGGTCAGATGACAATGACTACACCAAACTGATCATCGAATACTTCTTCTTCACGATAATCGGCTTCGTCATGACGCCGGACTTCACCACATTCTTCCGCGCCGGGGATGGCGTGCTGGTTGTGAATGGTGAGAATGTTCCAATCAAAACTCCAGAGGGGAACCGTCCCGAGTACCTCGGTTACAATCTGCTGAACAGTTCCATCAGGCCTGAGATCGAGGTGATGATACGCCTTCCAACATCGGAGATTGATAGTTTCCTTCTTGGTTCCGATGGGCTAAAGGACATTCAAGCAGCCGAGGGAAAGCTCATTCCAAAGAAACCAAAGCCCGGCCGTCCTCCAAGTGATGAGCTTGTTGGCCCGCTCAGTCAGTTCTGGACTGATGACTCATACTTCCAAGATCCGCATGCGGTGCGCCGCCGGTTGATATCCTTCAATGGCGGCCTCTATGCTGATGCCAATACCGGCATTGCTCGCGATGATAGCTCCCTGATTGTTTGCCGCCGCAAGAGTGCCGCTGTCTCGGCGGAGGCCGCGCAATGATCAAAGAAGTCTTCATCGAGAATGATATCGTCAAGCTCAATCCGAACGCAATCAAGGGCGAAGGTGGCGAGGCGGTTATCTATGGACTTCCCGGTGGCAAGGCCCTGAAGATATTCAAGGAGCCTGACCACCCTGACTTTGCCGGCAAGCCCGAGGCACAGCGGGCAGCCCAGGCGCGCTTGGATCAGCACCAGCAAAAGCTTCCGGCAATTCCGCGAGATCTTCCCAAGATGGTTGTCGTGCCAGAGGCACTGGCAAAGGACAAGGCCGGTAGAATCTTCGGCTACCGCATGCCGTTCATAACCGGCACCAACGTTCTGTTGGAGTTCAGCGATCAGGGCTTTCGAGCTGGCATATCCAATGACAGCATGAAGACAGTCTTCACAAGGATCCATGAAGGCTTTGCCGGATTGCACGCGAAGCAGGTTATCATCGGAGATGTCAATCCGTTGAACATCTTGGTGTTGGCAAAACAGAACATGCCATACATCATCGACATCGACAGCGCATCGATTCCCGGGTTCCAGTCGTTCATGTTCACACAGCTCTACATTGATCCATTGCTGTGCGATCCGAACTTGAAAGAACCGAACCTGATCAAACACCACACCGCAGATTCGGATTGGTACACATTCTGTGTGATGTTCATGCAGTGCATGCTTTTCGTGCATCCCTATGGCGGCATGCACAAGCCTGCAGACAAGAGCAAGAAGGTGCCGCACACGGCACGCGGATTGAAGGGCATCAGCGTATTCAATCCCGAGGTGGGCTATCCGAAGACAGCCATTCACTACAGCGCATTATCCGATGAGCTGTGCCAGTATCTGCTCGGAGTCTTTGAGCAGGGTAAGCGTGGAGTCTTTCCAGTGAAGCACTTGGAGGATATGCGCTGGACCAAGTGCAATGCCTGCGGGCAAGAGTATGCGCGGCCCACATGCCCCAATTGCGTGAAGGCTCCGCCGGTTGCCGTAGTGCAAACGGTGAGCGTTCGAGGAAGCGTTACCGTGGCGCAGATGTTCAACACCACAGGTTCCATCGTATTTGCAACCGTTCAAAAGGGGCGGATGCTCTGGCTCTATTATGAGTCAGGAAAGTTCATGCGCGAAGACCGATCTCTTGCGCTTGAACACGATATCGATCCTCGATTCCGTTATCGGATACGCGGCAGCTCAACCATCATCGGCAGAGATGGGATGGTTGCAATCCTCGCCCCCAACAAGAAGCCAGCACAGATTCAAACCGATATTGTACAGGAACGATCGGTCTTCGATGCCAATGCCGATAACGTATTCTGGACAACCAACGATAGGCTGCAGCGAGACACAGACCTTGGTCCCGAGTATATCGGCGCGGTCATTTCTGGGCTGACTCACATCTGGGTTGGCCCAACATTTGGCTTTGGCTACTGCCGCGCTGGTGAGTTGAATATTGCCTTCATCTTCAAAGCAAACTCTCGTGGCATCAACGACAACGTGAAGATACCAAGAATTCGAGGGCAACTCATTGACGCCATGTGCGTGTTCACCGAAAAACTTTGCTGGTTCTTCACGGCCTCTCAAGAGAGTGGGCAGACCATCAATCGCTGTTCCGTCATTCAACAAGACGGAACGATTCTGGCTTCGGCCGAAGCGGTTCATGGCGATGGCTCGTGGCTCTCAAGCATTCGCGGAGTTGCGGCAGTTGGCAGCATCCTTCTAGTACCCACCGATGACGGAGTGATTCAGGTCAAGTGTAACGGTGGCCAGATCGTTATTGCCAAAGAGTTCCCAGATACCGACGCATTCGTTGATTCTGGCTCCAGACTTTATGCGGCTCAAGATGGACTGTATGTCGTCAAGAGGCGCGACATTATCAAACTTAAGATCGGCTGATTAGTTCCACATTAGAAAGGTAAAACACAATGCGTTCACTACTTCCACTCCCGCCATTCTTCAACAAGGCCAACGCCAACAACTGGGACTATGCTCCAAAGCTGGACACGCTCAGGCTCACTGCAGAAGAGTGGCGCAAGGCACACGGCATCAAGGCGTCAGTAACATCGAGAAAGAAGATCACTGCGCTATTCATCGACCTCAACAAGGATTTCACACATCCACGTGGAACGCTCTTCGTCAGCGGTCGTTCAGGGACCGGCGCGGTTGATGATACCAACCGCATCTGTACCTGGCTCTATCAGTACTTGGACGTGATCACCCGCATCGTTCCCACCATGGACACGCACAAGTGCTACCAGATCTTCACGCCGAGTTTCTGGCAGATGGCTGATGGGACTCCGGTTCCGCAGAACCAGATCATTCCTCTGGAGATGATTGCCTCTGGCAAGATCAAGGTACTACCGGCGATGGTCAACTTCAT
>Ga0335071_10006955_pt1 | contig 11669 bp, 9 predicted proteins | sample Lox_Sample_15_FD_206724 | JGI IMG/M metagenome (GOLD analysis project Ga0335071, IMG submission 206724) | Soil microbial communities from Loxahatchee National Wildlife Refuge, Florida, United States - Lox_Sample_1.5 | ecosystem: Environmental > Terrestrial > Soil > Wetlands | place: USA: Florida...
CTTTGTCGGCCGAAAAATCAGCCCACGACCATTTCCCTAAAACCGTGCCCCTGAAGAGAAGCATGTATCCGGGATTGGACCTGATCATTGTTTTCAGGGTCGTTTCATCGGCGGTGCAAATATCAGCCATATTCCTGAAACGGAGTATTTCGTCCGATCCGGATGAACTAAGCAGAAGTGAATGTATCCCTCTTTCCGACAATGTCTTACATATGACGGTACCTTTTTCAATCCTTTTCATCCCGGCATCTTCGAGCTTTTTACAGATCATCAGAACAACAGGCTGCAGGGAATTCAATACCGAATCGGTTATGTCCCTGTTGCCGTCCATAGTAATGGCAAAGTCGTGGACAGGAGGTATGTACCCTTTGCTGATAATTTTTGAATTCTGTCTTATAAACTTCCATGTTGAATCATTGGCCGGATAGTCCTTAAGAGTAAATTCCTTTTTCAGCCCTCCCTTTTCATATATAAAGGTTGTCTCATACCTGGTAACAGGCGCACCTTCGGGAATCCTCATCTTGTCGGGAATATGAGTACCGACCGAGTAAGGGAGAAAATCGATGACCGGAAGGAATGTCAGGTTATAGAATTCAAAAGCGACAAAAACAACGGTGGCGCAACCGGTTACCAACCACTGGGCAGAAGGCCCTGCCTGCAAAGGGTCCTTCTTCCTTTCCGCGAAAAGGATGATGGCAAAAAATACCAGGACGACATTTTTACCGAAGGTCTGCCAGTTGGTAAGATGAATTGCATCTCCGAAGCATCCGCAGTCTGAAACAGGATTTGTGAGAGCAAGTATCAGGGTGAGGGGAGTAAAGAATGCCATCAGTATCATTGTGGCCCAGATTCCTTCCCTGCGTCTTATCCCTGTTATTACAGCAAAACCGGCAAGGAATTCAACCAGGCTCTGAAGCAGGGAAAGAGGAACTGCAAGGAACTGGAGATAACCGGTCCCGAAGGCAATAAAATAATCATGAAATTTGTACGCGGAGCCCAGCGGATCAATGGCTTTAACAACTCCTGAGAACATAAAGAGAATACCGACAATAAGTATGGCTAATGCCCTGAGTACTTTCATTTCAGATCAGTTTTCTCCTTTCCATAAGTTCAATTATTTTTTCGAAGATAGCCTGAGGGGGAAGCATATCACCACCCGGGGTCGAACAACTGATTACGTCCAGTCGCTTGTCTTCAGCTGCCACTTCAAGGTAGACCTCCCTCACTTTCTGCTGGAAATCAAGACTGCTTTCATGAATATCATGCCTTCCGTTCAGGTACAGCCGGTCGTTTCCCTCCCTGCCATTTGTAAGCTTGTTTTCAGTGAAGATGAAAGGAACATCTAGAAATATGTTCAGGTCGGGTTCAGGGATGGCAAAATGATGGAACTCAAGGTTAAGTATCCAATTTTTCAGCTTCTCCCTCTCATCTGGTGAATGAGTTTTCGCGCACTGGTAGGCGATATTGGAGTATGTGTACCTGTCAAGAAGAACCATCTTCCCTTCCCTGAGCCAACCCGATATCATATGAGCTGCATCTTTCCTATCACCTGCATAAAGCATCGCGACAAGATAGGGATCGACATCGTTCAGAGTTCCGAATTCTCCTCTCAGGAACCTGGCAACAAGCTCACCAAACCACGGCGCTCCGGTCCTCGGGAAATGAAGATATTCGCATCTGAAGTGCCTGCCGGTAAGATATTCTTTCAGAAGGCCTATCTGCGTCGATTTACCTGCTCCATCCAGACCTTCTATTACAAACAATTTCATCAGTAATAACTTATAATGCAAATGTAATAATGTAGCATCAAATGAGAAACCGCTGCGCCAATAAATAGATGACTGGAATTAACAATTTCAGAATCCCTGAGAAATGTACTAAATTGCCGGTCTTATTAAGATGATGAAAAACCCCTGCAGCATAAATGTCAATGGAAGGCTGATCAGTCTCGATACGCCGAGGGTGATGGGAATTATAAACGTAACGCCCGATTCATTTTACGGGAAAAGCCGTTACACCGGTGAAAAGCAGGTACTCGGTGCAGCTGAAAAAATGCTCCTCGACGGGGCCGATTTTCTTGATATCGGAGGATGCTCAACAAGGCCGGGGGCGGAAGCTGTTGACCAGGAAGAGGAGGAGAAAAGGCTGCTGCCTGCAATAAAAGCCATATTAAGGGAATTTCCCAAGGCAATCATTTCTGCAGATACTTTCAGGGCAAAGGTTGCAAGGAAAGCTGTTCTTGAGTGCGGGGCGAATATAATAAATGACATCTCAGGAGGGGAGGCTGATGAGCAGATGTTCGGGCTGGTTAAGGAGCTCAATATACCATATGTTCTTATGCATATGCAGGGCACTCCGGCAACGATGCAGAAGAACCCTGTCTATGAGGATATCATTGCCGATATTTTGCAGTGGTTCGGAAAAAAGCTTGTACCCCTGCATCAGGCCGGGGTCAAGGATATAATTCTTGATCCGGGTTTCGGATTCGGAAAGACCATTGAAAACAACTTCGAGCTTCTTTCCAGGCTTGGCGAACTTGAGGTGGCCGGGCACGCGGTCATGGCCGGGCTGTCGAGAAAATCAATGATATGGAAATCGCTTGGACTGTCGCCGGAGGAATCGCTTACCGGAACCACGGTTCTCAATACTGTTGCCCTGCTTAACGGAGCATCGATCCTCAGGGTTCACGATGTGAAGGAGGCCAGGGAGGCCGTAAAGCTTGTCGGACTGGTAAAAAGAGAAACCTAAATGTTGCTGAAGCTTACATTATTTGATATTATCGATATACTCCTGGTTGCCATTATCCTTTACCAGATCTACCGGCTTATCAGGGGTACGGCAGCATTCAGCATCTCGATAGCGATCCTGGGCATATATCTTTTCTGGCTCATTGTGAAAGCACTCAATATGGAGCTCGTTGAGTCATTGCTCGGACAGGTTATCGGGGTCGGCGTAATTGCCCTGATCATAGTGTTCCAGCAGGAGATCAGGAGGTTTCTTATCGTTATCGGGAACAGGTACATCTCCAGCAGGCGCTTTTCTATCGAACGATTTCTCGACAGGGATAATAAGGCCCCTTCAGGTTTTACCAGGAAGATGGAAGAGATTGTAAGGGCAGCCGAGTCGATGTCGGTTAAAAACACCGGTGCGCTGATAATTATCGGGCGTTCAAGCGGTCTGGGCATATATGCCGAGAGTGGTGAGATACTTAATGCCAGGATAAGCGCCGAATTGCTCGAAACCATTTTTTTCAAGAACAGCCCCCTGCACGACGGGGCAGTTCTGATTGAAGGAAACCTTATCCTTGCGGCAAGGTGTACCCTTCCTATCACCGACCAGATAACATTGCCCGGCTACTTCGGGATGAGACACCGGGCGGCAATAGGTTTAACGGAACATATTGATGCTATTGCCCTTGTAGTCTCGGAAGAGACCGGGCACATCTCCGTTGTTGACCAGGGAAATGTAAATGAAAATATTTCGGCACATCAGCTCAGGCAGATACTGCTGAAAGAAAAGATATGACATGGCAAAATTCAGGCTGGTAATTGAATATGACGGAACCAGGTATGCTGGATGGCAGCTTCAGAAAGGAAGCAAGAGTATCCAGGGGGCAATACTTGACTCATGCAGGGACCTTTTCGGTGATACCCCGATAGAACTTTATGGTGCCGGAAGAACTGATGCAGGGGTGCACGCTACCGGGCAGACTGCACACCTCGCGGTTGAGACGGACTTGCCTCCATTGAGGATCAGGTACGGAATTAACGACAGGTTGCCGGCTGATATCAGCATTATTTCGGTGAGCGGGGCAGATGATAAATTCCATGCCCGTCACGACGCTGTGGCCCGAAGCTATATTTACCAGATTAGCCGCAGGCGTACAGCACTGGGCAAAAAATATGTCTGGTGGATAAAGGATAACCTCGACGCAGCATATATGAACGAGGTCGCGGCAATGTTCGAGGGTCAGAAGGACTTCAGGTCGTTTACTGATACTGAACTTGAGGCTGGTTCTACAAAGACCGAGATTCTTTATTCAAGAGTTTCCGTGCACAGGGATATTGTTCTGTTCCATGTGATCGGTACTCATTTCCTCTGGAAACAGGTCAGGAGGATGACAGGTGTCCTGGTTGAGGCAGGCAGGGGAAAACTTCAGAAAAAGGATGTGGCAGGATTCCTGCGGGAACACTCCGATATACCTGCAAAGCTCACCGCCCCGCCCAGCGGCCTGTTCCTCGAAAAGGTTTACTATAAAGGTGAAAAAATTGTTTACTCCGCTAAACCTTTAATCAGCATAGAATCATAGGTTCAGGGTTTGGGGTTTAAGGTTTGGGGTTTGGGGTAAGGTATATCATTGATAAGTCTGTCTGCTTTCAACTCTCTTAGTGGTACTTCACCTTCAGGTTTACCGTATTGTCGTAAACATAATAGCAGTTGTTTTCGCATTGCTGCTTTTCATATTTTACCCTAGGATAGGCACTGTTGACAACAACAACTGTCGATTGTGTGTCCTGGAAGTAGTATTCGGCGGTGAAGGAATACCTGGTATTCAGGGTGCCGGAATAACTATATTCTGTCGCGTTTGTACTTATGGTTTCGAGGAGTATGTCATCCTCCACTGGTCCCTTGAACACATTAATAATTGCTGAAGAGCCACCGGTTGGATTGAGCTTAAGCAGAATATTAGCGGTGGAAGGTTCACTTTCCGTGCAATCATTGCAGTTGACTATCATAAACTTCCCGTCACAGGAAAAGAGCAATGCGAATAAAACGGTCAGTATGTAAAGCTTTAACTTCATTCGTCAGTTCCATTTAATAATCTTTCCCGGGTCCCTGTCGTGGTTGGTAAAGAAGAGCCACGACAGCCCGATTCTCATCCAGACCGGGCCGATTTTATAAAAATCGGTCTTCTGGTAGTCGAATGATGCACTGAAGGCGAAATTACCCTTTATCCATTTGATACCGGTGGATGGCATAAACCTGAGCTTGTTGCCGGGATTAATATCAGTTCCCTTCAGCTTGTTACCGAAGCTATATCCTTCAGACAATGACAACGTCAGAATCCAGTTTCCCTCGAATACCCTGTCGGTCAGGTGGAAGTCTTTCAGAACTCCGGCATGGAGGATGGAACCCTTGTCGAAATACTGGTAGTAGAGGTTTTCTCCCTCCTTGCGCAGCACACGGGTGTACCCGGGCTTGAAATCCAGTCCTCCTGTGAATCCAAGGTTATATGAAGGTTCCATAAGCTCGACGGAAAGCCCGGTATAAAAGTCATGAAAGCAATATTTAATTGAAGTTGTTACAACAACCTGGTCAAAGCCATGGCTCCGGTTTCCCGGTAAACCATGGTACTTAAGCAACGATTTTAATTCATTCCTCCTGTAGTTGGTCGCTGTAGCCATGGCCCCGACATGAGATTGCTGGGTGACTTTCCAGTTATTTCCCTTCCTGAGGAGGTAGATCATCGCATCTTTTGAGTTTACCTTGACAGCCAGGTCCAGTGCATCAAACCCGTACCTGTCGGAAGCGTACATATCGGCGCCGTACCTTAAAAGAAGGTCCATCATTATCGTGTCCCCGTTCTGGGCAGCAACAAGAAAGGGAGTATAGCCTGCGAAATCCTTCTCGTTGCTTTTGGCTCCATTCTGGAGAAGGAGGTCGGCAATATCGGCATTGCCTGCACATGCCGCTGCCAGAAGGGGCGTGGTTCCGTCGTTGCTTCCACCGGATATGTTCGCATCGTAGTACAACAACATATCTGTCATGTAGTAATAGCCATAAAGTGAGGCGTAATGAATGGCCGTGGCCCCGAAGCGGTCCTTCAAATTTACATCAGCACTGTCCCTGATAAGGAGCTCCGCGAGCTCGATATCATCGTTTTTTGCGGCAATAATCAACGGCGTCTCACCCAAAGCTGATTTTATGTTGGGATCGGCACCGCAATCAAGAAGCAGCCTGGCTGCCGGAAGCTTATCATTGGCCGTGGCATAGATTAAAGGAGTCATATTGTCGGCCGCTTTGACATCAACTTCCGCACCGTTGCGCAGCAACCAGGCGATCGAAACTGTATCTCCTCTCGATGCAGCTGATATCAGTGAGTAGTTCAGGCTTGTCTGCGCATCCGGCATCGACAGGATATAAGCAAACTGGGTTGTGTCGCCCGACTCCTGGGCAAGCAGCCGTGAATGATACCCGACCAGGAACAGGATAAGCAGAATTATGGGTAATTTGCGGTATGTCAGTACCACTTGAAGCATAATACAAATTTAGCGTTTTAGCGCTTATTTTAAACAGAAATCGGTGAGGATACTGATATTCATCCAAAGTTTTGACCTTATAAAGAATACTTTCTATTTTTGCCAACAATATTATAGGATTGAAGAAGCTGAGGAAAATATATTTTGCCACTCTGCTGGTTGCCGTAATTAGTTATCTCCCGGGGGCTGTTGAGAGCGGTGCAAGGATAACTGAAAAACTCATTCCGGAGAATGTGAGACTCTCAAACTCATTATCCGACATCATGGAGTTTTCGGGATTTGAAAGGGTCTTTGGTTCCTTCCTCCGGAGGTGGGAATTAACAGGAGCATCTGTTGCAATTGCTAAGGAGGGCAAGCTTGTCTATGCCAAAGGCTTTGGATTTGCAAACAAGGAGGATGGGATCCCTGTAGAACCCTATAGCAAGTTCAGGATTGCAAGTGTTTCCAAGCTGGTAACTGCAGTAGCGGTAATGAAGCTCCAGGAGGAAGGGAAACTCTCCGTTAACAGCAAGGTTTTTGGCCCCGACGGGATTCTGAACGATCCGTATTTCAGCGAACCAAAGGATAAGCGTGTTTTTGGTATTACCATTGCCCACCTGCTGAGTCATGAGGGAGGATGGACAACGCGATGGGGCGACCAGATGTTCATGCCTCTTGTTGTTTCGGATGTTATGGGAATCAAGCCTCCTGTCGATACAAAAACAATAGTCAGGTTCGCGCTTGATAAAAACCTTCATTTTACACCCGGAACAGGGAGGTCCTATTCCAACCTGGGGTATGCCATTCTCGGGCTTGTAATCGAAAAAGTCACAGGAATGAAGTATAGTGAATATTGCAGGAAAGCCGTGCTCGAACCCCTTGGGATCTACGACATGCAGCTTGCAAGGAACCTTATAACTGAAAAGGCTCCTTTTGAGGTGACATATTATGAGCCCTCCGATGCTGAAAGAAAACCTTCAATTTACAACAATGATGAGATGGTTCCGGCCAGCTATGGTGGAAATGACATCGAAGCACTGGGCGCTGCCGGTGACTGGCTGGCTACAGCACCCGACCTTATGAAGCTGCTACTGGCAATAGACGGATTCGATACCCGTAAGGACTTTCTCTCCGGGGAGAGCATAAAGTTCATGACTGATATAAACAATGGCTATGCACCGGTAGGCTGGAAAACAACACTGTATGACGGTACATGGTGGAGGACAGGAACATTTCCCGGAACCGCGTGCATGCTGAAACGACAGGCCGACGGCATTTCGTGGGTGGTGCTTCTGAATTCCAGTGCCTGGAACGGCCCTGAAATCTCAACGGATATTAATTACATGATGGCCCGCGCCCTTTACCAGGTTAAAACCTGGCCCGGACGTGACCTCTTCGGTTACTCGGTGTCCGTTCCGCTGGAGGCAGGAATAAGTGCTAACTGATATTTTATGTGCTTTACAGTAAATGTCAACCTTATAAAGGAGGAGCTCGAAAATCGCTATGGTGCCACATTTCTCGACCCTGATAAATACAGGCCAAGTTATTATTATCACGCTTATGCTATGCCCGATCTTCCGGTGATCTGCGAGGGTAACAGCAAAAAGATTTCAGTAATGAAATGGGGATTGATACCCTACTGGACAAAAAGCAGGCAGGAAGCAGACGAAATAAGACTGAAGACTCTTAATGCAAGGGCTGAGAGCGCTGAGTCGAAACCTTCATTTTCGCCATCCTTTTCCTCGAAGAGATGCCTCGTTCCGGTAAGCGGTTTTTTTGAATGGCAGCATCACAAATCTGAAAAAATCCCATGGTACATTTTCAGATCGGATGAGGATATTATGTCGCTTGGCGGATTATGGGCCGAATGGACAGATCGCTCAACGGGTGAGATACTGAACACTTTTTCGGTTATTACTACAACTGCCAACCGGCTGATGTCGGAAATTCATAACTCCAGGAAGAGGATGCCTGTGATCATCGAAAAGGATAATGAACAGGCATGGCTCAGCCCGCAAACTTCGACAGACGATCTGAGATGTCTCCTGGAACCTTATCCCGACTCAGTTTTAAGGGCACATACGATAAGCAACCTGATTAACGATCGAACCGCTGACAGGAATTCGCCTGAAATTATCAGACCTTTCGCCAGGCCCGCTGAAAACCTTCTCTTCTGAACCGCTTTCCCATCGAACCTATTGGGCTACAAAATGGTAAGTAAGGGTACCTGACTGATTTTTAACGGCATTGATATCGGGATTGAACCTGGAAATCAGTGCCGCATTTACCGCAGTTTCAAAAAGACATGGATCATTTGCCGTGCTTTCTGATGTGATTACAGTCGCACCGGTTACCTCGCCTTTCGGGTTCACCTCGATAGTGAGCACCACTTTGCCTGCACCTTCACATTTGTATATGGGCAAAGGAAGATAGGTATGAACCCTCCCCGGAAGGTTATAGTATATTCTTGTCGGACCGGCATACTTCGAGGCAAGATCATTTGAGCTTTCACTCTTTTTATCCTTGTCCCTCGGTTTTTTCTCTTCGGCTTTTCCATCCGACACCACACCGGTATTTTCACGCTCTTTCTTCTGTTCGTCGATATAGTTGTCCTTGCCCAGCTTGCCGCTCTTTATCAGCTCATCCTTTACCTTGTCGATATAATCATCCTTGTTTATTTTGACATCAGGCTGGTTTGCTATGTTTCGGGCAATATTCTGGAGATCCTGGTCACCCTTTACAACCTGTTCGACAGAATATACATGCCGGGGCTCAATGAGCCTGGCCGGCAATGGATCCGGTGGCGATTGCAGTGCAATCTCATAGTGCATGGCTTTCTCCTTCACGTTTAAACCCCCGATCTGAACAACAATGAATATTATACCGGCAATAAGGTGAATTATTACAGTTACCAGAACCGCTACTATCCTGCTGTCATATTTTGCCATACAGTGCGAAATTAGAAATTTAAATTGTATGGAGCTGCAACATAGCCAGGCAATAGAATTTAACCGGGTGTCTTTTAAAAGCTTGCACTGACCTTCAGATTGAGGCATCGCCCGGTAAGATAGTCCGGAACCGCATATTGCCTCGACTGGCCGCTGAGATTGCTCACCGCCCTTACCCAGAAGTACGATACCGTATTATTTATATCGAGAAGGTTGAAGATTTCAATCCCGGCTACAAGCTCATCGAAATATTTCAGGAAACTGCCGGATGTGACCTTTTCTTTCCTCGATTTTATCACCTTGGTAATTCCTATGTCAACCCTGCGGTATGCAGGCAGGCGGTAATACTCGTCATATCTGTTGCTGAAAGGTGATATGATTGGCAGCCCTGTAGCAAAAGCAAGGTTAATATGGGCCCTGATGGTAGGATAGGATGGAAAATAATCCTGGAAAAAAATGCTTGTGCTGAATGTCTGGTCCGCCGGAGATGGGAAATGACCGTAGCCCGAGCCCGGTATTATAAGCCTTGAATCCATCAGTGACATGCTGAACCACGATTCCGCACCCTCTACAAACTCACCGTTTATCCTCATATCTAAGCCCCTGCTGTACCCCCTGGCTGAATTTTCACCGGAATAGATAACCCTTACATTGTCGAGGTGATATGGAATGATATCATCGAGGAATTTATTGAAAATCTCTGCTGTGAAACTGAATGGCCTGTCGCCGGCCATGAAATCGACTGACATCCCTGCAACGGCATGGACCGATTTCTGTGTTCTGATTCTTGTGTCAAGAGACCCGTCGGGATAACGCATCTCGCGGTACAACGGAGGTTGATAGTACATGCCTCCAGCTATCCAGAATGAATATCGGCCGGGTGTGGCAAGCTTGGCCGATATACGCGGGGTGATCATCGTCTCACCTGTACAGGAATTATAGAGTCCCCTGAGCCCGGCATCAAGGTAAAGACTATTATTTCCTGCATTGAATCTGCCGGTTGCCTCACCCCAGGAATTACCCGACAATATAACGAGATTGTTGTCCGACATTATCAGGTACGACATATTCAGCCTGTCGGGCGAGTAGGGAACGGAATATCCCGCGGAATCGTCGAGCTTCCACTCCTTCATGTGATCTTTGAAATGATCTTCCCGCAGGCTTATTCCCCATCTGAAAGAGATATTTCCGGCGGCTTTTTCACCCCTGTACTGCAACGAAGTGATCAGCGCTTCCAGGTTATTTCTTGCATGAGAAAGAAAACTGCCGATACCAATGTTGACGATTGAATCGGGTACGCCACCCGGACCGGTATTTCTGTCAAGAAAGTCGAGCCTGTAAGCTCCTTCAATATCAAATTTTTCGGATTCATGTGACGAATATGCTGAAAGGATAATTTTATGTTTGCCGCCCTTGCTGCCCGTGAAATTCCAGGAAAGGGCGCTGTTAAATGTTGAGTAAAAGTCATTTTCACCTCCGTGAAACAGAACAAAAAGCCTGTAAGCCAGTGCTTCAGTGCCAAATGTGCTTGTCATGCTCTGTGGTGAAAACAGGAAGGAGTTTGATGAATATGAGGCAAGCAGGGAGACAGCCGATCCTGCTCCGGTCTTTAAGGTGACAACTGATTGAATGTCGGCAAATGACGGCTGGTAATCTCCTTTTGCATCAAGGGTTTTCAGCATCAGTTTGCTTGACTTATGCCTTGCACCGAGCATAAATGATAATCTGCCGGATTTGTCAGCACCCTCGAGGTGAATGCTGCTTAGCAGGAGGCCCGCCTGTACCGATGCATGAAATCCTTCAGGTATCCTGTACCTGATATCAAGGACGGATGACATCCTGTCCCCGTAGGAGGCGGAGAATCCCCCCGGCGAGAAGCTTACAGAGGATACCAGCTCCGGGTTAACAAAACTTAATCCTTCCTGCTGCCCCGACCTGATGAGGAATGGTCTGAAAATTTCGATGTCATTGACGTAAACAAGGTTCTCGTCGAAACTTCCCCCCCTCACCGAATACTGACTCGAAAGTTCATTATGTGAAGAGACACCGGGCATGGTCTTAAGAATAGCCTCGAACCCACCCGACGCCGACGGAAGAAGGTTGAAGTCCCTGACCGGAATAGAAGTTAACGCATAGGGTGTTTCCGTCCTTTCCGAGGTGATCCTGACCTCGCCTATACCTGAATATGTGCTTTTAAGGACAACATCAATCACTGTCCCTGCTGATCCCGGCGTTATACTCCTGGTCTCAGGCCTGTATCCCAGGTGGGTGAATGCAAGTACCAGTTCTTTTCCCGCGGGAAAATCACGCAGGATAAATGAGCCTTTGGAATCGGTATATGTCCCAATCTGCGTACCCTGGATAATTACACTGACATTCTCAATGGGATTCCCCACACTGTCCCTGACTGAGCCTTTAATTGTCTTCTGCTGGAAACCCAGACAATTCTCCCTGCCGCACAGGATAACCAGCAGTGGCAGCA
>Ga0335071_10006956_pt1 | contig 11669 bp, 8 predicted proteins | sample Lox_Sample_15_FD_206724 | JGI IMG/M metagenome (GOLD analysis project Ga0335071, IMG submission 206724) | Soil microbial communities from Loxahatchee National Wildlife Refuge, Florida, United States - Lox_Sample_1.5 | ecosystem: Environmental > Terrestrial > Soil > Wetlands | place: USA: Florida...
TTCGACGCACTGGGCGACCGGGGGATCTTCTGCCTCGACGAGGTGCTCGACCTCCTCGACGCGCGCCCTGAGCTCGCAGAGCTGAACCGGGCGCACCTCGAAAGCGCCGAGACCGCCTACCGCTCGGTCTGGCCGGGGGAGGCGAGCGCCGCGACCGTCTCCGGCACTGCGGCAAGCGACGCCACCGCGACGTCGGCGTCATAGCCTTCCGCTGCGCGCACGGCGGCGCAGCGGCCGGTGAGCACGCGAATCGTCGCGCCGCCCAGGGCGCGAACGCCGACGAAGTCCTTCGAGGGATCGTCGCCGACGTAGACGAGGTCGCGGGCGGCGGCCCGCTCGCGGGCGAGCATCAGCTCGAACACCTTCGTGCCCGGCTTCGCCGCGGCCGCGCCGTACCGGCCCGTCAGATAGCAGTGGCGAAAGAGAGGACGGACGCCGAGAGCGTCGACCTTCGCTGCCTGGACGCGAGCGTTGCCGTCCGTGACGAGGTACAGCGAATGGCCGTCCGCGCACAGTCGCGCGAGCACCGAGCGGCTCGCGCCGGGAAGCTTCAGCTCGGGACGATGGCCGCGGTAGACGGCGAGCAGCCGACGGAGACGGCCGCGCGTGTGCGCCTGCCAGTGCTCGAGCAGGTCGTCGAGCTGACGCCCGCGGCCGTGGGCGGCGAGCGACGCGCGGAGCACGTTCAGGCTCTCCTCCTCGTCGACCCCGAGCTCCACGGCGGCCGCTCGCGCAACCGCCCGGAACCCGCTCTCAACGTACGTGATCTCCGGGTAGAGCGTGTCGTCGAGGTCGAGCGCGACGATCACGGCAGGAGCACGGTGTCGACGGGCCGGCGGACGAGGCGCAGACCGGTCGCGATCGCCGGCGGCGCGCAGGGTGGCTCCCCGAGCGCTTCGCGCACGAGGTACTCGGGCGTGCGCAGCCCGGCGGCGAAGGCCAGCGTCGAGGCGCCGCCAACGCGCGGGTTGCACTCGATGTGGCGGTAGCCGGACGGCGTCTCGATCGCCTGGAAGACGGCGTGACCGCGCACGCCGAGCCGCGCGGCGAGCGCCACGCACTCCGCGACGAGCACCGGCGCGTCGACGACGGTCGTCACCTGCGACTCCCCCGACACGACGCGGTCGCGCGTGCGGGCGACGGCGCCGACGACGCCGTCCGCGGCCGCAAACAGGTCGACGCTCAGCTCGGCGCCGGCGACGAACGGCTGGAACAGCGGGGCGGCGAAACCGGCCGCGAGCCGCGCTGCCTCGTCTCGGCCGACGTCGAGCAGGACCCCGCGCGAGCCCGCGCCGCGCCGCTCCTTCACCACCAGGCGCTCACCGGGGACGTCCTCGACCGCGAGCGCGGTCTCGACGGCGGCGAAGCCTGCGGCCGCGCAGGCGCGGGCGTAAGCGAGCTTGTCCGCGCAGGCCTCGAGGGCGGCTGCGGGTGAGACGGCGACGTGAATCCCCTCCTGGGCGAAACGTGGCGCGAGTCGCGCAAACCGCTCCAGCTCGCCGTCGCGCGTGGGCACGACGAGACGGATCCCCGCCGACCGGCACTCCTCGAGCAGCTCCTCGTCGCCGAGATCGTCGAGCGGCGGCATCTGCCAGAACGCGTCCGCCTCGAGAGCGGCAGGGGCGAGCCCGTCGCTGTCGGCGGCGACGACGCGGCCGTCGACCGCGAGTGCGTGCAGCGCCTCGCGGAACGCGCGAACGAGCGGCGCCTTGCGCGAGGCGCTCGTGACGAGGATGCCGACGCCCGGGGCGGGCGGCGTGTCGCCCGTCCCCGTGCGGTCGTTCTCGACGAGCCCGTAGAGGATCGAGTCGACGTAACGCCCGCGCTTGACGACGTGGTCGCGCAGCACGCCCTCCTTCCGGAAGCCGTTCGCCTCGAGCAGCTCGCGCACCGTGCTGCGAAACGCGTACGTCTCGCTGACGATGCGGTGCAGTCCGAGCTCGTCGAACGCGAGCACGCCGAGGAAGCGGAGGAACGCAGAGAAGTCGGCGCCGAAGAGCTCCGGGTCGGCCGCGCGCGCGGTCTCGTCGAGGAACGACACCTCGCCGCGAAGGCTGTCCCAGTCGAGGTTCGTCAGGCCGCCGTAGCCGACGAAGCGCCCTTGGAGCAGGATCGAGACGAGCAGCATCGGCGGCGTCTCGGACTCGTGCGCCGGGACGACGACCTCGCGGTACCAGCGCTCCTGGTCCGCTTCGGAAAGCGGGCGCTGCTGGCGCAGCACGTCCATCTGCTCGTTCCGCCAGACCCGCAGCGGCACTGCATCCTCGGCCCGGAACGGAACGAAGAGATAGTCGCCGACACGCCAGCTCCGGCCTGCGAGCCGGCCCGCGGTCAGAGCGCGTCCCACGTCAGCGGCTCGCCGGCCTCCAGCGCCCGCGTCAGCCGGCGGCCGACAACGAGGCCGGCGTCGGCCGGACGGATGCCCGTGCCCGGGCGGAGGACCGCGAGGTGCGCGGCCTCGATCGGCGCGCCGGCGGGAAGCGAGACGGCGACGTGCAGCGAGCGGCGGGCGAGCAGACGGTTCTCGAGCTCGCTCGCGAGCGGGCGCTTGCGCGGCGAGCCGAGCGCCGCCTCGACGTTCCGGATCGCGCGCACCATCGCGACGAGCTCGTCCGGCTCGAGGGCGAACCGGTGGTCAGGCCCCGGGTGGGCCCGGTCGCCCGTCACGTGCTTCTCGAGCATCGTCGCGCCGAGCGCGGCTGCCGCGACCGGCACCTCGATCCCGAGCGAATGGTCGGACAGCCCAACCGGGCATCCGAGCGCGCCGCCGAGCGTGCCCATCGCACGCAGGTTCACCTCGGCGAACGGGGTCGGATACTGGGTGGTGCAGTGGAGGAGCGTGACGGGGAGGGACGCGTCGACCTCCCACACCCAGCCGAGCGCCTCCTCGACCTCGCCGAGGAACGCCAGCCCGGTCGAGAGGACGAGCGGCTTGCCCGTGGCCGCGCAGGCCTGGACGAGCGGCCGGTTGGTCAGATCGGTGCTGGCGAGCTTGTGCCGGTCGACGAGCGGGTCGAGCTCGGCGACCGCGTCGAGGTCGAACGGCGTCGACATGAACTCGATCCCGAGCTCGCGGCAGTGCGCGGCCAGCTCGCCGTGCCACTCCCGGGGCAGCTCGAGCGCCGCGATCATCTCGTGGGGCGTCACGCGGCCGTCGTCGCCCGGGAAGGACGCCATCTCCGAGAGCCGGGGCGCGCGGCGCGAGTACAGGGTGTCGGCCGCGTAGGTCTGGAACTTGGCCGCGTCGGCTCCCGCCTCCGCGCTCGCCGCGATCAGCCGGTGCGCCTCGTCGAGGTCGCGGTTGTGGTTCGACCCGATCTCGGCGATCACGAAGCAGCCGCGGGCCTCCGCGGCGCTCGAACCGGCTGACGGCTGTCCATGGCGTTCCATGAGGACGACATGCGCGAGGGCGCACCTTCGGTGATCGTCAGGCGCCGGCGCGACTTGAGGCGCCTAAACCGCGCCGGTGCGCCGCCGATAGCCCGGGTCGTGAGTCCCTCCGCGCCGCCGCGCGTGCTCGTCTACGCGCCCTACAACCGGTGGCTCCTCCACGGCCAGTGGTTGACGACGATCGTGCACGGCCTCCGGCTGCGCGGCGCCGAGACGCACTACGTGCTCTGCGACGGCCTCTACACCGACTGCGACGTCTTCTGGGCGTCGACCGAGCCGCGTCCCGAGCATGCATGCACGCGCTGCCAGGCGGAGGTGACGCAGCTCCTGTACCGGATGAGCGCGGACTTCGAGTGGCTCGGCCGGTACCTCACCCTCGACGAGCGGCGCGAGGCGCGCCGTTGGGAGCGCTCGCTCGAGCGCGATCAGCTCCTGACCGCCGCCTACGGCGAGTGGCCGGTGGCAGAGTGGATCGCCGGCTCGGTGCACTCGCACTTCCGCCTCAACGCGCTCGACCCGGACGTGGCCGACGTCGAGGCCGCGCTGCGCAGCTACCTCTACAGCGGGCTCGTCGCCTGCTTCGCGCTCGAGCGGCTGCTCGCCGACGACGAGCCGGATGCGCTCCTTATCTTCAACGGGCGCGTTTCCTCGCCGCGGATCGCGTTCGAGCTGGCGCGGCGGCGCGGCATCCGCGTCGTGTGCCTCGAGAGCGGCCCTCGGCTCGAGACGATCGCCCTGACCGTGAACGAGCGCTGTGTCTCGTTCCGGCCGCTCGACCAGGCGTGGGAGCAGTGGCGCGACGTACCGCTGCTGCCGGCGGAGGTCGCGACGATGGCGGCCCAGCTCGAGGCGCGCGAACGCGGCACCGACTTCGCGTTCCGGAGCTTCAACCCACCTCCCCAGCACGCCGACGAGGTGCGGAGCCGTCTCGGCCTCGAGCCCGGGCGGCCGGTCTGGGCGGTCTTCACGTCCTCCGACGACGAGGTCGTCGCGGAGTCCGAATGGCAGGGCCCGTTTGCGGCACAGCTCGACTGGATCGAGCGCACGCTCGCCTTCGCCGCCGCCCACCCGGCGATCGACCTCGTCGTGCGCGTCCATCCGAACACCGCCGGGCGCGTCTCGAACGGGTCCAACCTGCGCCAGCTCGAGGAGCTCAGCGCGCTCGCCTCCCGGCTGCCGGCGAACGCACGCATCGTCATGCCCGACGACGAGATCTCCTCGTACTCCCTGATGGACCTCGCCGCGGTCGGCCTCGTCTACCACAGCATGGTCGGCCTCGAGCTCGCCTGCAAAGGCAAGGCGGTGGTCGTCGCAGGGGCGAACCAGGTCGCGGGCACGTCGTTCGTGCACACGGTCACCGACAGCCGCCGCTACGAGGAGCTGCTCGAGCCGCTCCTCGAGCTTCCGGCGGCAGCCACGCGCGACGAGGTTCGGGTGCCGGCCTGGCGGTTCGCCTACGCGCGGTTCTTCCGCACCTGTGTGCCGTTCCCACTCGTCCGCATGCCGGACGGGCACAGCGGCACGCTCGCCTACGACTCGTTCGACGCGCTCCTGCCGGGCCGGGACGAGGGTCTCGACCGCACGCTCGAGGTGATCCTGCGGGACGAGCCCGTGTGCCTTCCGCCCGGCGCAGCCGAACGGACGCGGTCGGCCGGCGAGGAGCTCGCCGCGCATCGCAGCCTGCGCGAGCCCGCGTTCGCCGCCGCCGCCTTCGCGGACGAGGTGATCGCCGACCCGACCATCCTCGCCGCCTGGGGCGCGACGTTCGGGCCGGACGACGGCGCGACGCTGCTCGTCGAGACCCCGGGCGACCTTCTTGGCGAGCTCGTGGCCGCAGTCGAAGCGGCGGGGCTCGCGGCGGACGGCACGGCGGAGATCGTCGTCGTCGACACGCTGCCGGAGGGCGTCGCCGCGGCAGTCTCGCGGCGGCCGCCCGGCCCGCTTCCGACGTTCGCGCCCGAGCGCGCGACCGAGCTGCGGACGCTCGCCGGGCGGGCGGCATGACGCGGTTCCTCGTCGTCGCAGGGGCCGACGAGCTCCTCACGGCCCCGGACCTCCTGCGGGAGTACCTGGCCGCGTTCGGCGAGGCGGACGACGCGACCCTGATCATCGGAGCGGAGGACGTCCCGGAGGCGGCGGCCCGCCTCGGGCCGCTCGTCCCCGACGGCGGCGCCGACCTCCTGCTCGTGCCGGCCGACGGCCTGCCGCGCCCCGCGGGTGCGCGCGCAGCCCTCACGACGGGCACGGCCGAGGGACTGCTGTGCTTCGGCCCGGGCGAGGCGCCCGCCCTGCGGGCGCTCTACGAGTCCGGCCCCCGGCGGGGTGTGCTGATCGTGGTCGAGAACTTCCTCCCGTCGGTCGGGGGCGTCGAGCGCATCGCGGAAGGGCTCGGGCTCTATCTGGCAGGCCGCGGCTTCGACGTCGGGGTCGTCGCCTACCCCCATCCGGGCCGCGAGGGCCGCGACCACCGCGGGCTGACGGTCCACGAGCTGCCGCGGACGGACGAGATCGCCGCCCTCGACCGCATCGTCGCCGAGACGGGCGTCGAAGCCGTGATCGGCCTCGAGGCCTACCCGACGGCGATTCCGACGCTTGCCACCCTCCTGCTCCAGCGTTCGGGTGTGCGCCGCATCGTGAAGCCGTGCGTGAACGAGGACGCCTACCGGATCGCCGTCGAGCGCCCCGGCTTCCTCGGCCCCTACGCGCAGCTTCTTGCGGGCGCAGACGGCTTCGCCGTCAGCTCGCTCGCCGGGTGGGACGCGCGGCTCGCGGCGGAGCTCGGCGTGCACGCCTCCTACATCCCGAATGCCGGCGCCGAGGCGGAGCCCACCGCTGCCTTTCGAGCGGAACGCGGCATCGAGCCCGACGTGCCGCTCCTGCTCGTCGTTGCCAACCTCTGGCCCGAGAAGAACCACCTGGGGCTACTCGAGGCGATGCGGACCGAGCCCGGTGACTGGCGGCTCGTCCTCGTCGGCGGGGATGCCCCCGTTCATCCGGAGCTCGCCGGGCGCATCCGCGAGGAGGCGGCCCGGGATCCGCGCGTGGTGCTGGCCGGCCCGGCCGGGCCCGGGGAGGTCGCCGCGGCAATGGAGGCGGCCGACCTGCTGCTGCTGCCGTCGAAGGCGGAGGCCACCCCGCTCGTGCTCGTCGAGGCGATGAGCCGCCGCCTGCCCTGGCTCGCGACCCCGACCTGCGGTTCCGCCCCCGATCTCTCGGGCGGCCTGATCGTCCCGGTCGAGCGGTTCCCCGGTGCCGTCACCCGGCTCCTCGCCGATCGCGAGGAGCGGGCTGCGCTCGCCGCCGCGGGCCGGGAGCACTGGCAGGCCTGTTACACGTGGGACGAGGTCGGCGCGCGGTACCTCGCCCTGATCGACGGCGCCGACCCGGGCGGCCCCTCGCCGGCTCCGGCGGCCGCGGCCGCCGTCACGCGCGCGGCCCGCGCCCGCCACGAACCCGGCCGGCTCGCCGCCTAGCCCGTGCGCGCCTGCATCCTGCTCCACGCGCGCAACGACCCGCACGGGCTGCTCGCACAGCTCGAGAGCCTGGTCGCGGCCGACCTCGACGACCGCACCGAGGTCGTGATCGCTGCGGACGCCCCCACGCCCGAGGTGCGCGCGATCCTCGGCCGCCTCGAGGGATCCGTGACGGTCCGCTCGACCGCGGAGCCGATCGGTCGCCGCGCAGCGCTCGCGATCGCCGCCGAGGCGGCGCGGGCGGAGCTCTGCATCGCGCTCGGCCCGTGCGCCCGGCCGGAGCCCGGGTTCGCGGAGGCGCTCGCGGCCGCCGGGCCGGAGCCGGGGCTCGTCGCTCCCGTGATCGTGTCGAGCGGGCGGGAGATCGCCGGCTACCTCGCAGGGCCGGACGGCAGCCTCTGGCCCCGCGCACTCGACGACGAGCGGCCGGCGGATGCAGCGGCGCTCGACTGCTTCGCCGCCAACCGCACGCTCTTTCTCGACGAGCTCCCCGAGTTCACGGTCCGCGAGGGCCACTACGAGCTGCACGTGGCCCGCGCCGCGGGAGGAACGCGGATCGCGCCGCGCGCGCGCGTGCGGCGCGTCTCGATCGGGCCGCCCGCGACGGTGGTGATCTGCACCCGCGACCGCGAGGACGAGGTGCAGACGTGCGTGGAGGCCCTCGTCGCACATGACGTGCTCGCCTCCGGCTGCGAGATCCTGATCGTGGACAACGCCTCGAGCGACGGGACCGCGGAGCTCGTCCGCGCGCTCGGCGGGCGATTCGGCAGCGGCGTCCGGCTCGTCTCCGAGCCGGTGCCCGGCCTCTCGCAGGCCCGCAACACCGGCGCCGGCGCCGCGACCCACGACGTCCTCTGCTACCTCGACGACGACGCCCGCCCCGCGCCCGGCTGGCTCGAGAATCTCCGGGGGGCGTTCGCATATCCGGCGGTCGCCGTCGCCGGCGGCCCGATCCACGCGCTCTGGCCGCCCGCACGGCCGTCCGGCTGGCCGCCTCCCGGGATCGAGGGCTTCTTCAGCGTGCTCAGCTTCGGCGACGTCGACGCGGTCAACGCGCAGGCGTGGCACTACGGCGCGAACTGGGCCGTGCGGCGCGGAGTCGTCGAAGCGATCGGCGGCTTCGACCTCGACTACGGCGCGAGCGCCGGGAGACGGCTCGGCGCCGAGGAGACGAAGGCGGGGTTCCGGATCGCGCAGCTCGGCTGCGGCGTCTCCGCCTACCTGACCGCCGCCGCGGTCGGCCACCGGATCGACCCCGACCGGATCGACGAGAGCTGGCTGCAGCTGCGGGCATTCCGCAACGGCGTCGAGAACGTCCACCTGGCCGCCGGTTTCCGGCCGCCGGGACCCGAGCACACGCGGCAGCTCGCAGATGCCGCGGCGGCGCAGCTCGCACAGCTCGTGCCGCTCGCAGGGACGGGCGACGCCGACGAGGCGCTCGAGACGATCGCGGCCTCGGAGCTGCCGCTCGACGCACGCATCGCAGCGGCGCGCGCGCTCGGCACGGTCGTCGAGTCGGCGCTCGTCCTCGGCCGGCCCAGCTGGACCGTCGCCGGCCTGACCCTACTCCTCCGGCCCGAGCACGGTCGCGGGATCGTGCGCCGTCCCCCCCCCCCCCCCGCCCCCCCGCGCGCCGCGCCAGGGGGAGGCCCCCCCCCGGGCCCCCCCCCGCGCGGGGGGGGGGGCGGGCGCCCCCCGGCCCCCCGCCGCCAGCAGCTCGGCCGCCTCGCTCTCGAGCGCGACCAGCAGGTTGGAGGCGACGGCCGCCGCCAGGTGATAGAGGGGCTTGGCGTCGTCGGCCAGCGGGAACGGGATCGCGCCGAGACGCTCCGCCAGCCAGGCGCCGAAGTCGACGTCGGCCGGCGTGGCGCCCGTCACCGCCATGGGCACGCCGTCGAGGCGCGCGGCGAGAGCGTCGCCGTTGCCCACCGCGCTCCGCGCAGGTCCGGCGAGCGCGTCGGGCCCGCCCGCCTCCGCCATCGCGGCGAACGTCTGCAGCGGGTGCAGCGAGAGGAGGCCGGCGGCCCGGCCGCGCAGCGGCGCCAACAGGTCGAGCGAGCCCAGCCCGCTGGAGTGGACGACGGCGACGGGATGGTCGAGTCGCTGCGGCAGCGTGTCGGCCACGTCGTGGGCGACGCTCTCGATGGCGTCGTCGGGCACGGCGAGCCAGACGATGTCGAGGTCGCCGTCTCCGAGCGCGTCGGCGAGGGCGCACCGCGGAGGGTCGGCCGCCGCGTCGAGCGGCGACCCCGGCGAGGGGACGACGGCGGGCACGGCGACGCCGGCCCGCCTGAGCGACGCCACGAGCGTCGTCCCAAGGCGGCCCGGACCGATCACGACTGCTTGCAGTGCCTCGTGTGGAAGCGTGGTCAAAGGCCTCCCTGGCTGCAGTCCGCCCGGTGGGGGCGGTACCGCGCCGGCCTGCTGCCCGGCGCACTCGGTGTTGGTCGTGCTCCCCGTCTCCTGCTCAGAGGCTCGGAGCGAGGCTGCCTCGCGCGTGCCGCGCGTCCCGCGCGCCCGCGCACAACGGTGAGCTTAGGGGGTCGCCGCGACTCCCGTCAAATCCTGTCCGCCAGTCTGGTCGGGCAAACCCGGTGGTACACTGTGGCCATGCCTATCTACGAGTTCGCCTGCGACCACTGCGAGCTGCGCTTCGAGGAGCTCGTCCGCAACGGCGACAAGCCGCGGTGTCCCCAGTGCGCGACCGCCGACGTCCGTCGCCTGCTGTCCGGCTTCGCCGTCCACTCGTCGTCACCGGACCTGGGCGGCGGTGGCCCGAGCAAGAACTGCGCGTCCTGCGCCAGCTCCTCCTGTGCCAGCTGCAACTGACCCGCCGGCCGCCGGAGCGGCCGCCGATCCGATCGTCGCCGCGCTCGCCGACCTGCGGCGCGAGGCCGAGGCCTGCGAACGTTGCCTGCTGGCCGACACCCGGACTCGCGTGGTGTTCGGCGAGGGCGACCCGCACGCCGACCTCATGTTCGTGGGCGAGGCGCCGGGCTACCACGAGGACCAGCAGGGTCGGCCCTTCGTCGGTCAGGCCGGCAAGCTGCTCGAGCAGCTGCTAGCGACCATCGGTCTCACCCGCGAGCAGGTCTACATCGCCAACGTGCTCAAGTCGCGGCCTCCCAACAACCGTGACCCCAGACCCGAGGAGATCGAGGCCTGCGAGCCGTTCCTGCTGCGTCAGATCGAGCTCATCGCCCCGCGCGTGATCTGCACGCTGGGCAACTTCTCGACCAAGCTGCTGTCGGGCAGCCAGACGGGCATCACCCGCGTGCACGGCATCCCGCAGCGCACGACGATCGCCAGCCGCGATCTCTACCTCTACCCGATCTTCCACCCCGCCGCGGCGCTGTACACGCCGGCCATGCTGGCCACCCTCAAGGAAGACGTGCTGCGCCTGCCCGAGGTCCTCGGTCTGCCCCTGGCGGGCGACGACGGGGCGGGCGACGATGGGGCCGTCGACGCGGCCGCGCCCGAGGCTCCCGCTGGGCCGTCCACGGTCGGCCCATTCGCGGCCCCCCAGGGCGGTCCCGCCGAGCAGCTCGGCCTGTTCTGACCGATGCTCACCGCCACGCTCACCTCGCCGGAGGCCACCGGCGGCTTCGCTCGCCTGCTCGCCGGCACCCTTTCGCCGCCGTCACTCGTCACGCTGCGCGGCGAGCTCGGCACGGGCAAGACGACCCTCGTACGCCACGTGCTCCGGGTGCTGGGCGTCGACGGCGTGGTAGCCAGCCCTTCGTTCACGCTGGCGCAGACCTATGAGGGTCGCGGGGGCCTGCGGCTGCACCACCTCGACCTGTATCGCCTGGCGCCGGGCGCCGACGTCGAGCTGTTCGCCTGGGAGGACTACCTCGACGGCGCCTCGTTGACCTTCGTGGAGTGGCCCGAGGCGGGCGCGGCGGAGCTGCCGCCCGCCGACGTCGACGTGCTGCTCACGCATCGCACCCTTGAGAGCCGCGGGCTCCAGCTGCGGGCCGAGGCCCGGTCCGAGGCCGCCCTCGCGGCCGGGCTTACCGCTGTCGCGGGCGTCGAGGACGTCAGGGTGGTCGCCGATGCGCCGGTCGCCGATGCAACTGCTATCGATGCAACGGCTATCGATGCGCCGGCCGCCGATCGGCCGCGGCCGGCGCCGTCATCATCGTCCTTCGAGGACGGCGACGCCCGATGACCCTGCTGGCCATCGAGACCTCGACCGCCTGGCCGTCGGCGGCGGTCGTCGCCGCGAGCGGCGAAGCACTGGGCGTGTCGCGGCCGGCGGACGGGCCGCGCCAGACGCGTCGCCTGCTCGAGGGCGTGCACGAGGCGCTGACGGCGGCCGGTCTTAAGCTGGGCGACCTGGACACGGTGGTCTGCGGCCTGGGTCCGGGGACGTTCACCGGGCTGCGCATCGGCGTCGCGACCGCGCGGGCGCTGGCCCAGGCAGCCGGCTTGGCGCTCGGCGGCGTGCCGACGCTCGAGGCGCTCGCCGGAGGGCTCGCCGCCGGCGAGCCCGGGGCGAGCGCCGCGGTCTTCGCGCCGCTGGTCGACGGCCGTCGCCACGAGGTGTTCGCGGCGGTCTACGAACGGTCGACGATGGTCGAGGCGTCTGGCGAGGCGCCCGGCGAGGCCCCCGGTCGTGCGGCCGCCCAGGCCGCCGACCGGTGGCCGCGTCTGCGCCAGGCCGCGCCGCTGCGCGCCGTCGCAGCCGAGCAGCTCGGCGCCTTCCTCTCGGCGTGGCCGGGGGCGGTCACCGGCGGCGACGGCGCCGTCCTGTACGCCGACCGCCTGCCGGCGGCCGTCGTCCACGACGGCGCCGTCGCCGCC
>Ga0335071_10006959_pt1 | contig 11667 bp, 14 predicted proteins | sample Lox_Sample_15_FD_206724 | JGI IMG/M metagenome (GOLD analysis project Ga0335071, IMG submission 206724) | Soil microbial communities from Loxahatchee National Wildlife Refuge, Florida, United States - Lox_Sample_1.5 | ecosystem: Environmental > Terrestrial > Soil > Wetlands | place: USA...
AAAATGCTTGCCCTCACCCTCGAAAACCACCAGTTTCACATTATTGTCTTTCTCCAAGCCGCTCAGTGCCGAAGAAATCTCCCCAAGCATTGCGGCTTCCAGCACATTGGCCTTGGGCGCATTAAGAACGATTTTGAAAACTTCCTTATTGAAATGGCTCTCACACTTGATCAACCGGTATTCCATCGGATCCCCCTCTGACAACGTAGGGGCGGGTTTCAAACCCGCCCCTACCAGGAGACAAACGCGGGTTAGAGACCCGCCCTATCTGACATTACGCTTTCGGCTTCCCAAGGACCTCTGCAAAGGCCTCCTCAGTCATAGGTTTGCTATCTGCGACAAGCTGTCGGAACTTCAAGAAGTCGATGACGTCTTTGTCGGTGATCTTCTTGGTGTTGAAAGCATTGAAGCCCAAGAACGCTTCATAGCCCATGTTCGCCATCAGCCAGTGTCTGTTGGGGAGCTTCATGGTATCCCAGAAGAATTTCTTCTTGGCTCGGATGCCGTCAATGGACTTGATCAAGCAGCCTGGGAACAGATTCGCGAACGTCCAGACGATGTTGTTCACTTCCTTGTCCAGAAGCTCGAAATCCGTGGTCAGACTTTTCGCGAGCTCCCTGGCTTCCTTGGCCGCTGCGCCGGTCTTGAATTCGCCGTACACTATAGCGCCGTCCTGGACGTAGGTGTCGGTGATAATCGCCGGATTGCGTACCCACTTGTCACCCTGCTTGAGCACAGGGACAATCTTGGATATCAGGTTCTTGGCCTTCATCTTGTACGCGCTCCACATTTCGCAGCTCACGCAGTTCCACATAGCGTCTTCCATGGACAGGTACCATGGTAGGAAGTCCGAAGAACCTCCGTCCGGCGCGGAACCGTGCCGCGGTCCTGCCTGGCCGTAAATCGCTGTGTCGGACGAGATGGTTATGTCGCACGCCAGGCCGATCTCTTGGCCGCCGGCGACTCGCATGCCGTTCGCGCGGCAGATGACAGGCTTCTTGCACATGAGGATCGAGTCGACCATGCCGTTGAACAGGTCCATGTACTCGCCGTACTCAGCGGGTCGCTTGGCATAGTACTCAGCGTATTCTTTGGTGTTTCCACCAGTACAGAACGCCCTGTCTCCGGTGCCGGTGAAAACAGCGGCCACGACTGAGCGATCCTGTCCGGCCGCGCTGAATCCCGCTATCACGCCCTTGACCATTTCAGTCGTATACGAGTTGTACTGTGCGGGATTATTCAGGCGAATCCATGATACGTATAGGCCCGGTATCTCCTTACCGTCCGGAGAAGTCAACGGCCGCTTCTCGTAGACGGTGCACGGGGCTTCTGTACCCCAGTGTTCGCTGCCGATCAGGATATGATTCCTCTGATTGTTGTCGCGCGGTAGCCACTCTAATGCCATGTTGCCCTCCTTGAATTTAAGGCTTACCCCGGCCTTTGCTGAACCGTGGGTCTAATGGGGCGAATCCAGTCCGAAAATCGCTCCCTGATGGTCGGGTCACCCGTGAAAAACAAGACAACGGGAATAACCACTGAAAGCACGCACCTCTATTCCGTACGACCGAAGCTCCTTCAAGAGGCTGACTCCGGAGTGAGTAGTGTGCGCCGGTAAGTGACACCACTCCGGCAGCCCAAAGTCTGTTTTACCGGCCCAAAAGCTTTAGAAGACGAGAGGAACTTTAATAACTTCACTGCCCATGTTCTGTGGAACAGGGTCCACTACGAGAAATTAACCTTAGTCAGATTTTCACTTTACAGTATTCTTATTCCTGAAGGCAATCACTTTTTCAAGGTAATTCTTCCATTTTTGTACGGATGCCCATATAGCAATATGCAGCTACTGATGCGGTAAATATGTCTGTGACCGTACGCGGGAACCGCGAGCATGACGCGTTTTGGAGGAAATTCAGCTTTTCAGGTTAGTGAATTCTTGGGGGATGATTATTTGGATTCTGACGCTTTTGCGTCAACTGCCGAAAAAGGCTTTGAAGGCCCGGTGACACATCCAGATGTCATCTTTGGAGCTTACTTCCAGCGGTGAATGCATTCCCAGAATTGGCGGACCGCAATCAATAGTTTCCATCCCCATGTTGGCCAAATACTTCGCAACGGTCCCCCCGCCCCCTTCATCGACTTTGCCAAGGACCGCAGCTTGCCAGACTACACCTTTGGAATTGAGCAGTCGCCTCACCCAGCCTGTGTACTCAGCATTGGCTTCCGAGGCCTGCGATTTGCCTCCACGCCCGGTGTACTTTTTCAGCGCTATTCCGTAACCGAGCTTGGCATCGTTACGCTTTTCGTAAACATCCGCGTACGTCGGATCAATTGCCGCAGCCACATCCGCGGACAGGGCCCTACCGCAGAAAAACGCCTTCTGGAGATTTCCGGAAGACGGCTCGGTGCCTGTGTTTTCCATCAGGTCAGCCAGGAACATCTCCAGAAATCGGGATTGGGCACTGGTGTTGCCTTCGCTGCCTATTTCTTCTTTGTCGAAGAAAATTGCAATCGCCGTGTGCTCGGAATTAACAGTGTCCAGCAGCGCTGTGAAGCAGGCGTACGCGCAGGCCCGGTCGTCCTGCCCGTACCCGGCGATGAGGCCCCTATCCATGCCCGCATCTCTGGCCGGCTCGGCAGGGATGACCTGAATTTCGGCACTTATGAAATCTTCTTCGGTGATGTTGTATTTTCGTTGGAGCAGTTCCAGGACCTTCAGCTTCACCCGCTCGTCAGTCTCTTCGCTGCTATAAGGTGTGCTGCCCACAATCAAGTTGAGGCTTTCGCCGGGAATAAATTCCGACGCCTTCTGCTCCATCTGTTTGCGAGCAAGGTGAGGCAAGAGATCAGGAATAGTGAAAACCGGTTCATCCGGTTTCAGCCCCATCTCCACATCCACGACGGACCCATCCCCGCGAGAAATCGTCCCGCAAAGCGCCAGGGGCCGAGAGACCCACTGGTATTTTTTTACGCCGCCGTAATATTGGGTTTTTAGCAGAGCCAAGCCCATATCCTCGTATAGAGGATTTGGCTTCAGGTCCAACCGAGGGCAGTCTATGTGCGAGGCGATCAGACGGAACCCTTGGGTTATGGGTTTCTTTCCAATCACGGCGACGGCCAAAGCTTTACCTCTCATCACTCGAAACAGCTTCGACGACGGTCGTCTACGATTATCGACATCGTGAAATCCGGCTTTAGATGCTCGTTCAACGAAATGTCGTACTACCATCCGTTCGGTTCTGCAGCGATTCAGGAAGTCGAGATACCCCTCCGCAAATGAGAGTACCTGTCCCTTTTCCTTCTGGGACAACTTATCCCATACACGGACCTGACTCCTGAAGAGCTTAGCCTTCAGGTCGCGTGTTCTGTCCGATATCCTGGTATTCGGCATGTAAAGCCCTATCTCGAAGTCTGTATATGTTAACGCCGGAACTTCCAGGGGGGATCAAAGGGGTTGAACGCCTCGGGGAGGGTTCGAGGCATATCGGAAGCGGGACCCATGTGCGTCGTTCCCGACGCGGCCGCAGCTCGTACCGGCGGATGAGTCCGTCGCTCCAGAAAATCCTTGGCCGCATTAATCGGTGTGGCAAAACCTATGCCCTGACTCTTCCAAAGTAATATGGTGTTGATTCCGATCACTTCGCCATCCAGATTGAACAGCGGCCCTCCGGAGTTGCCCAGATTCATCGCGGCATCGATCTGAATCAGCGGGGGGTACCCGGACCCGGGAATTGTCCTCTTCTGAGCGCTCACAATACCGATCATAACCGACTGACCGATACCATAAGGATTGCCGATCCCGACCACCCATTCACCTAATTCGACAGACTCGGAGTCACCCATCTTCACCGGCTGCGCGTTGCTTACATCGATTTTCAGAAGCGCCAGATCGTTCTTGGCATCTTTAACCAAGGGAGTGGCCAAATATTTTCTTCCCCCGAGCAGTTCGACCTCTATTTGAGTTCCGCTGCGCAATACATGTTCGTTAGTCAAGATGTGCCCGTTGCTGGACACAAGGAATCCTGAACCGTACCCAAGAGCCTTTCCTCCTGAATCCCCCGTGAGTCCGAGGCTTCCCAACGGGAAGCTCGAACCCGAATCAAGCATACGAATTGACACAACAGATCGGTTGACTTTCTTAATCAGGTTCCGAAGGTCCGGAAAAGCGCTCTGGCGTGCTGTGGCCTCTTCTTGAGCACTTTCCGTCGGTCCTGTTTTGAAGGGCTCGGGAGATAGGCCGATCCTCCCTTTCTTGCTCGCGTTCCCCGGCTCTCCAGGTCCTGACTGACGGTGATTCTGAATAGCTTGTGGTGCGGGTGGAGTGGCGGCTTTGCGGAGCATCACGTTCTCGGCAGCCGAATCAGCCGGAAGAAAAACCCACAGACCGATAGTATATGATAATATAAGAAGGGAAATTCCGAATCGGAAAGCCGACATTCAACAACTCCTTGGAAGCGTTTCCTTGGGAAATAGAAGCCCCGGGCGGATTTCCGGTTAGCTGGGTCTGGATATATTCCCAATTCGGCTATGTTGTCAATGGCTTTTTATGTTTTGGTTGATGGATTAGAGTTGTTTGCCTTATTCTTTAGTATTTTTAAGTAGCAAGAGATGGCTTACAGCAGGAGAACATTATCATGTACGAGGTCGAAATTATTGCAGGCTTCTCCGCCGCTCATCGATTGAGAGAGTATAAAGGAAAATGTGAGCATTTGCACGGACATAATTACAGGGTGCATGTCGTTGTCCGAGCCGAGTCTCCTCAATCGGGCGGAATGATAATAGACTTCGGTGATTTAAAGCAAGTCACCAATCGCGTACTGGAAAAGCTTGATCATGCTTTCCTCAATGAAATAGCTCCGTTTGACAAAATCGAACCGTCTGCGGAGAACCTTGCGGCATACCTGTTCGAGCAGATTTCTCCGGAACTTGGCGATCATGGTGGTACGCTCCACAGCGTTTCGGTTTGGGAATCGGAAACAGCACGGGCTACGTACTTTGGCAACTGATGAGTAATTGGTACAGTCTGTTCAGACCTATATCTGGTATAATGATGCCCACGATGCCAGAAATCGACTTTGACTGTTACCGTCGAGGATCACTCACTACTATCCGTTTTTTTGTTAGGGAGGGTCCCTGTGGAATTGATGGCTATTCCTGATGTCCAGAATCAACCTGATGCACGCAATATTCCGATAGACAAGGTGGGCGTGAAGGGTTTGCGTTATCCCATTTCAGTCAAGGACCGAGCGAAAGGATTCCAGCACACGGTTGGGGTGTTTGATCTTTTCGTGAATCTGCCTCACGACTTTAAGGGCACCCACATGAGCCGTTTTATAGAGGTGCTCAACGAGTTCCGCGGCGAAGTTTCCATGGAAAAATTCCAGGAGATCCTTGAAAAAACCAAAAAGAAACTCAATGCCAGGAGTGCTCACATGAATGTGGAATTTCCATATTTCGTGGAAAAGAGCGCGCCGATCACGAACACCCCTGGGCTGATGTCCTATACCTGCTTCATGCGGGGATCGCTCGCAGACAGGTTCGATCTCATTGTTGGCGTGGAAGTTCCTGTAACCACGGTTTGCCCCTGCTCGAAAGAAATATCCGAGTACGGCGCTCACAATCAGAGGGGTGTTGTGCGTGTCCAACTGAGGTTCAAGAGATTTTTCTGGATTGAAGAAATAATCGAAGTGGTCGAGTCTTCGGTCAGTTCAGAGGTGTATTCTCTGCTCAAGAGGCCGGATGAAAAATATGTTACCGAAAGGGCCTATGACAACCCTATGTTTGTGGAGGATGTGGTTCGATCGGCTGTCTCACGCCTTCGGGAGAAGAATAACTTTCCATGGTATCGCATTGAGGCGGAAAACTTCGAATCTATTCACAATCATAGTGCGTATGCCATGATTGAAAAAGACTTTTCACCGGAACCGGAGTGCTTTCAAGGTGTATCTGTTTTGATCCGCAACGGATCGATCTAGAGCTTTCCTGTTAAGGTGAATCAATGATGAGCGTGACCGGGCCGTCATTCACCAGCTCGACGTGCATCATGGCGCCGAATACGCCCTCCTGGACTGGGTTACCCAAATCCCGGAGGGCGTGTATAAAGCTGCGGTACAGGACCTCGGCCTCCTCGGGCGGAGCGGCTGATGAATAAGAAGGCCGCTTGCCCTTTCGACAGTCTCCATAAAGGGTGAACTGAGAGACCACCAGGATTTCCCCGCGAATCTCCGCGACGCTTAGATTCATCTTGCCCTGGGTGTCCGGAAAGATCCTTAATCCTGCAATCTTGTCAGTCATCCAACGGACCTGTTCAGGGCCGTCCCCGCGCGCGGCAGCCAAAAGAACCAGCATCCCTGGACCGATACGGCCGACCACTTTTCCGTCGACACTGACACTGGACTGCAACACCCTCTGGCAAACAACCCTCATGTTTGCATCCTCGTGAATTCCGACCAGAGGAAGATGAACGCAGGCACGAATTCTTCCGGCGTCTTATTCATCATCTGAGTCAATTTTTCGGGTTCGATAAATTTTCCCCATTGCACTTCATCCGGATTAGGGACCGGCTCCTGATCCGTCAAGGATCGGAACAGCGCCACATGCTCGTTGTCGGTTATTTGGGAGGCGCCAACTCTGAAGATCTCTTTGACCTCCGCGTCGATACCGATCTCTTCACGGAGTTCTCTTACCGCGGTGCAATGGTACGTTTCTCCGGGCTCGACGTGCCCTGCCGCAGAGGAGTCCAACTTCCCGGGATGTCTATCTTTAGACTGGGAACGCCTCTGCACATAGACTTCTCCCGCCTTGTTAAACAAGAAGATGTGCACGGCCCTGTGCATTAGGCCTTGCTTATGTATTTCCGCACGGCACGCGGTCCCGATTACGTTGTCTTCGTAATCGACAATTTCCAGAATTTCATTATCAGTGGAATGCATGGTCAAGAGTCACGTGCGGTCACTTCTTCCCAAATTCCCGGCCGAGCTTTTCCTCTACCGATCTGACCTTGCTCCGTATCGCGCTGTGGACCCATTTTCTGTCATCGATCCTGACGTAGGTCACGACGCGGTTACTGTGGGCCGCTACAAGCTCATGGCATTGTCGAATGACCTCGAAGACCTTGTCGGTCGGTCCCTCAATGAGCGTTCCTAGAGCATGCACTTCAAAATCGAGACCGCTGCTTTCGATAGCGCGCACGGCCTCGGCCACATAGCGGCTCAATCCCTCGCCACCTTTGTCCAGAGGGAAGACACTGATTTCGGCTAGCATTTGCTATTCCTCCTTGATTTAGAATTATACTCCGGCTATTCCAAAATAGGGCCAAAAAAGCATTGGACCCATGTTCGGTCTGAGAGCCTCTCTGCGGCCAAACTGGAGAATATGCACACTGGGCTCTTGAATGACGCGCTGAGTCGGTGTATATAAAAATGTTCGGGACATGAGAATCATTGCAGGCCGCTTCAAAGGGATTCGTCTGGCCGGGCTTCGGAGCAAGGCGATCCGCCCTACCACTGATAGGGTCAGGCAGGCTATCTTTAACATTCTCGGGCCCGTCGTAGAGGGTGCACGAATTCTAGAGCTGTTCGCAGGAACGGGGGCTTTCGGGTTCGAGGCGCTGAGCAGGGGAGCCGCGTCTGCCGTTTTTGTCGATAGAGACAGAAAAGCCGCCATGATGGTAATCGAAACGGCAAAGACGCTGGGAGTCGAGGACCGCATTAATGTCCTGGTCTTGGACGCGCCTCGGGCCCTGAAAAAATTGGCTCGATCAGCGGACAGATTCAAGATCATTTATCTAGATCCCCCGTACGCGACGGAATGGATCGCGCGTGTTGCGAACGATCCTGCTCTGATATCTTTACTGGCGACCGACGGGGTGTTGGTCGTGGAAAGAGGGACACACACTCCTGAATCGCCTTTACCGGATGTGCTCCATAAGAAACTTTCGAGGCAGTACGGCGACACAATCGTGGAAATGTTCGGTCTTGACGTAAACGCCGGCGACCACCATGCATCCTGAAACCAGGATGGGTCTTACATGAGATCCCGGCGACCACCTTGAACGTTTTGCTGTAACCGGGAAGGGAGGACATGGCTAAGAAGATTGCGGTTTATCCGGGTACGTTCGATCCGTTTCATAATGGTCACTTGGAAATAATCCGACGAGCACTTGGAACATTTGACCATATCATCGTGGCCCTCGGCGCAAACCCCGAGAAGGACACCATATTCACCGTGGACGAGCGCATGGATATGATCAGGAACAGCATCCGAAATGATTCTCGCATAGAATGTGACTCATTCGATGGACTCCTGGTCAGGTATGCGGAGAGACGCAGGGCACGGGCCATTATCAGGGGACTCAGGGCAGTCTCGGATTTTGAATACGAGTTCCAGCTCGCTCTGATGAATCGTAAGCTGAGTAGAAGAATAGAGACATTCTTCCTGATGACTGCTCATCGATATCTTTATGTCAGCTCCAGAATCATTAAGGCAACCTTGGTGGCGGGCGGATCACCGGAAGGACTGGTGCCTGAATATGTGTTGGGGGTGCTAAGGAAGAAGTTTCCAGACATCAACAATTCAAAATGTAATTCAAGATGTAAGGACGCTAAATGAAAAGGATTTTATCCGAAAAAGCCCTGCAATTGAAGCCATCGGCAACGTTGGCCATCTCGGCCAAAGAAAAGGAACTCAAGAATCAAGGCGTTGATGTGGTCGGATTCGGAGCCGGCGAACCGGACTGTCCCACCCCACAACGTATTCGGGATGCTGCCAAGAGATCGCTGGACCGAGGTGAAACGTTTTATACTCCCGTGGGAGGGACACCAGAACTCAAGAAAGCAGTAACATACAGATTCGCCGAAGATTACGGACTGGACTATGCTCCCGACCAGATCGTGGTGTCGTGCGGAGCCAAGCATAGCTTGTACAACACTTTTCAGGCGATCCTTGACCCTGGAGACGAGGTCCTGATCTTTGCTCCCTATTGGGTATCATATCCTGAAATCGTGACACTCGCGGGTGGAAAGCCGGTTATCGTGCCAAGCACAGAGGAGAATCAGTTTGTCCCGGACCCAGACGAAGTCGCTTCTCTTATCACTCGGTCCACAAAGGCTATGCAGATCAATTCCCCGGCTAATCCTAGCGGAGTATTATATCCTCCAGGGGTAATGGAGAGGCTTGCGGCCTTGGCCGACAAGCACGACCTGCTTGTGGTTTCCGACGAAATTTACGACAAGCTTATTTATGACAATAAGAAATTTATTCCTTTTGCTTCGCTGCCGGGCATGAAGGACCGAACGGTTACTGTGAATGGGGTATCCAAGACATACGCCATGGCGGGTTTTCGGATCGGCTACCTGGCCTGCACAAACGCTCAACTAGTAGGAGCTGCAACGGATATCCAGAGCCAATCTACTTCCAATCCGAGCAGCACTGCGCAGGCAGCCGCAGTTGAGGCATTGACCGGTCCGCAGACGGAAGTTGCGCAAATGAGAGAGGTCTTCCAGCGCCGCCGTGACCTAATAGTGGATCAACTGCGGAACATTCCGGGAATGTCTCTAGTGCGGCCTGAAGGAACATTTTACGTTTTCGCCAACATTTCGGCATTTCTAGGGAATAGCGGCCTCGCGAACTCGACTGATTTTGCCGAATATCTTCTGGATCGCCATCATGTGGCATGCGTCCCCGGTGGACCATTTGGATTCGATCAATATGTCCGTTTCTCGTTCGCCACCAGCGAAGAGATCATTGTCAAAGGTGTTGATCGCGTCCGTGCTGCTTGCCAAGAATTAACATGAACGACATTGACCCGCTGATTTTGCTAACTAATGACGACGGGATCCACGCTGAAGGACTTCGTTACCTGCGCATCGTTTCGGAAAGATTGGGCCGAGTAAGCATAGTGGCGCCAGAAGCGGAACAAAGCGCAGTCGGACATTCCATTACTCTTTATGATCCCATAAGAGCGCATGAAATCACCAGAGACGGCGACTTTTACGGTTACGGTATCAGCGGAACGCCTGCTGACTCCGTGAAACTTGCGATGAACTCGCTTCTCACCAGTCCGCCGGATCTCGTAATCTCAGGGATTAATCCCGGCGCGAATGTTGGGATAAACATTCTTTATTCGGGCACTGTCTCCGCTGCTACAGAAGCCGCCATCTTGGGCGTCCCTTCCATGGCGGTGTCATTGGACAAGACAAAGGAGCCACCTTTCGAGTGGGCCCTGCCTCACATTGAGATCTTGGCCCGCTGGATCCTCAACAACGGTTTGCCGTCAGGTCTGGCTCTCAATGTGAACATCCCCGCGCTGCCGCCTGACAAGGTGCGGGGCTTCAAACTTACCAGGCAAAGTCTTTCAAAATTCAATGAGTCGGTAGAGCAGCGAGAGGACCCTCGCGGAAATCGATATTACTGGCTCGCGGCTCAAGCGCTTGAAGATCAGACTGATGAAGGAATAGATATCACGGCCCTCAAAAGGGGCTATGTATCCATCACGCCGCTCTATTATGATCTTACGGCGCACTCCTATACAGAAGAATTGGCATGTGCTCTGACGAAGCTCTAAAATGCGGTATTGATCAAGATCAGGTCCAAGAAGTGGAGAAGACCCTCGGATATCATTTCACCGAGCTTTCCTTCTTGGTGAATGCGTTGACCCGTCGAAGCTTCTGGCATGAAAATAGGGACGTATGCACTGAGCACAATGAACGTCTGGAATTCTTGGGAGACGCGGTCCTCGGTCTGGTAATTGCCAACGTGCTTTATCAGGAGTTTCCTGAAGCGGAGGAAGGGGAACTTCAGAAGAAGCGGGCCAGCATAGTAAACAAAAAGGCTCTGGCCCGCGTCATGAGACGCCTGCGCCTTGCGGAATTCATCAGAATGGGCCGTGGTGATGAGCTTTCAGGGTGCCGAGATCGTGATTCTGTGCTTGCAGACACACTGGAAGCGCTGATAGCCGCGATATATCTTGACGGCGGCTTCGAACGAGCGGAAGAAATAGTGGAGAAACATTTTTATACGCTGGTTGCGAGGAGCGCTAACGTAGAGGCTGTTGAGGACTCCAAGAGTCTCCTCCAAGAAAAGGCCCAAGGGCAGTTAGGAATTACCCCTACGTACCAAGTGATAGACCAATGGGGAAAAGACCACCAGAAGACCTTTTCCGTGGCTGTCTACTTGGGAAAGGACGTTGCCGGTGTGGGCACAGGTCGCAACAAAAGAGAAGCGCAACAAGATGCTGCACGGGACGCTCTATCCAAATTGAAATAAGCATACCGAACCTTGCGAGCCAACCTCCAAAGAAGATGAACAGAATGCGTGTGAGCATGAAAGGACGATAATTTGAGCTTCCTGGTCGTCGATGCGGATAAGTGTAAACGAGATGGGCTATGTGTGAGTGAGTGCCCGGTGGGAATTATTGACCTCAAGGACAAAACCTCTCTACCTGAACTCGCAGCCGGTGGGTCCGAATTCTGTATTAACTGCGGACATTGCGTGGCAGTATGCCCGCATGGCGCCATGTCACTGGAGACTATGGAGTCGCAGCAGTGCCAACCGTTGCAACGGAACCTGATGCCTACGCAAGAGCAGGTCAACTATTTTCTCCGATCTCGGAGGTCCGCTCGCGTTTACAAAGACAAGCCAGTCGATAGGGAGATCCTCACAGCCCTTCTG
>Ga0335071_10006960_pt1 | contig 11666 bp, 10 predicted proteins | sample Lox_Sample_15_FD_206724 | JGI IMG/M metagenome (GOLD analysis project Ga0335071, IMG submission 206724) | Soil microbial communities from Loxahatchee National Wildlife Refuge, Florida, United States - Lox_Sample_1.5 | ecosystem: Environmental > Terrestrial > Soil > Wetlands | place: USA...
CAACGCCTGGGAGATGATCGAGCGAACGCAGCAATTCGCCTCGGGCGGGTGGGGCCCGAATGAGAAATTCGTCGAACCCGGCAAGGGGCTGCTGGGCGAGAGCCTCCTAAACACGCATGCCAGCTTCGAAACTCCGTGCGGTAGCTATGCGCACTGCAAACTTGCCCGGTACCTCATGGGATTCACGGGCGAATCGCGGTATGGGGACGGAATGGAGGGGGTCATCTACAACACGGTTTTAGGAGCGAAGGACCCGAGCGGAACCGGCCAGTTCTTTTATTACTCTGACTATCACGCCGGGGCGCAGAAGACCTATCACTCCGACAAATACCCCTGCTGCTCGGGAACTCTACCCCAGGTCGTCGCAGACTATGCCATCAACTGCTATTTCCACGATGAGAGCGGGCTGTATGTAAACCTCTTCGCCCCTTCGCAGGTTCGTTGGAATTTACGGGGGCAGGAGATCAGGCTGGCCCAGAACACGCGGTATCCGGATGCAGATTCGAGCGAACTCCGGTTTACGCTCGACTCGGATGCGGAATTCTCGCTGTTCGTTCGTATTCCGGGATGGCTGGAGTCCCACGCGCAGATCTCAGTGAATGATAAGCCGCTCGAAATTCCCGCGGAACGAGGCAGTTTCGCGGCGATTCGGCGCAAGTGGAAAAACAACGACACCGTGCAGATTGCTTTGCCCTTCACCCTTCGGACCGATCCAGTGGATGATCGCCATCCGGATATCATCGCCCTGATGTGGGGCCCACTGATGCTGGTTGCGATCGATGCTCCTTTGGAGATTCCCAGAAATGCGATCCTGTCATCTGCGGGCGCGATGAAGGCTCGTCCGTATCGCGCATCGGAATTCGAATTGATCAGGCCAGCGGGCAGCGTCACATTTAAGCCGTTCTACAAGGTTCAAAGCGAAACCTACACTACCTACATGCGGCAGACCTGAGTGGGTTGCTTTTGGGGGAAGGCAAGCGTGACATTTTATGGCGTCAGTTTCCGCTTTGTTTCCTGCGGAACGAAATGACGTAGATCAATCCCAAGGCAATCAGGAGCAATCCCCACCAAATCTGCAGATGCAAGGAAGCCATCGCCCACGTTGCGTTCGCGGAAGAACCATAGCTGTGAATGCCCGCGCCTAGAATCAGCACACCGTAGATCGTCAGCAGAATTCCGATGAAGAACCAGATTGAAATCGTGGGTGTATGCGCCATTTTCTTCTACCAGAAGATCAGGTTGAGTATCACGAAGCCGATCGCTACCGCAGCCGCCCAAACGATCGGCCGCTGAAAGAATGAGACGTGCTCCTTGGACGGGATCGAAGTGTAGCCGTAGACCAGCCCCTTCAATTCGTGCTCGGGCTTCGGAGTTGTAAACAAGCTGACGCCTACCGTGACAGCTACATTCGCCAGAAGCGACCACATGGCGCGGTAAATGTTCTCCGCCATATCTTTCGCGTCTGGTGAAAAGGCGACATAGCGAACCGCCGCCGGATCCAGTTTCACCCACAGCCAAAGCAGGAAGGCGACCAGGATGCCGGCCAGCAGCCCCCAGAAACCCGCCGCGGGAGTGGTGCGCTTCCAAAGCATTCCAAGAATCACCGTGCCAAACATCGGGACAATGAAGAAAACGAAGATCACCTGCGCGTAAACGATGATGCTGGAAAAATCCATGACGAGATATGCCGTGCCGATGCTGACGAAGACGCCGATCAGCGAGCACCAGCGGCCCATGGCCAGATAGTGTGCGTCGCTGGCTTGTTTCCGGATCAGCGGCTTGTAGATGTCATAGGTCCACACGGTGGCGAAGGCGCTTACGTTTCCGGCCATGCCGCTCATGAATCCTGCGATGAGGGCGGTCACCCCAAGGCCGAGCAAGCCCGGTCCACAGTAGCGTGCCAGCATGAGCGGCAAAGCTTCGTTGTACGTGTGGACGCCGGGCGTAGTTGCCATCGTCTCCGGAACCAGCTTGAAGGGCAAAACTGCCAGCGCGAGAAGTCCCGGAACGATCACGATCAGCGGGACCATCATCTTGAAGAAGGAACCGATGATGGTTCCCAGTTGGGCCGAGCGCAGGTCTTTGGCAGCCATGACGCGCTGCACGACCAGGAAGTCGGTTGTCCAATAGCCGAAGGAGATCGCCAGCCCCCAACCGAAAACCACGCCGGTCCAGTGAATCCCCATGGGGTTCGCGCTGAACGATCCCAGGGTGCGCCACATGTGGGTGAAGTCCTGGCCAGGGAAATTCGCCTGGATGCGTGCCACCATGCCATTCCATCCCCCGGTCTCTATCAGCCCCGCCACGGGGATCACGAGGCAGCCCAGCCAAATCAGCATGAACTGAAGAACCTCGTTGAAAATGGCTGCCAGCAAGCCGCCCGCCATCACGTAGACCGCGACGGTGAGCGAGGAAACCCAGATGCTGAAATGCAAGTTCCAGCCCAGGATTACTTTCATGATCACGGCCATCGAGTACATATTGATGCCGCTCATCAGGATGGTCATGACCGCAAACGATAATGCCGACAACGAACGCGCGCCTTCCCCGTAGCGCAGCTGCAGGTATCCCGGCACGGAGTGAGTCTTGCAGACGTAGTAAAACGGCAGCATCACCAGGGACAGAAACAGAATCGCGGGGATCGCCGCGATCCAGTACGCATGGCCGACGATGATCCCGTATTGATATGTCGCCGCCGCGTATCCCATCATCTCGAGTGAACCCAGATTGGCGGAGATGAACGCCAGGCCGGCAATCCAGGCCGTCATCTGGCGTCCGGCCATGAAGAATTCTTCGCCCGTGTGCGCAAACTTGCTGAAGTACACTCCCAGACCCAGCACCAGCACGAAGTAGATGATGATAATGGCCAGGTCAACGGGACTGAGTGACAATAGACGCGGTCCAAGCCAGGCGATCAGTGTGGCGGTCAACGAAGTCTGCTCCCGAAAATTCCGGCCATTGGGAATTGCTCAGTCGAAAACAGCCTCCTATCTTACGCGAACGCCCATTTCCTTCGTGCGGCTTCGCACCCCGAGTAGTTCACAGCCTGGCAATATGAAGTAACGAGACAACCCTTGCCTGTTCGTTTCCGGACATCGCAGCCCGTCGGTGAACGCCTCCAACGCAATCTCTAGCCAGCAGTGTCGATCTCTTGCGCTTTGCTATCAAAGGCTTATCCTTGGTAACGGATTGGTAAGACGCTTGCTTCAGGCTTTTGGGGAATGGGGAACAAGGGATCCGATCGCCTTCCGTTGTCTTTGCTCAGCATTCGATATCCCCGTGCGACGAGGAGAAACGGCCTGAAATGAACGGATTAGTACAAGATCTCCGGCATGCGTTGCGGCAGTTGCTCAAGTCTCCCGGATTCACCTCAGCGGCTGTCCTGACTCTCGCCCTCGGCATCGGAGCGAACACGGCTGTATTCAGCACGCTCAATGCGCTTCTGCTGAAGATGCTCCCCGTGCACGAACCCGATCACGTCTATGAGGTCACTCTCGTGAACGGCGGCACGCAGCCGCCAAATACCGATGGCACCGGACACGGGAACACTTCTTTTTCCCTTCCCGTGTTCGAGACGCTACGTCACCAGAAACGCGTCTTCAGCGACCTGATCGCCCACGTTCCTCTCGGGTATGGGAAGGTACCTGTCCGTTTTGGCAGCATGCCAACCGAAAAGAGCGGAGAAGAAGTGAGCGGGAACTATTTCTCCGGCTTGGGCGTGCCAATTAGCCCGGGCGTCGGTTTTACCGATAGGGATGAAAGCAATCACAATCCAGTCGTTGTTTTGAGCTACAGCTTCTGGACTGAATCTTTCTCCCGCAATCCTGCGGTGATCGGGCGAACTCTCTACATCAAAGGAATTGCTTTCACCATCGTTGGCATCGCTGCGCCCGGATTCTTTGGCGTTGAGCCGGCCCAGGCCGTCGATTTCTGGATTCCTCTGCAAACCCGGCCCGAATTGAATGCCTGGGGAGTGCCCGCGACTGAGCACACGTTGTATACGTCGGCGAAGTGGTGGGCGCTACCGATGGTGGCGCGTCTGCAGTCTGGAGTTACTCCGCAACAGGCAATCGATGCGCTGCAACCTGCGTTTTGGCAGGCTGCCACAGAACCACTGGGGACTCTCGACCCCAAGGTTTGGCCCGCACATCTCGGATTTGAACCTATTCGCGGCATCGGAGACTATGCCGATAACTATCGTCAGCCCCTGGAAATCATGATGGCGCTGGTTGGCCTCGTTCTCTTGATCGCGTGCACCAATGTGGCGTTGATGATTCTCGCGAAAAACGCATCCCGCCAGCGCGAGTTCGCAGTGCGTATGGCTATCGGAGCCCGGGCCTCCCGCATGTTTCGGCAACTGCTCGCCGAGAGTGCTTTGTTGGTATTGGCTGGGGCGCTTCTTGGGTGGGCCCTTGCCGTCGGAGCAACCCGTGCTCTCGGCATTTGGGCCAGCATTGACACAAGCCTTGCTCCGGATTCGCATGTCCTGCTGTTCACTCTAGCGATTGCGACGCTCACCGCGCTTGTGTTCGGGCTCGTTCCTCTGCGTAATCTGCTTCGCATTTCCATCGAACGGGAGCTGAAGGGAAGCTCCTCCACGCGCTCGGGGCTGACCTCCGGAGATGCCGGGAATCTCACGGTGGCTGTACAGATCGCCATGTGCCTCGCTCTGCTCGTGGCCTCATGCTTGAGTGTCCGAAGCTTGCTCCACTACCAGCAACAAGATCTTGGGATGCAGGCGGAGAGACTTCTGGTCTTTGATCTCAGCCCGCAAGGGCTCTCTAACAATTTGCTGGCCGTGTCGTTCTACGACCGGCTACTCGAACGTCTTAAAGCGGTTCCGGGAGTGCAGGCGGCATCCCTGGTGCGCACTCGACCCGGATCGGGCTGGGTGAGCTCTGGCGGAGTCACGCTGGACGGAGCCGATCTCCGTCACGATGCGCCTCCCTATGTAGAAATCGATCAAAACGCAGTCGGTCCCGATTTCTTCCACACGCTCGGAATTCCTCTGCTGCAGGGGCGCGACTTCTCGCAAGCAGATACACCTTCCAGCCCTCACGTTGTAATCGTGAACGAAACCTTTGCCAGGCAGTTCCTGAAAGGCGATGCATTGGGCCACCGAATCGGGCGGCTGCCGGGTGCCGAGATCGCGGGCATCGTGAAGGACGCAAAGTACGCCCGGGTTCGTGAGGAGCAACGCGCCACAATTTACTACCCGTTGTCACAGCTGGGCATGTTGGGTCAGATCACCGTCGAGTTGCGCACTGCTGGTGATCCGATGGCGCTGCTTGGGTCGGTTCGCCAAGCGGTACAGGAACTCGATCCCAATCTCCCTGTGCAAAAGCCGATGACGCAGGCGGCCCAGTTTGCGGAGACGTATGTAACTCCGACTCTGTTTGCCCGCCTCGCGCTTGGTTTCGGCCTTCTCGCTGTGGTACTCGTTGCGAGCGGATTGTACGGTGTGCTCGCCTATCGCGTGCAGCGGAGAAGCAGCGAAATCGGCGTCCGCATGGCATTAGGCGCTCAGCGCGCGACGGTATTGTGGATGGTGCTGAGTGAGAGCGTTTCGATCTTCGGTCTCGGCTTGGCTTGCGGCTTGCCGCTATCTTTCTTCGTCTCTCGACTGTTACGGTCGCAGCTATATCAGCTCAGCTACCTCGACAGCGCTAGCTTCGTGCTCGCGATAGCATTAACCTCCACGGTTGCCATCGTCTCAGCCTTGTTTCCGGCCCGTCGCGCCGCCTCAATCGACCCCATGACAGCTCTGCGTTACGAGTAGAGCGGTCAATGGTCCCCCCGGGATTTCTCAGGAAGAGGGTAACTGCCCACCGGAGTGCCCGTTGGTAATTTGTGGGGTATTACGAACGGTAGTTCAATGAACTTGCCCACCTCGTCACGATGTACGCGGCACGTTTCCGTGGGGGAAGCCTGCCGAACACAACAACGTCTCTGGCCGAATTGGAAGTTAGCCGTGAAGCGCCGACGAAAAGCAACCATCCTGTGCATCGACGACCATTGGAACGGTCTCATCGGCCGCAAAATGCTGCTCGAGAAAAGCGGATACCAGGTTCTCGAGGCAAGCGGCGGCGAAGAAGCACTCACCCTGTTCCTATCGCACCCAGTGGACGCCGTCGTGGTGGATTACAAGATGCCCGGAATGGACGGGTCCGTGCTCGCTGCGCATATGAAGCGCCTGAAATCGCATGTGCCTATCATGCTGCTCTCGGCGTACGGCCCGCTGCCGGACAGCAAACTGCAGTCTGTTGACACCTTTTTGTCCAAATCGCAGCCCCCAAGCATGCTCCTCTCCTCCCTGAATGGAATGCTTGCGCGCCGCGAAAAGCCCTTCTTCCACCGCTGGCTCGATCAGTGGAAGATCAGAAATCATGCGGTGAAACTATGAAATTTCTGGAACGCCTCCTCCACCAGGGTTGCTCGCACCGGTTTACGTGGCCACGTGTGGACGCCTATGGTCGCCATTACCAGATTTGCCTGGATTGCGGCGCCGCTTACGAATACGACTGGAACGGAATGCGCCAGACCGGACCGTTGCAACCCCTGCCCAGCGTGGCCGCGGCAGAGAACGCTGCCGCGAAATCCGCGAGTTGGACCTGGTGATGGATCCCCATCCGCACGCCCCGCGCCGGGCCCGGGCTCCCCGCGTGACTTTGCCCGAATGCCTGTTTGTCACCGTCCAATTGGAGAGCGGCCGGAAGATTCCTGCCAAACTTCAAACGATTTCCCTGACCGGGGGACTTCTGGACCTTGCCGTCTGCATTGAGGAACGTGTGCCCTTCAGTCTCACGATTCCGATTGGCAGCACGGTCACGGAGGCAAGAGCAGAAATGCTGTTCCCGATGCGCAGCGCCACTGGATATCTGCAGCCCTTTCGCTTCACTTCTCTCCGGCCGGAACAGTTTCAGATTCTGGAGCGCGAAATCAACGAATTCCGGAGCCAGGCGCAAGCCTCGGCTGCTGCCGCCGCTGCCGCAAAGCACGAACTGGGAGCGAAGCTTCCGAATTTCCTCCTGGAATTATTGTAGAGACCCCTGAACGGGGGGTCATGGCTGGGGTGGACTCTTCCTGGGCGCAACCACTTTTCAGAGATACCGAAGGACTCGTTGCCATTGCTATTCGCGAGAAGGAGATTCCTTGCCCGGCGGAGAGCGCCGCGCTTCAGGATCACGCGCTCGCGCGAACACGACTCATTTTAAGCGGTGCCACTACCGGACCGAACAGCTCGCACACGCCGCCGTGCGTCCATGATAGAAATTAGTCATGCCTCTCAGCGAGACCACGTCGCCCGCGCTTAATCTCCAATGGGTCCGATCCCAGTTCCCTTCCATGGCACAGACTGTCAATGGGCATCCGGCGGCTTTCTTCGATGGCCCCGGGGGGACGCAGGTTCCGCAGCCCGTCATTGACGCGATCTCCAACTATCTGCGTCGCGACAATGCGAATAGCGGCGGTAACTACGCCACGTCGCGCCGCACCGATGCCGTCATCGCGGGTGCGCGAACCGCGATGGCCGACTTCTTCCACTGCGATGCCGACGAAGTCGTCTTTGGGCAAAACATGACGTCGCTCACATTCGCCTTTTCACGTGCAATTGGACGCCAATTAAAGCCGGGTGACGAGATCGTAGTCACCCGTCTCGACCACGACGCCAATGTCTCCCCGTGGCTGACCATGGCCGAAGACCGCGGCGTGACCGTGCGCTGGGCCGAGATTCACGACGAAGACTGCACGCTGAATATGGCGGATCTGGCCTCAAAGATCTCTGGAAAGACAAAGTTAGTCGCGGTGGGATACGCGTCCAACGCGGTGGGCACGATCAATCCGGTAAAAGAGATTGTTCGTCTGGCGCACAACGCCGGCGCGCTGGCATTCATCGACGCGGTTCACTACACGCCTCACGGACTGATTGACGTTACAGATCTCGACTGTGACTTCCTGGTTTGCTCCACCTACAAATTCTTCGGTCCCCACATGGGCGTGCTATTTGGAAAGCGGGAACATCTCGCCGGCTTGCGGCCTTATAAAGTCCGCCCTCTGACCGAAGCCATTCCCTTCCGCTGGGAATGGGGGACCCTTAATCACGAGTGCATTGCGGGGATCACCGCTTGCGTGGACTACATAGCCGACATAGGGCGCCAGGCCTGCCCCTCGGCAACAACCCGCCGTGCCGCGATTCAAGCCGCTTACGAGGTGATGCACGAGCACGAGCACGCCCTGCTCGAACGTGCGATGGAAGGCTTGACCAGAATCAAGGGACTCAAAATTTACGGCATCACGGACCCCTCCCGCTTCGACCATCGTTGTGCAACACTTGCCATCCGCATCGAGGGTCACACGCCACAGGAACTCGCGAACAAGTTAAGCGATCGGGGTTTCTTCACCTGGGACGGCAATTATTACGCGATCAACTTGACCGAGCACCTGGGCGTAGAAAAATCCGGCGGCTTTCTACGGATCGGCCTGGTTCACTACAACACGATCGAAGAAGTGGATCGGTTTCTGGCAGCGTTGCGAGAGATCACCGGGCGGTAAGCAGGTCGCAGTTGCGACCGGATACTGCTATCTCGGGTTTCGCGCCACGCTGCGCAGCCGCGCAATCTCTCTATCGGTCGGAAACTCCCGAGCTCGAAACCTGGAAGGCGTCAGGCCAGGCACCTGCTCGAGCAGGTGTCCGATCACGGGAACGGCCGCGTCCCAAAGCACCATAACGCTTTCCGTGCTCCCTTCATCCAGCACAAGCGCAATGATCTCGGCCCGCGGCAGGAGCGAGTCCACATCCCTCGGCCAGACGCAGGCGCTGAAGACGTTCTCGTCCTCACGCGTAAACAGGGACAACTTGGCCACGAACACCTCGTCGTATTCCGGCAGCTTGTCCAGAACCTCTTTCTGCTGCGCATAGTTGACGGCATCGCGCTGGCGGCGCGTTTCCATCCAGAGGCGGTGCAGTTCCAGGTCCTCGGGGATATACGTTTTCCACGCTCCATCCTCCAGCAGGTAGAGATCGGGGGACACCGGGTGTCCCTGCTCGAAGTGAGTTTCACGCCCTCTTTTCAAGAGTCCGCGCAGTCCCTCGACATTGTTCTTTCCAGTGACCAGGAGCGTGTCGCGATTGGGCACGTACGCGACAGGATCGCCATCCAGCGAAAGCCGATAAATCAATTCAGGGAACAAAATCCGCGAGCTGTCGTAGGAATCTCCCCACTCTCCCCAATACACACCATTCTGCCCCACGAAGCGATTGGGATCCGTTCGCTCCCACAGGTTATCTTTGGCGATACCGAATGCGGCCTCGAATGCTATTCCCCAACCTTGCAGCGACTTGCGGTCCAGGCTGGTGATGCTGTGTTCAGAATCGTAGGCCAAAGCGAGGATCAGCCCATCCACCAGGGGCTTCGCATCCCAGCTTGGTTCGCGAGACGGGTTGAGTCTCGTCAGAAGCTGGCTGAGGTTGAAGTAGGCCGAATCCCGTACCACCGGCATGAGATGCTGGCGGGCCGACTTGAAATCGGCGGGCACTTCGGGAATTGACCCGAAGCTGGCGACAAGTTTTGCGACGACTGCCTTGCGGTCGCTGGGTTGCGCCTTGCAGTATTGCGCGTAGGTGTTGTGCAGGAACACGGTCGCCTCTCGCCCGGGAATCTTCACCGCAAATTCGGATTCCCGGTACTCGGTGCCTGAGATTCCGGCGGCTTCAAACGCGCGGGTCACAATCTGTGCGAATTCGCTCTTTTCCGGCGGTTTGCGCGAAAACATTTTGTTGACGATCTTCATTCGCTGGCCGTGATTACAGGTTCCCGATGATTTTCCGCGCCAAGACCGATCCGCGGCTTCGCGCATCCGGCACGAGCATGGTGTTCATGTAAACCATGGTGTCGCCCTTCTTGAAGTAGAAGGCGTGGCCGAAAGCGCCGAGCATCGCGTGATCTCCGACGCCATGCACCTCTTCGAATCCAGGAACCGCCGCTTCGGTCAGCCGCATGCCGGACCAGCTGTCTTCGCCGAAGCCCTTCTGCACTGTGAACTCGAAAACGCGCCCGTTTTCCGCGCCCTGGGACATTCCCAGAGTCTTGACGATTCCTTCCAATTGATTCGCGTCCTTCAGTAATGCAGGCAGATTGTCCGGCTTCGGGCCGGGACGGCTGTTCACTTCCTCCGACTGCTTGCGCGCTTGCTGGGCGGCCATGGCCTGCAGCTTCTTCACGGCCTCGGGACTGGCGTAGTAGGCGCAACCCGGAGCGTCGCTCTCGATAATCTCTTCACTCCGCTCGATGGAAACTCCAAGCACCTGCTCCACGTCCGCAGTCGAAAGCAGGCGGCAGGAGGTCCCGCCAACGGCCGGTTTCACAGTGTCGCTGCTGTTGCCAGTAGCGCTCTTCATCTCCGAAGCAAAGCTCGCCACCTTGTGCTTCGCCCAGTACACACCGTAGACCGCCCCGGCGATACCGATCACAAACAGGAGCACAACGAGTCCACCAACGATCAGCAGCAGTTTGCCAAGGATGGATCCCTTCGCGGGTGCCGGTTGAGGAGCACCGTAGCTCTGGGGCACTGGTTGAAACGATCCTTGCCCGGTCGGCTGGAGCGGCGGCGTCACGACGTGTTGAGGCGCCGGAGCGGCGGGAGGAACTGAGATCTGCTGAACTGACTGAAAGGAGCCCTGCGATTCGCTCGGGAACGGCTCAACACCAGACGGGAAACCCGCGGGAGCAGATTGCGACGGTACGGATGGAGCAGCGCTCGCGGAGACGGCCCGCGCCCCACACTTACTACAAAACACCCCCTGCAAGGGAGCTCCACAATTTACGCAGAAACTCGGCATAGGTCCTCCAGGCTCAGAAGAACTTCGTAGGGACTCGTTTCAGCATCCTTCGGGGGGAAGGCGAACCGCGTGCAGAAAAGAAATGCAGCCCGGGAATTTCACCGGGCTGAGGCGGACAGCAAAACTTAATTCACGGGCTGGAAACTCCTCAGACTAAGGCCAACGTTTACCCGTGTCTTCCCACCCTGCGGCCCGAACCGGCTGGGGCGCAGGCATCGATTGCGTGGTCGGAACCGAGATCCGCGTCGACGTCTGTGAAGCATTTACCGCGGTCGCTAATGCTGGCTTCGCCATGTCTAACGAACTTTCCTTCTCTTCCGATAACAAGGGAGCGACCAGACGAAGCGCCTCTACTTCCTTTTCCAGACGGGTCAGCTCCATCTCCTTCTGACGCAACACCTCGTAAACATTCTTCATCGGGGCCTCTGGGAACTCGTCGTTTCGCATCACCACGTTTGAACTTTAGCAGAGTTGCCCCTGTTGTCAAGGGGTGGAAAACTACTCGCAAGTGCCTGATTTTGCTGGAGTGTCCGCTAGCGGAGCAGAAGAAAAACGGCCGCGGCCGCGATGACGGCAAGAGGAAGGAGGATCAACTTGTTCCGGGCCAGCCAGGTTTGCGAGGGCTCCAGAGCGGCACTCAGAACCAGCTCTGGTGCGGCCACTGGTACCGGGCTGTCTTCGCCTGGGGTCTCGCGCCCCGCCGCCGATGATTGGCCCGGTGCAGCGGTTACTTCAAGCGGAGCCGCGGGTTGGATGCCCAGCTCAGAAGTCACCGCGGGAATCGGCTTGGCTACCTCCAGGGCAGGTGCCGGGGCCGCGGCTGCTCCAA
>Ga0335071_10006961_pt1 | contig 11666 bp, 11 predicted proteins | sample Lox_Sample_15_FD_206724 | JGI IMG/M metagenome (GOLD analysis project Ga0335071, IMG submission 206724) | Soil microbial communities from Loxahatchee National Wildlife Refuge, Florida, United States - Lox_Sample_1.5 | ecosystem: Environmental > Terrestrial > Soil > Wetlands | place: USA...
CCACTTTTTCCCGAGCAAATCTGTCAACCCGTACATCTACTTCGGCGCCGGGATGTTCATGTACCGCAGGACAGGGTTCGCAGGGTCGCCTTCGGTGTATCCGGTTGACGGCGTCTGGCGTGCGTCAGGGCTGGTTCCCCTCGGCATCGGGCTCGAGGCGTTCACGTCGAGCAGGGTGTCGTTCACCGCAAGTGCGGGATTCAGCGCTTTCAATAAGAACGTCGATGCGCGTCCTACGAGCCCGATCAAGGGGTTCCTGACGGCAAAAGTCGGAATCACGTTCTACCTGAACTCCAGCGACGATGACGACGATGACCATGACGGCCTGACGAACGCGGAAGAGCGCCGGTACGGCACCGATCCGAACAACCCGGACACTGACGGCGACGGCCTCACCGACGGCGAGGAAGTGAAAAAGTATCACACGAACCCCCTCAATCCCGACACGGACGGCGACGGCCTCACCGACGGCGAAGAGGTTCACAGGTACCACACGGATCCCACGAAGTGGGACACGGACGGAGACGGGCTGTCGGACGGGGACGAGATCTTCAAGTACCACACCAATCCCCTCAATCCTGACACCGACGGTGACGGGCTGACGGACGGTGAAGAGGTGCTCAAGTACCACACGGATCCTCTCAAGGTGGACACTGACGGCGACGGGCTCACCGACTGGGAAGAGGTCAAGATCTACCATACGGATCCAATGAACCCCGACACGGACGGGGACGGTCTCACGGACGGCGAGGAAGTCCACCGCTATCACACCGATCCGCTCAACCCGGACACGGACGGCGGAGGCGTGGACGACGGGACGGAAGTGAAGCGGGGGACCAACCCGCTTGACCCGCGCGATGATTTCCCGATGACGCTTGAGAAGGGGAAGTCGCTGATCCTCAACGGCGTGAACTTCGAATCCGGCAGCGCGGTGCTCACCCCGGGCTCGGAGGCCGAGCTGGAGCGGGCGTTCTTCGCGCTCAGCGAGAATCCGCAGATCCGCATCGAGATTGCCGGCTACACGGACAACGCGGGCGACCCGCGGGTGAACCAGCGGCTCTCGCTCCGCCGCGCGGACGCCGTGAGCGCCTGGCTCGTGCGCAAGGGGATCGGCGCCACGCGCATCACGAGCGTGGGGATGGGCGACCGCAACCCGATCGCACCGAACACGACGCCCGAAGGGCGCGCGAAGAACCGGAGGATCGAGTTCCACATCCGTTGATTTTCAGGGCCGTTGTCCGTACCTTGAGTCGCGCGGTCGCGCAATTCTCCGCCCGGTTTGAAGGAGAGAGGTATTGATCAGCAAATACGGTTATGACGTCGTCGGAACCGTAGTCGCCCTGGCGGTACTCGGCACGGTCCTTGCAGCGTATTTCGTCGACGTCAGAATCGTCAGGTACGGCATCATCACCGTGCTCGTGCTGTTCCTCCTCTTCACGCTCTATTTCTTCAGGGATCCCGACAGAACCCCCCCCGCAGGAGACGATTTCGTGGTGTCACCGGCGGACGGCGAGGTGGTTGCCATCGCGCCGGCGAGCGGCGAGGAGTACCTGGGCCGGGACGCCATCCGCGTCAGCATATTCATGTCGCCCCTCAATGTGCACGTGAATCGGTTCCCGATCTCCGGCACCGTGGGATACTACCGGTACGTGCCCGGGGAGTACGTCGTGGCGTTTGACGAAAAGGCGTCGCTCCGCAACGAGAGGACGCTGATCGGGATCGAGAACGCCAGGTGCCGCGTGCTCTTCAAGCAGATCGCGGGCTTCATCGCCCGTCGCATCGTCGCACAGGTCAGGGAAGGGGACCATGCCGTTGCCGGGGAGCGCTTCGGGATGATCAAGTTCGGCTCGCGCGTCGACGTGTTCGTGCCGCGCGAAGCCTCGATCCGCGTGGCGCTCGGCGAGAAGACCGTGGCGGGTGAAACGGTGATTGCGGTGGTCCCGTAGGAATGACCCGCATGTCGCACAGCAGGATGGTCGCATGAAGATCACCCGGGCCGTCGTTCCCAGTCTGTTCACCGTGCTGAACATGTTCTGCGGGTTCCTGTCGCTCATTCACACGAGCGCGGGAGACTACATTTCGGCATCGTGGTTCATCATTCTCGCGGCGGGGTTCGACGCCTTCGACGGCATCATGGCGCGGATCACGAAATCGTCGTCGGAGTTCGGCGTGCAGATCGACTCCCTCTCCGACGTGGTCTCCTTCGGCGCCGCCCCCGCGTTCCTGGTGTACCGGCTCAGCCTTGCCGCGCTCGGCAGCGTGGGGGTCCTGCTCAGCTCCCTCGTGATGATTTTCGGCGGCCTCCGGCTCGCCCGGTTCAACGTCCAGCTCACGGGATTTGACAAGGAGTATTTCTCGGGACTCCCGATACCGGCGAGCGCCATCACGCTCGCGTCGTTCACGCTTAACTTCTACCCCCCCGGGGGAGTCCTGAACCCCGTGGCGGCCTCGCTGCTGCCGTACATGGTTGTCGCCCTCTCGCTCCTGATGGTGAGCAAGGTGCGGTACGACACACTGCCGCGCATCTCGCGCAGGGCCATCCGGCGCGAACCATGGAAATTCCTTTTTGCCGTGCTTGCCGTGATCGTGGTCGTCGTGACGGGGGGCAGCGCGGTGTTCCCGCTGCTCCTCCTGTTCATCGCGCTGGGCATCGTGCGGTACTCCGTTGCCGCCGTGCGGCGCTGGACAACGCCGGCGTCGAAATACGAGGACGAGCAGTCGGCGGAACCGAGCAGCATTGATACCTAGGAGGGACGACGTGCCTGTGTTCATCGCAAGGATTCGCGTGACGCTCCGACCGTCCATACTCGACCCGCAGGGGAAGGCGGTCGAGCATGCCATCGCATCGCTCGGGACCGCCCGGGTGAGCGGCGTGCGGATCGGAAAGTATATCGAAGCCCGGATCGACGCCGGGACGGAGGCGGAGGCGCGGGGTGCCGCCGAGGACGTCTGCAGGAAGCTGCTGGCCAACCCGGTCATGGAGGATTACACGTTCGAGATCGCGAAGGGAGCGTGAGGGGTCCACGATGAAATTCGGCGTGGTGGTGTTTCCGGGGTCCAACTGCGATCATGATGCGTATTATGCCTGCAAGCACATCATGGGCCAGGAAGCGGTCTTCCTGTGGCACAAGGAATCGGACCTGAAGGGCGTTGACGCGGTGATCCTCCCGGGAGGCTTCTCCTACGGGGACTACCTCCGCTGCGGCGCAATCGCCCGGTTCTCTTCCGTGATGAAAGAGGTCGTGCGCTTCGCGTCCGCCGGGGGGACCGTCATCGGGATATGCAACGGTTTCCAGATCCTCCTGGAGGCGGGCCTCCTCCCGGGGGTGCTGCTCCGCAATGCGTCCCTCAGGTTCGTCTGCCGGTACGTTCACCTCCGGGTCGAGAACGCCGGCACGCGCTTCTCGAACCGCTGCGCGCAGAGGGAGGTGCTTTCGCTCCCGGTCGCGCACGGGGACGGGAACTACTTCACCGACGACGACACGCTCCGCCGCCTGGAGGGGGAGGGCCGCGTCGTATTCCGGTACTGCCGTGCGGACGGGAGCGACGGGGAGGACGCCAACCCGAACGGGTCGCTCGCGCGCATCGCCGGGATTGTCAACGAGCAGGGGAATGTCCTGGGAATGATGCCGCACCCGGAACGGGCGGTGGACCCGGTGCTGCGGCACACCGACGGGCAGAAGGTATTTGCCTCCATGATCGGTTCTCTCCTCGGGGGGAATCGCCCGCTCGTGCAGCCGGCCGGGGCGCGCCACGCGGTGCCGGGGTGAGCCGGCGGCGCGCAACACTTGACGCGACGCGCTCTGCTCTCCGGGAGGGGAGCACGACCGTCGAGGGCGTGACGGCCGGGTTCCTCGGCGCGATCGACGGAGGCACCCGCCTCAACGCGTTCCTGGACGTCTTCCGCGACCAGGCGCTGGAACAGGCCCGGCGGGTGGACAGGAAACTTGCCGCCGGGCAGGGGGGGCCGCTTGCCGGGATGGTCGTCGCCATCAAGGACGCCCTCTGCATGGAGGGTGTGAAGACGACCTGCGCGTCGAAGATCCTCGCAAATTTCGTCTCGCCGTACGATGCCACCGCCGTTGCGCGCCTCAGAGCGGCGGATGCAGTCCTGATCGGAAAGACCAACATGGACGAGTTCGCCATGGGCTCGTCCACGGAAAACTCCGCGTTCGGGCCGGTGAAGAACCCCGTGGATGAGTCGAAGGTCCCGGGCGGTTCGAGCGGCGGCTCCTGCGTCGCGGTGGCTGCGGGGATGGCGCACGCGGCCCTCGGATCGGACACCGGGGGTTCCATCCGCCAGCCGGCGGCGTTCTGCGGCGTCGTGGGGATGAAACCGACGTACGGCAGGGTGTCACGGTACGGGCTTGTTGCCCTCTCCTCCTCCTTCGATACGATCGGTCCGTTTGCCAATTGCGTGCGGGATGCCGCCCGGGTGCTGGGAGTGATCGCCGGCCGGGATGCGCAGGATGCGACCTCCGCCGAGATCCCGGTCCCGGCCTACGAGCAGTTCCTGACAAAGGATGTCAGGGGGAAAACGGTCGGCCTTCCCGCGGAGGCGTTCACCGACGGGCTTTCCCCCGAGATTCGGAGCGCGATCGACGGCTGCGTCGCGCGGCTGCGCGATGCGGGCGCGGACGTGCGCGAGGTGCGACTTCCCCACTCCTCCTACACGATCTCGGCATACTACATCCTGATGACGGCGGAAGCGTCGTCGAACCTTGCGCGCTACGACGGCGCACGGTACGGGTACCGCTCCGGCGGGGCGAAGGAGCTGGGGGCGATGTACACGCGCTCGCGGAGCGAAGGATTCGGGGCGGAGACGAAGCGGCGCATCATGCTGGGGACGTACGTCCTCTCGGCGGGGTACTACGACGCCTACTACCGGAAGGCCCAGCGCGTGAGGCGCCTCATCCAGGAGGATTTCGACCAGGCGTTCAGAAGCGTCGAGTGTCTCCTGATGCCCACCACGCCGACGACAGCGTTCGGTGTGGGCGAGAAGATCGACGATCCGCTTGCCATGTATCTTTCCGATGTGTACACCGTCTCGGCGAACCTTGCCGGGATCCCCGCGATCAGCGTCCCCTGCGGCACGGATCGCGCGGGACTCCCCATCGGTGTGCAGGTCCTGGGCCCCCGTTTCGGGGAACCGGCGGTCCTGACGGTGGCGGATTTCCTCGAGCAGCCGGATTGACGCGGATCCGGCGTCACATCATTCAACAACCGGGCTTTTTTCCATGAGCATACTTGTCGGCAAATCGACACGGCTCGTTGTCCAGGGCATCACGGGCGGCGAAGGAACATTTCACACGCGGCAGATGCTGGAGTACGGCACGAATGTCGTCGCCGGCGTGACACCGGGAAAGGGGGGGACGACGTACCGGGGAAACGAAAAGGACCAGTTCAACCGGGAGGTGCCGGTGTTCAACACGGTGGCGGATGCGGTGACGGCGACAGGCGCCAATGCATCGGTGATCTTCGTCCCGGCGTCGTTTGCCGCCGACGCGATCCTGGAAGCGGGAACCGCGGGAATCCCGCTGGTCGTCTGCATCACGGAAGGTATTCCGACGCGCGACATGCTCCGCGCATACGATTTCGTCCGGCGCAACGGGATCACGCTTATCGGACCGAACTGCCCCGGTATTATCTCCCCGGGGCTCTGCAAGGTCGGCATCATGCCGGGGTTCATCCACCGGAAGGGAACCGTGGGCGTCATTTCCCGCAGCGGCACGCTCACGTACGAGGCGGTCTGGCAGCTCACCGAGCGCGGGATCGGGCAGTCGACGTGCATCGGGATCGGCGGTGACCCGGTGATCGGAACGCGATTTGTGGACGCGGTCGCGCTGTTCAACGAGGATCCCGGGACGGATGCCCTGATCATGATCGGAGAGATCGGCGGCACGGCGGAGGAGGAGGCCGCGGCGTACATCCGCAAGCATGTCAGGAAACCGGTCGTCGGCTTCATCGCGGGGCGGACGGCCCCTCCCGGAAGGCGCATGGGGCACGCCGGAGCGATCATCGCCGGCGGGAAGGGGACCGCGCAGGAGAAGATGGCGGCCCTCCGCGCGGCAGGGATCACTGTGGTGGAGAGCCCGGCGATGATCGGCGAGACGATGGAGAAGGTCCTCCGCAAGCGCGGCCTGCTCGGCCACGCGCAGTCGGAGAAGCCGCCGGCGGCCGCCCCCCGGAAGGCGGCGGCGCGGAAGCCTGTGCGGCGTGTGCCGGCCCGGCGGAAGCCGGCCTCACGGAAAGGCAAACGCTGAACGGGCGCGCGCGCCCGGATGGAATTCACACCAGGAGGAACAGTGACAGAACGTACGCTTGCAATACTGAAACCCGATTGCGTCAGGCGAAACCTCTCCGGGCAGGTTCTCTCCCGCATCGAGAAGGCCGGCTTCAGGATACTCGGGATGAAGATGGTGCATCTCACTCAGGACACCGGGGGGGGCTTTTACGCGGTGCACAGGGGACGCCCGTTTTACAACGACCTCGTGTCGTTCATGAGCTCCGGCGCCTGCATCCCGATCGCGCTCGAAAAAGAGAACGCCGTGGCGGACTTCCGCGCGCTCATCGGTGCAACCGATCCGAAGGACGCGGCGCCGGGCACCATACGGAAAGAGTTCGCCGCGAGCAAGGGGGAGAACATCGTGCACGGATCCGATTCCCCCGAGAACGGCAGGATCGAGATCGCGTACTTCTTTTCGGAGAAGGAACTTATCGAAAACCTCTGACATGCCCCTCAGGAGCTGGAAGACGCTTTCCGGATCCACCGTCGCGTCAAACAGGTGGTGGACATACAGGAAGGACGAGTACGAGCTTCCGTCGGGGACGAGGGGGGAGTATCATTTCGTCCACACCAACGGCGCTTCGCTGGTCGTTCCCGTCGGTCCGGACGGGACGCTGCACCTGGTCAACCAGTACCGCTATCTCTGCGCCAGGGAGAGCATCGAGTTCCCGTGCGGGGGCGTGAAGGACGGCGCAACGTACGAGGGGACCGCGCTCGAGGAGCTCCGGGAGGAGACGGGATTCGCCTGCGGGCGCCTCGAGCAGGCGGGGGCGTTCAACCCGTATAACGGCGTCACGGACGAGATCTGCAGAGTGTACATCGCGCGGGACCTCACGTTCGTCGGCGGTGCGCCGGACGAGACGGAAGAATTCGAGCCGGTCACACTCAGCGCCCGCGGCATCGACGAACGCATCGCCTCCGGCGAGATCTGGGACGGGATGACGATTGCAGCATGGGCGATCGTCCGTTCGATCGTGACGCCGGGGAGCCCGCCGTGAGCGTCCTGATCCTCCTCCTCGCTCTCCTGCAGCAGCCCGCCGGTTTCCAACCGCCCCGCGTGAAAACGGGGGCGCAAGTCCTCCTGGAGCACCGTCTTTCCCTTCTGAGCGGCAAACGCGTCGGACTCATCACCAATCATACGGGCCGCCTCGCATCGGGTGAGCTGCTCCTCGATGCGCTGGTCCGCAGCGGCATCACAGTCACTGCGCTCTTCGGTCCGGAGCACGGCATCCGCGGAACGTCCGGGGCGGGGGAGACTGTGGCCGACAGTCTCGATCGCGCGACGGGGATCCCGGTCTATTCCCTCTACGGGCGCATCCGGAAACCTGTCCCCGCCATGCTGGAGCGGGTCGATGTTCTCGTGTATGACATGCAGGATGTGGGGGCAAGGTTCTATACGTATCTGAGCACGCTGGGACTCTGCATGGAAGCTGCGGCGGAGAAGGGGATCCCGTTCGTCGTCCTGGACCGCCCCGATCCGCTGGGCGGCGACCTTGTCGACGGCCCCGTTCTTCCCGACTCGCTCCGTTCGTTTGTCGGCGCGTTTCCGATTCCCGTCGTGTACGGGCTGACGGCGGGGGAGCTGGCCTCAATGGCCAACGGTGAAGGATGGCTGGCCCGGGGGGAGCGCGCCGAACTGACGGTCGTCCGGATGGAGGGATGGACGAGAAGCATGAGGTGGGAGCAGACAGGTCTCCCGTGGGTTCCCCCCTCGCCGAACATCCGCCGGCCGGGCACGCAGTTCATATATCCCGCAACGTGCTATCTCGAGGCCACGAATATCTCAGAAGGGCGTGGGACGGGGGAGCCGTTCCACATTATCGGCGCTCCTTTCCTCCGGGTCGGAGAGCTGTCACGTCTTATCAGGGGGAGTCATCACGACGACATCGCCGTGGTTGACACCGTTTTCACACCGGGAGAGTCAAAGTACAGGGGGGTCACATGCACCGGTGTGCACCTGGAGGTTGTTTCCGAGGACTCGATCCGACCGGTCGCGGCGGGCCTTGGGATTCTGTCGGCACTTGTCCGCAGCTGCGGCGATTCACTGTCAGTCAACCGGCGCGGTCTTGCGCGGCTGCTGGGGGATCCGGATGCAATCGACCTTCTCAGGCAGGGAAAGAGGGTCGGGGAGATTGCCCGGCGGTGGGAAGCCCCACTCCGGGCGTTTCGCGAGAAGTCGGCGGTCTACTTCGCGTACCCCGAGAGGTAGATTTTTCCTTGCCGATGGCCCGTTTTGGTGCCAAATTCCTTGACTTTCCACCCCTAATTTGTTAGATTTTAACGATTTTGAAGTCGCCTTCCCTATTCTGAGGTGGATATGACCGATGACGTCTCCGGCTCGGTAGCGGCAAGGTTGCAGCGCCTCCTTTTTTCTGTGAACGGGATAGTCGGCGCGGTGGGGGTCGTCGCGCTCGTCATCGGCATCATTTCGGGGACAATACTCGCACGTGTCATCTGCGGGTTGATCGTCGTCTCCGCGGGCGTCTACTTTTTTGCCTGGTGGCGGGCAAAAAAGGCTGACGAGGAGCCCCCCCGAACCGAACGACACACTGAACCTGTTCAGGACATGGGAGCGAAGAAACTCCTCTTTGACGACTATCAGCCCTCCGGAGGGAAGTACGTCGTCCGCCAGGTGCAGGAGGGGGAACAGGCGGTGATTCCCTCATCGCGGACCGCTCAGCCGGTGGCGCCGGCATTCAAGCCGGAGACTGTCCGCGAGATGGAGATACCGGATTTCTTCGACCTGGACTCCGACGCCCCCTACAGCGAGACCGAACCGAAGAGCGAGTTCCATTCGCTGCTCAACAAGGTCCTGCTCGTGCTGAAAGACGTGCTCTTCGCGCATTCCGTGGCGTTCTTCTGGGCGAACAGGGAAAAAGCCCAGATGGTGCTCGAATCGATGGCCACGGACAGCCGCCAGTTCATGGGCGGCAAGCGATTTGCGATGGAAAACGACATCGTGAGCCAGGTTGCGGCTTCCGGGAAGCCTCAGCTCCTGGGGCGGGTGAACCCGGCGACGGAAAAAGACCTGCTCCGCTACTACGAGTCGCCGGCGTACGTCAAGTCTGTCCTCGTGGTGCCGGTGTTCCTGATGGACCGGGCCCGCGGCGTTCTGCCCGTCGGTGCGATCGTCGCGGACAGCAAGGCGGAGGATGCGTTCGGCCAGGAGACGCTCGAGCTGCTCGGCAGATTCACCAAGCTCGTCTCGGCCCTGGTCAAGAGCTACACGGACAAATACGACCTGCTGCTTGACTCGGAGCTGCTGAGCTCTCTCCGGCGGATGCATGACCGCGTGCGGTCGGAACCGGGAGAGCAGTCGATCCTTGCGTCGCTGGCGGACGAGGCCAACAGGCTGGCAAACTGGGACTTCCTGACGGTCGCCCTCTACGCCGACGACCGGCACGGGTGGTGCCTGCAGAAAGTCGTCAACAGGACGGGCCAGGCGTACGTCGTGCCCGACCAGCTCATCGACGCGGAAGGGAGCGTCACGGGGACGGTGATCGGAACGAACCGTGTCGCGACGGTGGCGGATCTTGCCGCAGAGACGCGCTGCCGTTTCCACGCGGGTGAGACGATCGAGCGCACGGGCTCATTCGTCTGCTTCCCGATCAGCTCGATGAACAGGTGCTACGGTGCGCTGACGCTGGAGAGCAGGACAGCGGGGAACTTCTCGGGGAAGGATGTGGAAACGATCTACCGGCTCGTGGAAAACGCCGCCGGCGCGCTCGAGGTGCTGTACATGAACAACCTCGCCCGGGAATACGTGCTGGTGGACCAGCTCACGGGTTCGCTCACACGGAAGTTTTTCCTGCGCAAGCTGGACGACGAGGTGCACCGGGCCGCGGATTTTGGGACGGAGCTCTCGTCGGTGTCGATCGCCATCGACGGGATGGACGAACACCTCGCGCGCTACGGGCGCGGCGGGTGCGATGCAATCCTCAACGAGGCGGTCAGGATCCTCCACGCGAACCTCCGTCCGTACGACGCCATCGGGCGGCTGGAGGGGGACAGGCTGGGCGTGCTGCTGATCAATACGGCGGCGAGCGACGCCTACCTCTGGGCGGAGAAGATGCGCAAGGCGATTTCGAGCCACGTCATGAACGTGGGCGCCAGGAGCTTTTCCGTGACCGTCAGCGCCGGGGTGTGCGGGCTCAGCGAAGGGATGGGGATGAACGAGCTCGTGGCAGGGACCACGCAGGTCCTGGGCAAGGCGATGGAACACGGAGGAAATCTCGTACGAGTGTATTAACGGAAAAAGAAAGGTCAGCCAATGGCAAAACAGCAATCGTTCGCGGATAAAGCCACGAAGGCGGCACAGATGAAGGGCTCGAAGTGCCCGGTGTGCGGGGCGATCTTCCAGCCCGTGCTGATGGTCTCCTCCGAGCGGTCCGTCAGGGGGAAGAGCTGGAAGTTCAACGAGCACCGTGTGCAGGTCTGCAAATGCAATGAGAAGGAAGTGTACGCCTGAGCGGTAGCCTCCCGCCACGAAGAAAATCATTCTCATAATCCTTGACGGCGTGGGTTGCGGGGAGCTCCCCGACGCTCCCCAGTACGGCGACGCCGGCAGCAACACGCTCGTGCACACCGCGGAGGCGGTGGGCGGGCTGCGGCTTCCCGCGCTCGCCCGGCTCGGCCTCGGCAACATCGCTCCCATCGCGGGCGTACCCGCCGTGCCACGGCCGGCCGCGAGCTTTGGGAAAATGGCGGAACGCTCGAAGGGGAAGGACAGCACCACGGGCCACTGGGAAATTGCGGGACTCGTCGTGGAGAAGGCGTTCCCGACGTTCCCCCGGGGATTTCCCGCCGGGCTGATGGAGCGCTTCTGCCGGGCAGCCGGCGTGAAGGGGTACCTGGGGAACAGGACGGCCTCCGGCACCGCGATCATTGCGGAGCTGGGGGAGGAGCACGTGAGGTCCGGCCTGCCGATCGTCTACACGTCGGCGGATTCGGTGTTCCAGATTGCGGCGCACGAGGAGGTGATACCGATCGCGCGCCAGTACGAGATCTGTGCGAAGACCCGGAGCGATGTCTGCACGGGGGAATTCGCCGTTGGCCGCGTGATCGCCCGGCCCTTCGTCGGGACGGCCGGCAGATTCGTCAGGACGACCAACCGGAGGGATTTCTCTCTCACGCCGCACGGGGAAACCGTGCTCGATCTGCTGCGCCGTGCGGGGGTGAGGACCACCTCGATCGGGAAGGTCGATGATCTCTTCGCCGGGCGGGGACTCGACGACATGCACCACTCGAAGTCGAACGAGGAGGGGATCGCGGAGATTCTGAGACTCGCCGGGGGCGGCGGGGGACTGTTCTTTGCCAACCTCGGCGACTTTGACACGCTGTACGGACACAGGAATGATCCGCAGGGATTTGCCGGGGCGCT
>Ga0335071_10006962_pt1 | contig 11665 bp, 13 predicted proteins | sample Lox_Sample_15_FD_206724 | JGI IMG/M metagenome (GOLD analysis project Ga0335071, IMG submission 206724) | Soil microbial communities from Loxahatchee National Wildlife Refuge, Florida, United States - Lox_Sample_1.5 | ecosystem: Environmental > Terrestrial > Soil > Wetlands | place: USA...
GGTCGTCGAGGCCGACGATCTCTATCGTCACTACGAGCGGCGCGCCGCCTGAGGCGTGCCCCGAAATGTGATTCCCGCCTCAGGGCGCCGAGCCCCGGGCAAGACCTACGAGCTTGTCGCTCTCCCGCTCGGAACCGGCTCCCCGTGCACGAGGTGTCCACACCTGCTCTCCCCACCTGCCTGTAGCTTCGCTACCGCAGTCGGAATTTCGGGACACACACCACGGGCGTGAGTTGGTATCGCCGGCCGGTGCTCGGCCTCAACGCCGGCGGAACCGGGGTGCCCCGAGAGCCACGAAGTCCCCGCCGCGCCGGCGCGCGGCGCCGAACTCCCGGGCGGCTGCGACCCGCGTCATCGGTCAGATGCGCTGGGTCCGCCGGTTCCCGCCGCCGTGCTCACCCCGGGGCGTCAGTTGCTCAAGCCACAAACTCCTGGGCAGCGGGGCCGGCCTCGTCTGGTGACTGGTTCCGCCGGGCCCCGGGGCCGTCGATGCCACCTGCGTCGCTCTCCCAACTCGAGAAGGCGCGCTTCACCGGCGGCCTCCCCACTGCCGAAGTCCAGCCCTCGGCCCGTCGATTTACGACGTAAAGCGGGGCCGGCAGCTCCGGCATCGCCACCGCCAGGCCGGGCGCCCGAGGCAGGCTCGCTGGCCCTGCCACCCGCCGAACTCCCCGGTCGCGGGTCGGATGGGCTGGTTTCGACGGTTCCGCCCGGTGCCCCTGGACACGCGACCTCGACGGCAGCGGCGGTCCCCATCAGCAAGCACCAGACCGAGCCCATCGACGTCCTCGGCGTCACCGTCGCACCCCACGCTGCAGAAGCCCTCCACCAGTCCCCGGGGCGGCCGCGTGACAAGCCGAGGCCCGGGCGTACATCACGAACCGCACTAGCCTCCAAGGCCGCAGTTCCGGCGCGGCACCGGCGCCCCACCGAAGCCCGCGTAACCGACGCCACCGCCGGGACCACCGACCCAGGCACCACGCTGGTCGCATCCTGCAGGTTGGACCGCTGCGACGTCGGAACGCCGGCCACGCTGCTCGGTGACCTGCTCAGCCGAACGCGTCCATCAGCTCGGGGATACCCTCCACCGCCTCGGTCACCACCTGGCGCGGGATCCCGAACGAGCGCTCCACCTCCTGTGCCAGCGCGGCGCGGTCGGGTAGTGCCGAGCGGCGGACCTCCCTACCGTTTACCTCGATCCGCTCCAGGTTATGCAGGGTCAGCGAGCGCCCCGGCCAGAACCGCACCAGGAGGACGGCATTTCGGAACGTCGACGTGGGTCGGAAGGAATTGTCGATGACGGAGGCGAACTCCTCGATAGTCCGCGGCGCAGGCTTCACCTGGTACCCGTGGCGCTCGACCCCGTCCCGGTAGAGGATCATCCGGGAGCACCCGGCCGCGTCGCGAGGCTCCAGCACGTACCGGTCGGTTCCCAGCGCGATTTCCTGCGGCGCCGACGCATCCAGGGGGAGGGGTGCAAGAAACGGCGCCGCGTAGCCGCCGTCGACCAGGTAGTCGCGCCCGGAGATCGAGACCACCACCACCAAGTGGGCGTCAGGGCTGCTCATGTCCGCGCCGCAGAGTCGGGCGGAGTACCCGAGGGCGCAGAGGAGCTGATACAGGTGGTAGTTATTGGCGTAGCAGGTGCCACCCAGGTGCAGCTGCTCGATGCCGTCGAGGTGGAGCTGGAGGTCGGGCAAGGCGGCCAGGCCGAGGCGCCGGAGGCGAAGGAGCTTGGATACGTTCTCGAAAGGTACCCGGCACAGTTGGGCGGTGGTCACCTCCGCTAGAGCCAGCAAGCTGGGAGGCCGGCGCGGGACCCCGAGGAGGCGCAGGTAACGGTCCACCAGCGCCGGCGTGAGGCGAGGCATCTCTCGACCCTGCTCGGCGGAACATCTCCGGTCAAGCCTTCATCGCGGCGCCGGACGTGTGGGCCCGGTCGAACGGCAGGAGAGGGTGAATCGCTGACAAGCGACCTGCCGGCCCTTTACCGTTCGACAGGCTGGTATGCTTCCGCGAGGACGATGCCATGGGGACAGGGGCACCCTGCCAGCGGATGAGGGCGAACGGAGAGGACGCGCCGAGGTGGCGAAGGCTCGCCCGACGAGCACTCTTCAATGGCCCTGAGCTCCGACCCGGCTGGCGGCTCGGGCTCTTCGTCAGCCTCGTCGCGGCGTTGAGCGAGGCCCGGCTTGTGTTAGTCCGGCGCCTCCTGGTCGGTGCCGACCGGGCCGTCACGTATCTAGTAGGAGGGGTGCTCAAGTTCCTGATCCTCATCCTGTGCAGCTGGATCATAGGCCGGATCGAGCATCGGACCCTGGCCGACTTCGGTCTGCCATGGCGCAGAATGTTCCGGGCCCGGTTCTGGCAGGGTGCTCTGCTCGGCATCGGATTGATCGGTGCCCGCGTCGTCACTCTCTGGCTCGTCGGCGTGCTCCGGTTCGGAGCCCCGGCGCTGCGCGGGCCGCAGATCGCTCTGTCCCTCCTCCGCGCGCGGATGGCCGCCTCGCAGGGTGATGCCGGCGGTCCCGCAGGACCGTTCGCAAACAGCCCAGAGCGCCTCCACGCAGCAGCCTACAACACCCGCATGGCCCGAACCCCAGTGAGGGGTCGCGACGCAGCTCGATGAGAGACGGCGACTCCCTCCTGTGGCACTCTGGAGACGATGGGGGATCACCACGAACGGGGGCACGGCCCGAACAGAGGAGCGCGGCACGCGACGACGTTGGAAGGCATTCTCGAGCGCGTCACCTACGTCAACGAGGAGAACGCCTGGAGCGTCGTGAAGCTGGACGTCCCGGGCAAGAAGGACCTCGTCACTGTGGTCGGCAACCTCCTCGGCGTCCAGCCAGGGGAGAACCTGCGCCTGCGCGGCAGCTGGAGCGTGGACAGGAAGTATGGCGAGCAGTTCAGGGCCGACGGCTACGTTACGGTGAAGCCAGCGACGCTCGTCGGTATCGAGAAGTACCTCGGCTCGGGGCTCGTGCGTGGCATCGGCAAGATCATGGCGGGACGCCTCGTGAAGTGCTTTGGCCTTTCGACCCTGGAGGTCATCGAGCAGGCACCAGAGCGTCTACGCGAGGTGGATGGCATCGGCCCTGTCCGCAGCGGGCGCATCGCCAAGGCATGGGTGGAGCAGAAGCAGATCAAGGATGTGATGGTCTTTCTCCAGTCCCACGGCGTGTCCTCGACGTTCGCCATCAAGATCTACAAGCACTATCAGGACCGCTCCATCGCAGTCGTGAAGGAGAACCCGTACCGGCTGGCCGTTGACATCTTCGGCATCGGCTTCAAGACCGCGGACAAGATCGCTGGCCAGCTCGGCATCTCGCCTAGCTCCCCGGAGCGCGCGCAGGCCGGGGTCCTGCATGTCCTCGGCGAGCTCTCGAACGAGGGGCACGTCTTCTACCCACGCAACAAGCTCATCGAGGCGGCGGCTGCGCTTCTGGAGATTGACGCGGGCATCATCGAGATCGCGGTGAGGGTGCTCGCCGAGGCTGGACAGGTCGTCGTGACGCCAATCCTGCGCGAAAGGGGCCCTGCTCAGGAGGACCAGGCCGTCTACCTCGCTTCGCTGCACAGGGCCGAGAGCGGGATGGCGGACCTCGGGCGGGCTCTTCTACGCGCCCAAACTCGCCCCATCGCCATCGACACCGAGAAAGCGATCACCTGGTTTGAGGAGCGACAGAGGATCTCGCTCGCGCCCGAGCAGCGTGAGGCGGTCCGGCGGGCAGTCACGAGCAAGTTCCTCGTCATCACGGGTGGCCCCGGCACCGGCAAGACCACGCTCGTGAACGGCATAATCCAGGTCCTGGAGAAGAAGGGCCGCCGCATCTTGCTTGCCGCGCCCACGGGGCGCGCCGCGAAGCGCATGACTGAAACGACCGGGCACGAGGCGAAGACGATCCACCGGCTCCTGGAGTTCGATCCCAAGACCATGAGCTTCCTGCGCGACCGGGAGCGGCCGCTCGAAGCCGACATCGTCATCGTGGACGAGGCGTCCATGATCGACACGGTCCTCGCCTACAACCTCCTGAAAGCCGTGCCACCGTCCTGCCAACTCGTCCTCGTGGGAGACGTCGACCAGCTCCCATCGGTTGGACCAGGGAGCGTTCTTTCGGACGTCATCAACTCGGGCGCGGTGGACGTGGTGCGGCTCTCGCACATCTTCCGCCAGGCCGAAGCCAGCCTCATCGTTGTGAACGCCCACCGGGTGAACCATGGGGAGATGCCGAGGTTGCCCGCGCCGGGCGCCGGCGCCGACTTCTTCTTCGTCGAGAAAAACGAGCCGGAGGACGTGTTGGCGGCGCTGAAGGCCATCGTCCAGGAGCGTATCCCGGAGAGGTTCGGCTTCGACCCGGTGGACGACATCCAGGTGCTCACGCCGATGCATCGGGGGCTCTTGGGAACGGCTAGCCTGAACGCTGAGCTCCAGACTCTCCTGAACCCGCAGGGCGCGGCCGTCATCCACGGCAGCCGGACGTTCCGAGTCGGCGACAAGGTCATGCAGATCCGGAACAACTACGAACTGGAGGTCTTCAACGGTGACATCGGGAGGATCGAAGCGCTGGACGAGGTCGAACACACACTCTCGGTCCAGTTCGATGGCCGCTCGGTTACCTATGACCGCGCCGACCTCGACGAGCTCGTGCTCGCCTACGCCTGCTCCATCCACAAGTCGCAGGGGAGCGAGTACCCGTGCGTCGTGCTGCCGATCCACACGCAGCACTACGTGATGCTGCAACGGAACCTCCTCTACACTGGCATCACCCGCGCCCGGAAGCTGGTGGTCCTGGTCGGCACGAGGCGCGCCTTGGCCATCGCAGTCAAGAACGACAAAACCGAGGCGCGGTTCACACAGCTCGCAGCTCGACTCAAGGCTCTGGGGGAGCAGCCCGAGGTGGTAGCATGCCCGCGCAACGTTGGGAGGCCTCCGTGAGAAGACGCGGCAGGAACATCCGGCCGAGGCGTCCTTTCATCGCTGCGCCAGACCAGGTACGGATCACGCGGGACTCGGATGGCGCGAACATCGAGTACGCGGAGAGGAACGTGTCAGGTGTGCACCTCGTCTTGGCGCCAGAAAAGATGGCGCACATGACCGACGAGGAGATCCTGGATGTCCACAACCACTGCATTGCGGCCCAAGAGGCCTCGATGGCGTCCCACAAGTGGGTCGCGGTGGAGGTTCCTCCGGGCGTGCGTCAGGTGAAGCGTGATCGGCGTACCGGCCAACTCATGCCTCGCGGCGATGTCCTCCGGTGCCACATCACCGACGCTGGCGTTGACGGAGAGGACCCGGTGGCCATCTACATCGACGACGAGGAGTACTCTCTCCGTGAGTTCGGTGAGATTCTCCGGATGTACGCAGGCTGGGGCGTGCGGGTAGTGTTCGTCCCGGGAGACGAGGTTCACGAGGAGCCCGTCATCGAGATGCGAAAGCCGAAAAGAGGGCGGTGAAGCCGATGACTCGGTGCCCCTCACCCACGCTGATCTCGCGGGCCTCCCTGGTCTGCGGCGGGTGGCACGCGAGGCCCTCATCGTTCGTCAGCCGGTAACGGTAGCCGAAGCTCCCGCCATCCCGAACGTTGGCCGGAAGACCGCGAAGCAGCAAATTCGCACGGGCTCATCACAGATCAAGAAGGCGCGCCCAGCGTGGCCTGCCAGCGAACAGGAGACGCTCCCGTGCCGCACTTCACGGGCCGCTGCCTCGAGCCGCTCCAGGCGTTGGGCGAAGGAGCTCCGCGCCCTCATCCCCGTGAAAGGCGTCCGCGTCCTGACGAACTGCCGGTGGACTCGCCCTTCTGCCTGGTGGGGGCACTATTCACGCTTACCAAGGTCCGGTGTGCGGCGTCGTTCTAGGCCGCCTTGGCGGCCGGCGACTTTGGCGTCGACTCGAGTCTCAGCGGGTGAATGCTCCCGTTCCTGGACACGAACTTGTAGTCGACGATCTCCTCGCCCTTCGTGTGGCCCAGCTGCCTCAGCCACGTCTCCATCTCGCTGGCCAACGATCCAGGTACGCCGACCTCCCGAAGCGTCTTCGCATCGCTCATGTCCCGGACGATGGTTCAGAACCGCGTCACAGTCCATTGGGCGTGAAGCCGCTGCGGCCAAGCGCACCACTCATAGTGTAGGCCCTGAGCGACATCGGGACCGCGTCGATGATGTTCTCGATCCATTTCGGTATCGCCGCGATGTCCATCACACGGCGCCAACGTTAAGGTGCCTACTCGCTCGAGCTGGCGCTCGCCCATTCGAAGCCGACGCGGCTGCCGCACCGGGTCGTGCCCGGTGGTAGCGGGGAGGCCACGAAGGCATGAACCCGTTCTGGCGCTGGCCGCGCGCCTCCATCGGAGTAGAAGCGGTCCGGAGGTCAACATGCGCTCAGTGTGGATCACCCGACCCGGTGGCCTCGAGGTTCTCGAAGTTCGGAACACCACCGATCCGACACCAGGCCCTGGTCAGGTTCGAGTCCGCGTACGTGCCGCGGGGCTCAACTTCGCCGACATCATGGCGCGCATGGGCCTGTACCCCGACGCTCCGAAGCCCCCCTGTGTGGTGGGCTACGAGGTCGCGGGCGACGTGGATGTCCTTGGGCCAGGTGTAACTACTCCAGCGACTGGTACGCGCGTCCTCGCTCTGACTCACTTCGGGGGACAGTCCGAGCTGGTCTGCGTTCCGGCCGCTCGAGTCATTCCTTTGCCGGAGGGCACGACCTATGAGGCCGCGGCCGCGCTCCCGGTGAATTACCTGACGGCGTATCACATGCTGATCCACGTCGCCGCCATCCGCCCTGGCGAACAAGTTCTCATCCACATGGCAGCCGGCGGCGTTGGGATCGCTGCACTCCAGATCTGCAAGACCGTGGAGGGCGTGGTGACCTACGGTACAGCTTCGCCGGCAAAGCACGAGGCGATCCGCGCCGAAGGATGCCACCATCCCATCGACTACCGGTCGGCGGACTGGGAGAAGGAGGTACGCCGGCTGACGGATGGGAAGGGAGTAGAAGTAGTGCTGGATCCGCTCGGTGGGTGGGACACACGGAAGGCCTACCGGCTACTCCGCCCGGCGGGTCGCGTGATCACGTACGGAATGGCGAATCTGGCAACAGGAGCACGCCGGAGCTGGACGGCCCTTGTCCGCCATGGACTCCCCGCGATGCTGCCGCACTTCTCCCCGATGGAGCTCATGAACGACAACCGGGCGGTCGCCGGCGTCAATATCGGGCACCTCTGGGGGGAGGAAGCCATGCTCACCTCGGAGATGGCTACCATCCTCGAGCTCTTCCAGAAGGGCGCGATCAAGCCGCGCATTGACTCAACCTACTCGTTCGAACAGGCGGCGGAGGCGCATCGGCGCATTCAGGAACGCCAGAACGTCGGGAAGGTGCTGCTGGTGCCGTGAAGCCTCTTCGGTGGGGGAATCCCGAGCGCCCGTCTAGATTTCGGGCATGGGCCTGACATCTACCGCGGAACAATGCGCCCTCACCGTTACGCCGGTTCCGGAGAGATCCAGTGCTCAGCACGCGCTGGGCCTCTCCGAGTACGACCGGCTGCCCATCAAGGCATTCGTCACCGGCGACACCGACGAGATCAACAAACTTGTCGAGGACACGCGCCTGCTTGCCGAGGCGCTCGCGGGTCCCGCGGGCGATGGCGCTCGTGTTCGTCTGCTTGCGCGTACGGCAGCGGCATGCCGCACTCAACTGCGCGTCTTGGAGGCCCTCCTCGCGCAACGGGTAGCGGCGCGGGACTTCGAAGCCGTGGCCGTCCTCAACCGCGTCCTCGATGGCGTCGCGAAGAGGATGGTCTTGACCGTCAAGCAGCTTGGCGTCGAGTCCTCACTCCGCCAGCGCCCGAGCGTGATCGTAAAGTACGCGGATCGCGTCGAGTTCAATGGAGCCTCGCGATGAGGCCGCACCGGGATGCCGTCGTGAGGCTTTCGATTCGACAAATTCGGGCTCAGATGTCGCCAAAAGCGTTCGCCGAACTCAAGGAGGTCAGCCGCAGGCTGAAGAGGCGATCCTCAATCTGGGAACCCTGAGAAAGTCCCCAGAGTGGAGCAACGAGAAGGAGTGGCGGGTCGTGAGTTCGAGGCGCGAGGGAGAGGTTCGCGACTACTCCGACTATCCCTTTCATCCTGCAGAACTGTCGACGATCTTTCTTGGTCCCCGAATGCCGACACAGGATTCAGAGGCGCTCATCGGTGCGGCTCAGGCGTTCCCTCATGCGCGAATCGTGAAAGTGGAGATCGGCGGGGGCCAAGGGTTTCAGTTCAAGAGCGTGCGCCTCTGAATCAGCGTGATGCATCGGGCGCAGGGCCAGCGGTACCAGTATGTGACGAAGGCCGACGGTTGGTACGCATACTGCATCACCCGCCGTCGTGGACCGATACTTCGGCCAGCTCCAGCGCATGGACCAGGCGTGGGCGTGGGCGGCGGCGACCATGCTGCCCTATACGTCCGCGGAACTGAGGAGGAATGCAGCCTTCAGAGGCCTGGCTTCCGAGCTCGGAGCCGACCTTGGCCCGCGAAGCACCGAGGATGAAGCGCTCTTGATCATCGCGCCGGATACCTGGCCCACGGTGCATGCCTACTACGCTGGGAGGGGGCGGGCCCTACATGAGCTGATCGACTCGGTCAGCATCAGAACACTCGACCGCTGGCTAGCCGATGAGGTGTGTCACTGGGGTAGGCGCTGGTGCGCGCTGGATCCGACAAGGAAGGGAACAGCGCCCTCGACGCGGATGGCGCTCGACATGGTCGCCCAGGAACTCCACTCACGGAGGGTGCCCACCGACGTGGCCCGTGTTTTGGCGCGAATCACAAGACGTCCGACGCCGCGGCGGTTCAAGGATCTGGCCGCAGCAGTTCGCGATTGGTTCCGGCGTTTTGGGGCTGGACGCTGCGTCGGAACACGGCGATAGAAGACAGACCTGAGGCGTAAGATCCGAAGCACGATGGGCCTCAAACAGCGTAAGCGTCTAGTCCTTCGAGTCAAATGTCTCACGTCCTCGGTAGTGGAGATTCCGCCGCCGGGAGAGGTGATGTGCACCGAAGAGGGGCAGCAGTTCGTTGTCATAGAGGCGCAGCGGGACGGGGATCGTCACCTACTCCTGACCGTCGAACTGCCGCCAAGCGCCTGAACCTGATGCCCCTGAACGTACGAATCCACCGCGGCGCTGCCCAGGTCGGAGGAACCTGTGTCGAGCTCGAGTCCTCCGGGCGGCGCATCCTGCTAGACCTGGGGATGCCGCTGGACGCCGAAGAAGGAGAGATCCAACTTCCGGACGTGCCCGGCCTCCAGGGCGACGATCCGAGCCTGCTCGGTATCGTCATCTCCCACCTCCACGGCGACCACTGCGGCCTTGCCCCGTATGCTGCGCCGGGTTTGCCCATCGCCATGGGCGCGGTCGCAGCCCGCATCCTGCGTGAGGCAGAGTTCTTCACCGGGCGACCCCCACTCGCGGAGCCGCGTTGGGCGCTGCGCGACTGTGAACCCTTCGAGACTGGCCCCTTCCGGATCACGCCTTACCAGGTCGAGCACAGCGCCTTCGACGCGTTCGCGCTTCTCGTCGAGGCCGCCGGCCGGCGGCTCTTCTACACCGGCGATTTCCGCGCCCACGGGAACGACCGCGAGCCATTCGAACGACTGCTCCGTGCCCCGCCGCGTGACGTGCACGCCATGCTGATGGAGGGGACCCAGCTCGGAGACGGGCGGGAAGGGGAGGGGCCAAGTGAGGACGATCTCCGTGTGGTGCTGGCCCGCCGGTTCCGGGAGTGGCCGGGGCTGGTCCTTGCGGCGTGGTCGTCACAGAACTTGGACCGCACGAGGACGGTGTACGAGGCGGCACGGGCGGCTGGGCGAACCCTGGTTTTGGACCTCTACACAGCCACGCTCACCGCGGCAGCACGTGCGCCCGGCGTCCCGGTTCCGGGTGATGAGGGACTGGAGGTGTTCTGCCGGCGACGGGAGCGGATCCAGGTCAAGGAAGCTGGCGAGTTCAAGCGTACGAACGCCATCAGGCAAACTAGGATCTTTCCAGAGGAGCTAGCTCCGCGCGCACACGATCTCGTTATGATGTTCCGCCCGTCGATGATCAGCGAGCTCGAGCGGGCGGGGGCGCTGACGGGAGCCCTGGCGATCTGGTCGGTGTGGCGTGGGTACCTCGAGCAGCCGGTGGAGCTGCGGATGCAGCAGGTCCTCAAGAGGCACGGCGTCGAGCTCGAGCGGCACCATGTGGCGGGGCACGCCTACGTGTCGGACCTGAAGCGTCTTGTGGAAGCGATACGGCCGGAGCGGGTGGTTCCGATCCACACCGCAAGTCCCGGGGAGTACGCTACACGAATCCCCGGGGCCGTGCCGATGCCCGACGGTGTTTGGTGGCACGCCTGAGCGAGATGGGAGGAGACGTGGCCAAAGAGACAGACGGGCAACAGAAGAAGGACCCGGAGCTGACCTTCAATCGCGCCCTCAGGGACGAGTTCGAGAAGCTGCTTCTCGAGTCCGAGCCGCTCCTCAGGCTGTTGCGCTCGCCGGGGCAGCTCAACGTCAAGCACCAACCGCCTGTGACCTTCGACACGCAGCTCCGGCGCGGTGATGTCGTCTCGATCTGCGCCGGCCTTACCAAGGTGCTGGACCTGAGGTACCTCAGGAACGGCTGCTTCAGCGCCTCCGCCGACCCGGCGTACCAAAGGCAGAATTGTGCGGTTCAGTTCGAAGTCTTCAAGGGGTTCACCCGGGCGCAACTTGAAGCGAAGGTGGCCGCATGGGCCACATATCTCGGCAAGGTCCAAGTCGGAGAGAGGCAATACCGGAAGGAAGGCGCCTGGCAGGCTTGGCTGGCCCACCGTGCGTTCCTTGGGATCTCGCAGCCCTGGGTGCTCGCGGATCGCGAGGCTGAGCTCGAGGGGCTCGTTGGTGACCACTTGGCGGCCGTCGCCAAGGCTCGTAAGGACATCGCCGCGGCCGTGCTCCGCGACCCGTTGTTCGGCAAGCGCCAGAACCCCATCAACGAGGATCGGGGCGGCGGGGCCGATTTCGTCGGCGTGACACCTGACGGAAACCTCGCTCTCATCGAGGTGAAGCATGGCGGGAACGGGGGTCCCTGTTACTGCACCCCCATCCAGATCGGCGGTTACGCTGCGCTCTGGTCGCGCGCGCTCGGGGCACCAAAGGCGTACGAGAACGTCGTGAAGCCCATTCAGAAACTGCTCGAGCAGAAGAGGCGACTCGGGCTGCTACCTGACGGGCCGGGGCTCTCGGATGCTCCGCGCCTAGATCCCTCGGTCGTGATCGCGGAGCCCAACCTTAGGTCCACAGTCTGGCGCGGCCCCCGCCTGCTCGCCCGCGTCTGGGCGGCGGCGCGCGGAACGAACACGGAGTGGGCGCCTCGCACGCGCTTCTTCGTGTGCGACGCCAACCGGTTCGAGCTGCGAGAGGTGACGACGGAGCTCGCGGAGGGTCGCGATGTCAAGCCCGCCTGACCCGGTATCTCACGGGGCGACGAGGAGCACACCAGACGCCGGTATGGCCCCGGTATCGTGTCGCTGGGCAACCAGGCGCGTTCAGGACGCCTGAACACAACGGACGCCACCTGCTGGCTGCACTATGAGGCCAGGGCGGCCCGGTACTGCTCCAGAACCCCAGTGAAAACTGGCCGGGAACTC
>Ga0335071_10006963_pt1 | contig 11665 bp, 11 predicted proteins | sample Lox_Sample_15_FD_206724 | JGI IMG/M metagenome (GOLD analysis project Ga0335071, IMG submission 206724) | Soil microbial communities from Loxahatchee National Wildlife Refuge, Florida, United States - Lox_Sample_1.5 | ecosystem: Environmental > Terrestrial > Soil > Wetlands | place: USA...
TCCACCGCGGTCTGCGCCACCTGCACCGCGGCCGCGGCCTGGTCGCGCTGCGCCTGGAGCAGGGCATCGTCCAGGCGGAACACCACGTCGCCCGCCTTGACCGAGTCGCCTTCGTTCACCCGGATTTCCAGGATCTTCCCGCCGATCTCGGGGGCCAGGCGGGTGCTGGTGGCCGAAATGGTGCCGGAGGCGGTCAGGGCGGGCGTCACCTGCTGGATCTGGATGCCCTGGCAGGCAGTCAATGCGAGGCAAAGAGCAAAGAGGACGAACAGTTTGGTTTTCATTTAGATACTCCTGTAACAGTTTCGCGAAGCACCCCGTTATTCTGGGCGGGGTCAGCCGGCCTGGTCACCGACGAGATAAATACGTCTTCCAACGTGGGCGCAATCCACTCGATGGACGTAGCCTGGATGTTTTCACTTTCAAAGAGTCGCTGGATGCTTTTAATGTACTGCCGGGCGTCGGGCACCACGGCGTGAATCTGTGCCCCGTACAGCGCCACCTCGTCCAGCGGGATCGCTTTGGCCTGGCGGGCGTTTTGCAGGGCGCGCATCACCAGGTCGGGGGTGGGCGAGTGAATTTCCAGCACCTGGCCGCGCATCTGGGTCTGCTTGAGTTTGGCTGGCGAGTCGATCGCTACCAGCTTGCCCTGGCTGATGAAGCCCACCCGCTGGCACAGCTCGGCCTCGTCCATGTAGTGGGTGGTCACCAGCACGGTCACGCCCTTCTTGGACATGGCGTAGATCAGCCCCCAGAACTCGCGCCGGCTGTTGGGGTCCACCCCGGCGGTCGGCTCATCCAGGAACACCACCTGCGGGCGGTGCACGATGGCGCAGCCCAGGGCCAGGCGCTGCTTCCAGCCGCCGGACAGGTCGCGCGTCAATGTGTTCTCGCGGCCTTCCAGCCCCGCCATGTGGATGATCTCGGCCTGGCGCTGCTTCACCTCTTCCTGCGACAGCCCGTAGACCCGCCCGTAAAAGCGGATGTTCTCGCGCGCCGTCAGGTCGTTGTAGAGCGTGAAAATTTGCGACATGTAGCCGACCTTGGCCTGCATGGCCTTGGTCTGGGTGGCGGGGTTGAAGCCCAGCACGCGGGCCGAGCCAGAGGTGGGCCGCATCAGCCCCAGGAGCATGCGAATGGTGGTGGTCTTGCCGGCGCCGTTCGGGCCCAGCCAGCCGAAGACCTCGCCGCTGCTGACGCTGAAGCTGATGTTGTCCACGGCGGTGAAATGGCCAAAACGCTTGGTCAGCCCGTTGACCACGATCGGCGCTTCAGGGGCGGGGGCTGCGGAGGCAACTTGGATGGGAGCCTTCATGCGGCTTTCCTCTCTTCCGGGCCGGCTTGCTCCCGGCGGTGCACCAGGCTGATGTAGGCTTCTTCCATGCGCACCTCCACCTCGCGGATTTCGTCGTGCGAGATGTCTTGCGCCGCCAGGGCAGCCGCGATCTGCGGGCGGCGTTGGGCCACGTTGTCCACGAACAGGTGCAGCTTATCGCCGTAGGTTTGCACCTCCAGCACACCCGGCAGCCCGGTCACCGCGGCCTGGGCTGGCACGAAGCGACCCGGTCGCAGCTCCAGCAAATGCCCCTTGACCTGGCGCTTGATGGCAGCCGGGCTGTCGCTGGCGATCAGCCGCCCGCTGTAGATCAGGCCCACCCGGTTGCAGCGCTCGGCCTCGTCCATGTACGGTGTGCAGACGAAAATGGTCACGCCTTTTTCAGCCCGCAGGTTGCCCAGCAGGTTCCAGAACTCGCGCCGGCTGACCGGGTCGACACCCAGGGTCGGCTCATCGAGCATCACCACCTGCGGCTCGTGGATCAGGCTGCACGCCAGCGCCAGCTTCTTCTTCATCCCGCCTGAAAGCTGCCCCGCCAGCCGCCGGGTGAAGTCGCTCAGCCCGGCGAAGGATAATAGCTCAGGGATGCGCTTTTCCTGCATCTCGGGGCTCATGCCCTGCACGCTGGCGAAGAAGCGCATGTTCTCGATCACGGTCAGGTCGGCGGGCAGCACGAACTGCTGAGCAATGTAGCCCACCCGCTCGCGGATGGCGTAAGTGTCGTGCATCGAATCGAAGCCCAGGATGCTGCTTTTCCCCGCCGTGCGCGTGAGCAATCCGAGAATGACGCGGGTGGTGGTGGTCTTGCCGGCGCCGTCTGGCCCCAGCAGGCCGTAGGTCTCGCCGCGCCCCACCTCCAGCGACAGCCCGTCGACCGCGTTCAGCGGTCCCTTGCGCGTGCGGAAGGTCTTTACCAAATCCGTTGCGAATATCGCAATTTCCATTGCTTTTCCCTGTCATTCCGTGTTCTTTATTTTTTGAACTGCGTTCAAAAAATAAAGAACACGGAAAGAGATTAATCCAATCGCTTCTTGAAGCTGGCCGCAGCCACCAGCAGCACCACCACGGCGTAGCCCACCAGCACCAGGGCGTCCTGCCACAGGAAGGTCAGCCCCACACCCTTGGTCATGATGCCGCGCGACAGCCGGATGAAATAGGTCAGCGGCAGCAGGTCGCCGATGGCCTGTGGGATGAGCGGCATGGCGTTGCGGGGATACACGATGCCCGAAAGCAGCATGCTGAAGAGCATGATCACCATGCTGATCTGCTGCGCCTGGCGCTGGGTCTTGGCGACAGTCGAAACCAGCAGCCCCAGCCCCAGCGAGCTGCCGATGAACAGCAGCGACAGCCAGAAATACAGCCACAGGCTGCCCTGGAAGGCCACCCCGAACCAGAACACGCCCAGCCCCAGGATGATGGCGGTGATGACCAGGATGATGCCCAGCAGCGGGATCATCTTGCCCAGGATCAGCTCGATCGGGCGCACCGGCGTCACCAAAATTTGCTCCATGGTGCCAATCTCGCGGTCCTTGACCACGATCAGCGCGGCCTGCGCCACCGCCAGGGTCTGGATGATCATGCCCACGATGGCCGGCAGGATGAACCACAGGTCCTTCATGTCGGGGTTATACAGCACGCGGGTCGAGGTGACGATGGGCGGCGTGCCGGAAATATTGCCCAGGGCGGTGCCCATGCGCTCGACCTTCTCGGCGGTCAAGCTGAGCGAGAAGCTCTGGGCGATGGAACTGGCGGCGCTGTAGCCCGACTGCACGCTGAACGAGTCCGAGCCGTCCAACAGGATGAGCACGTTGGCGTCGCCGCGCTCGATGTCGGCGGCAAAATCGGGCGGGATGACCACGCCCGCCTTCACCTGCCCGGCGTCGATAGCCTGCTGCGCCTCGGCTTCGCTGCCCGCTACCATCGTCTCGTCGAAATAGGTCGAGCTGACCAGGGCCTGGATGAAGGCCCGGCTCTGGCTGTCGTGGCTCTGGTCGACGATGGCAGTCGGCAGATGGTAGACCGTCAGCGAGACGGCGTAGGCAAACAGGAACAGCTCGATCAGCGGCAGGGCGATGATGAACATCAGGGTGCGGCGGTCGCGCAAGAGCTGGGTGGTCTCTTTGCGGATGAGGGCGGTAAGGCGCTGGATTCTCATGGGCATGGTCTGCTCCTAATCCAACCGCTGGCGGAAGAACCGCGAAGCGAAGAAGATGATGCCCACCGCGAAGATGGCGAGCGCCGCCACGTTGCCCCACAGCACGTCGATGCCGATGCCCTTGGTGAAAATGCCGCGCGCAATGGGGATGAAGAAGGTCAGCGGGAAGATGTAGCCCACGCCTTGCAGCACCGGTGGCATGGTGTAGCGCGGGAAGATGAAGCCGCTGATGATCAGGCCCACCAGCGAGATCATCATGTTGAGCTGCTGCGCCTGGCGCGGGTTCTGCGACACCGAGGAGATCAGCAGCCCTAGCCCCAGCCCCGAGAACACGTAGATCAGCGCCAGCCCCAGGAACAGGGCGAAGTTACCTTGAAAAGGTACCCCAAACCCCAGCGCCCCCACCACCACGATGGTCAGCATGTTGATCAGGGCGATCACCAGGTTGGGCAGGGTCTTTCCCAGCATCAATTCGAGCGGGCGGATGGGCGAGACCAGGATTTGCTCGATGGTGCCGGCTTCGCGCTCGCGCACCACCGCCAGCGAGGTCAGGGCGATGGTCTGGGTTTGCAGCAACATGGCGATCATGCCGGGGATCAGGAACCACAGGTCCTTCAGGTCGGGGTTGTAGAGGATGCGGATGTGGGTATCTAGCGGCGAGAGGTCCTGCTCGGAGATACCCGGGGCCGAGCGCGACAGGTCGTTCAGCGCCAGGCTCACGGCGTGGGTCTGCGAGATGGCGTTGGCAGCGTTATAAGCCGACTGGGTGGTGAAGGGGTCCGAGCCATCCACCAGCAGCAGCACGTTGGCCGAGCCGCGGTCCACCTGGGCCGCAAAATCGGGCGGGATGACCAGCCCGGCGCGCGCCGTGCCGGCGTCGATGGCAGCGATCACATCCGCCTGCCCCTGCACGGTCTCGACGATCTGGAAGTAATCCGAGCGTACCATGTCGGTGATGTACGAGCGGCTGGCGGCGTCCATGCTCTGGTCCGCCACCACCAGTGGGATCTGCCGCACGTCCATGTGGATGGCGTAGGCGAACAGGATGAGCTGCAAGAGCGGCATCGAGAGCATGATCGCCAGCGTGGTGCGGTCGCGCAGGGTCTGGATGAACTCTTTTTGGGTGATTGCCAGGATGCGTCTTAGCATGGGTTCCCTGTCTTTGATTTTTGTTTCCAAATTTTGACTGCGTCAAAATTTGGAAACAAAAATCAAGAAGAAGATTCGCCGGATCGCGTGCGGATGCCGTCCAGCAGGAACGACACCACCGACTCGGCCCAGGCGCGGCGCTGCTCCGGCGAGGGCGGCGGCTCGACCCCACGCAGCGCCGGCAGCACCAGCGAGAAGAACATCCCCAGCGCCAGGCGCGCTCCCAATTTGGGGTCTATCGGCCGGAACACGCCCGCCTTGACCTGGTTCTCGATGAAATCGCCGATCAGCTTCGAAACCTGCTGCACCCGCGCCACGGCGTAGGTGTTGAGCACCTCGTCGTCCACCCAGGCTTCGGTCAGGATGGTGCGGATCATGGGGATGCGCCCGGAGAAGATTTCGATGCTGCGGTCGAACAGCTCAATAAGCGAGTCACGGTCTGCAACGCCGCGGGTCATCTGGAATACGTTGTCGAACATCACGTGGTTTTCTTCGAGGATCGCCAGCAGGATGTCATGCTTGCTCTCGAAGTAGTTGTACAGCGTGCTCTCGCCCAGGTCGGCCTCGTTGGCAATGTCCTTGGTGGTGGCGGCGGCGTAGCCCTTGCGGGCAAAGACCTGGCTGGCTGCGGCCAGGATCTCGCCGCGTTTACGCGCAATCTGGCGGTCGCGGCGGGTGGTTGGGGGATTGGAGGTTGTCAAAAGGATCTCCCGAAAAAGCGAGTAATCGCTCGTAAATTGAGCAATTACTCGTTTATCGAGCGTATTGTACAACATCCATCTTGCAGAGTCAAGAGGGGGACTTTATCTGCGATTTCACGAATTTCTATGGATTTCCCCTCCCCTAAAATCCGCTTATTGATTTTGGGGGAGGCTGGGAGGGAGTCCGGCGTAGGTCGCCGCTGTGTCTACGAATGGGCCAGCACCGCATCTTCCACCAGCCGCCTGGCCCAGCCAGCAGCCCGCTCGAGCTCGCCTGCCAGAAGCGGACCTTGCGTCCCTGACACTATAAAGCCTTCGGGCGGGGCCACCAGCCTGCCGCCGCTTGCTTGCAGGCTACGGGCAATGCGTGGAGCAGCAAAGCCAAACAGGAAAGCCCCGATCTTGGATCGCGTCCGGGTATCGAAGCATGCTACTTTGACGCCTGCCAACGCCGGCGTTGCCTTGAGCAGGTCGCGGATAGCCTCAGTGTACCAGCCGCCGTGGGTCGGCGAGCCTACGATCAGGAGGTCGAGCCCGGCCCAATCGCCCGGCTGTACGTCTACTGCCCGGCGCACCAGGCCGCCGGTAGCCTCGGCGATGGTCTGCGCAATCCGTTCAGTATTGCCGTAGATTGAATCATAGATAACCAGCGTTTTTGCCATTTCCCCTCCGAAGAATTGTCGATTTAATACATATTACGCAGGGGCGCCTGAAAGGTTGCGCATCCAGTCCGGCGTAAGGCGCCGCCGTGTGCACCTCTTCAGGATTCTAGCCTGCCAGGGCGGGTCTGGGCGGTGCGCCCGGCGCACCCTACGAATGGGCTACGAGTGGGCCAGCGCCTTGTTGTGTTATTGTTTTGTGGCAGAGGGACTGATGGTTTGGCCGCAGTACTGGCAATAAATGGCGTCAGGCGCGTTGAATTTGCCGCAAAACATGCACGGTTTCGAATTGGGCGCTGCCAGCTCGGGCGTCTTGCCCCGGCCGCGGCGCGGATGCGGCAGCCGGGAAGCCAGGCTCTGGGTCAGATTTTTTCCATTCAGTAAACCTTGCTGATAGAGAGTACGCAGCTGTTTGCTGGTTATCTTTCGCCCCGTTAGATACCACTGTAAGATGACGTGTCCAACCACGTACGTTCCGGCATAAGCCACCGCAACTTTTGGCACGATGCCCCAAACCGGGATCAAACCGACTAACATGCGTGCCGCCTGGCGCCACACAAATCCGCCGCCCACCACGCTGCCGAATTCGGCCACGTAATCCTGCCATCGGGTTGAAAAACCCAGTGCCAGGCCCAGCTTATATGCCAGGAATGCCTGGGCTTTGGTGAGCACGATCATATCGGTCAGGTTCAAAGGGATGTCGAGGATCGGGACAACTTCGGCCAAACCCGTGCCTAACGAATAGACGGCGTTGGAAAAACTGGTCTCGTTGATTAACTGCAAGGCAATCGCGCGCCGGAAGAGTGGAAATTGGCGTCCCAGGGCCAGGCGGCGCTCAGGCATCAGCTCCAGGACGGCTGGGATGAACTCACGCTGCATGAAATCGGGGTCGATCACCGATCCGCGCAGCACCTGCGTCAATTCCCACCTGATTGAAGAAAAATCCACTGCCTGATTTCCGGCAAGGTCATTTTTATTGATCAAAGCCAGTACTTTCTTCCCTGCCTTGACCCACTTTTTTGCCAGCGCCCGTTCAACGTTAAAATCATTCGCAGTGGCGTCCAGCACCAATAAGATCAGCTCGGCTGCACTGGCCCAATCCTCTGAATCAAGATCTGAGATGTGCGCCTCGGTTTGAGCAATATCCTGTGGCCGTTGTGGATCCTGGTGGATGCTGTCAGCCAGGGTATGGCGTCCCGAGCCTGGCCTGCCAACGATGACCAGCTTCAGCGGGTCGAGTGCCGCAGCCCGGTAGGGGCGCAAATCGACCTCTTTGACATTCTTCCAAACATTAATCAGGTCATTGATTCCTGCCATAGTTGCTTTCCTTGATAACTAAAACTTATATCGCATATATCATAATTCAATTCTATCCCTGTGAATCTTTGATTTCTATCCAGCAGTCTTCCCTGTTCCCAGGAGTAGAAACCAGATTTCTCAGAGAAATCTGGTTTCTACTCCTGGCCGACCGATGGAAAAATGTATAATTGCTAAAAATTGAGGTCTCATGTCCTCTTCATCCTATGAATATGACCACGTCGCATCCCTGCTTGCCCTCCAGCCGGGCGTCAGCCGCTCCAAAATGTTCGGCATGCCCACGCTCAAGGTCAACGGCAAGGCCTTCGCCGGGATGAGCGGCGAAGCGATGATCTTTAAGCTCAGCGGTGAATCCCTGCGCCAGGCGCTGGCGTTGCCGGGCGCTCACCCCTTCGAGCCGATGGCCGGGCGGCAGATGAAGGAATGGGTGGCGGTGCCGCCTGAACAAGCCGCTCAGTGGCTGGACCTGGCTGACGCCGCGTTGAAATACGTCCGCAGCCTGGCGGAATAGAATTAAATTCCCTATTGACATTTCAATCCCAATTTGCTATTATGGTACCGGTACCATATCGGTACTCATCCTATGCCCACCATTCGAGACGTCGCCAGGCTCGCGGGGGTTGCCCCGATCACCGTTTCCCGGGTTATCAATAACTCCGGGTACTTCACCGACGAGACCCGCCAGCGCGTCGAGGAAGCCATCCACACCCTGGGTTACATGCCCAATTCGCTAGCGCGCTCCCTGCGCTCGCACAAAACGCGCACCCTGGCCCTGGTGCTGACCGACATCACCAACCCCTTCTGGACCACGGTGGCGCGCGGCGTGGAAGACGCTGCCTCCGACGCCGGTTTCTCCGTCATCCTGTGCAACACTGACGAATCGGACATCGAGCAGGAACGCTACCTGCGCATCATCCTCGAAAAACAGGTGGATGGCGTGCTGCTGGTGCCGTCAGGGGAGCCCCATGAGCCGGTGAGTACCATCCGCAGCCAGAATGTGCCGGTGGTGGTGCTCGACCGCCGGGTATCGTCCGACCTGGACGTCGATTCGGTGCGCTCCGATTCAGTTCAAGGCGCCTATGAGCTGGTGCGCCTGCTGATCAAGCTGGGGCACCGGCGCATCGCCGCCCTCACCGGCCCGCAGGACGTCTCCACCGCCGTCGACCGGGTGTCCGGTTACCGCCAGGCCCTGCACGAGGCCGGGCTGGACTGGGAGATGGTGCTGTATGGCGAGTACGACCTGGCCAGTGGTTTCCGCCTGGCGAACATCGCCCTCGAAAACGAAGGCCGCCCGACCTCCGACAATCACGACCTTCACGACTTGACCAGCGGCTTCGACCTGACCAGCCAGGCGCTGCTGGCCAATCCCCGCCCGACCGCCTTCTTCGCGGCCAACAACTTTCTGGCCATCGGGGCGCTGCGGGCGCTGCGCGCCCATAACTTGCAGGTGCCGGAGCAGGTGGCGCTGGTGGGCTTCGATGACTTGCCCGAATCGCTGGTGGTCGATCCATTCTTGACGGTTGCGGCCCAGCCAGCCTACGAAATGGGCTACAAGGCTACTGAGCTGCTGATGGCGCGCCTCACTGGTCGCGCCCCCGAGAACTGCCAGGAGATTATTTTACCCACGCAGTTGATCGTTCGTCGCTCCAGCGGCGACCCGGTCAATTCAAGTTTGTAAAGCCTATAAAAAGATTCAATTAACTGGATGTGCTAGAATTACCCTTCCCGCGCCCAGTTTGGTTTTGTTCGCCAGTTTGGCGGTACACCCTATTTTGGAGGAAAGATGAGTAACATTATTGCTGCAACCCAGCCGGGTTTGAATAAAGACGACTTGATCCTGGTAACCGGGGCAGGTGGTTTTATCGGCGGATCGCTGGTGCGTTATTTCCACGATCAGGGCTTCACTCGCATCCGGGCGGTGGACAAGAAGCCCCTGCCGGAATGGTACCAGCGTATCCCGGCGGCCGAGAGCCTGTGCCTGGATTTGAGCGTCAATGAAAACGCCATCCAGGCCGTTAAGGGCGCCACTGAGGTTTACAACCTGGCAGCCGACATGGGCGGCATGGGCTTCATCGAGCGCTTCCGGGTGGAATGCCTGCGCAGCGTGCTGATCAACACCAACCTGATCGAGGCAGCCTACCGCGCCGGCGTGACGCGCTATTTCTTCTCGTCCTCGGCCTGCGCCTATAACACCACCCTCCAGCAGGATCCCAATGTGCGCGCCCTCAAGGAATCAGATGCCTACCCGGCGATGGCTGAGCGCGGCTACGGCTGGGAAAAGCTGATCTCCGAGATGTTCTGCCAGGAATACTGGGCCGAGCGCGGCCTGGAAACCCACATTGCCCGTTTCCACAACGTCTACGGGCCGCACGGCACCTGGTACGGCGGGCGCGAGAAGGCCCCCGCCGCCTTGAGCCGCAAGGTGATCGAAGCCAAGGACACCGGCAAGCACGAGATCGATATCTGGGGCGATGGCACACAGACCCGCTCCTTCATGTACATCGACGACTGCACCTTCGGCATCGACCAGATCATGCACTCGCCCGACCTGATTGCCACCCCCATCAACCTGGGCACCTCCGAGCTGGTGTCGATCAACACCCTGGTCGACTACATCGAAGAGATCGGTAAGGTGAAGCTGGCCCGCACCTACGTCCCGGATGCGCCGCGCGGTGTGGCCGGGCGCAACAGCGACAATACTTTCATCAAGCAGGTGCTGTGCTGGGAACCCTCCACGCCCCTCAAGAAGGGCCTGGACGTGACCTACCACTGGATCGAGCAGCAGTACGCCGACCGCAAGGCCGGCAAGCGCACCGTCCATGATTGACGAGGCCGCCGTAGAGACGCATGACCATGCGTCTCCGCTCATCGGCCCCGTAGAGACGCATGACCATGCGTCTCTCACCGGCCCCGTAGAGACGCAAAATATTGCGTCTCCGCTCACTGGTGCCATGGAGACGCAATATCTTGCGTCTCTACCCGGCGGACCGGTCGGCGTCATCCCCTACCGGGTGGCGCTGGCGGGCGGCTGGATCGACCAGCCCTTCATCTCGCGCCTCAACCCCGAGCCGCCCGGCTCGATGGTGGTGGTCTCGCTCGAGCCAGCCTTCCCGTTCATGGATCGCTGCGGCATGGCCACCAGCACCCGCAAGATCGCCGCCCGCCTGTGGCCGGACGGCCTGCCGGAAGGGGACCCGGCAGAGCTGGTGCGCCAGCTCTACACGCTTGAAAACCGCGATAAGCCCGAGCCGTCCGGCTCGCAGGACATGGCTGGCCTGATCTACCCCGGCGTCAGCCGCCTGGATTACGACGCGTCCTGCGAGGGCGGCTACTTCCCCTGCCACGTCGCGTCGAACAACGACCCGGCGGTGGCGGCCTGGCTGGAAGGTGCTCTCCATTTCCTGCCGGTGGCGCCGCGCCCCGAGGGCTACAGCCCGCTGGGCGTCAAGAACCTGGATCCGGAGTGGGTGCGCCGCCTCAGCCAGAGTGGCAAAGACTGTTATTCGGCCATCCTGGCGATGGACGCCGCCGCCCTGGGTTCCTCGATGAACGCGTGCATGGAATGTTGGGAAGCTCTACTGCCACACGTGGTGAGGCATCCAGGACTGCCGGTTGACTTGAAGGCGGTGCTGGCGCATTACCAGGCGCGCTACCCTGGCGCCATGTATTCCGGCTGCGGCGGCGGCTACCTGATCGTGGCCTCCGAGGAAGATGTGCCAGGGACGTTCCGGGTGAAGGTGCGCATTGCCTGATATTATCGTCACCGGTACTTTTGATAACCTCCGCTCGCCCCAGGTGCGCTTCCTGGAGGAAGCCTCCCGCCTGGGCGATGTGCACGTGCTTTTGTATTCCGATGCTCTGGCGCAGGCCCTGGACGGCTGTGTTCCCAAGTTCCCGCAGGCCGAGCGCCAGTATTTTGTCGAGTCCCTGCGTTACGTCACAGGAGTGACACCGGTCGACGGCGACAACCCCGCGGCGGTTACTGCCCAGGTGCGCGCCCTCCAGCCAGATCTGTGGGCCCAAGACGAGCGCCAGTCCGGCGTTTGGACCATCCCCTCCAATATTGCTGTGAAGGTCATCTCGGATGCCAGCCTGTCCGGCTTCCCGGCGCTGCCGGAATCGGAGCCTGAGCCTGGCCGCAAGAAAGTGCTCGTTTCGGGCTGCTACGACTGGCTGCATTCGGGCCACGTGCGCTTTTTCGAGGAAGCCTCGGGCCTGGGCGACCTGTACGTGGTGGTAGGCAACGACGCCAACGTCACTTTCCTGAAAGGCGCCGGCCACCCGCTTTTTAGCCAGGACGAGCGGCGCTACATGGTACAAGCTGTCCGCTTTGTGCACCGCGCCCTGG
>Ga0335071_10006964_pt1 | contig 11665 bp, 12 predicted proteins | sample Lox_Sample_15_FD_206724 | JGI IMG/M metagenome (GOLD analysis project Ga0335071, IMG submission 206724) | Soil microbial communities from Loxahatchee National Wildlife Refuge, Florida, United States - Lox_Sample_1.5 | ecosystem: Environmental > Terrestrial > Soil > Wetlands | place: USA...
AGTGTCTCATCCAAGTCGCCTGCTCCACAACCTATATGGTATTGCTTGCCTTCGTCCGTCTTGGAATGCATTATTTCACCATTTACTAGTTGGGAGTTTAGCTTTTAACAGTAACGTAATCGTCTATTTGGTCACGCGGCGAGTGCTAAACGAACCATAATAGAAAATTAGTGTGAACGAAAACTATTATGAAAGTTTTCGTAAAAAATTTTGGCTACATGAAGATTGGCGGTGCAGTTTTAAGTTCGAACAAATACACTTTGTTTATTGATTAGCGGCGTGTGAGGCTGGCTTTTTTGATGCTTCGAACCTTTCAAAAGCTTCGTTATCACGTTTGGTGATGGGTGAAAAAAGTTTGGATATAGCCAAGTCTAAGCTTTTTCGTTTCGTTCTCATAATCGGAATAGTGAACCTTTTTGCTGATTTCACTTATGAAGGAGGACGAAGCATTGTCGGTCCATTCTTAGGTGCATTGGGTGCTAGTGGAGCCATCGTCGGATTTGTCGGAGGATTTGGCGAGTTTGTGGGCTACGCCTTCCGTTCCGTTTCAGGATACATTGCCGACAGAACTGGGAAATACTGGGTCACGATCTTTATCGGGTATGCCATTAACATGTTTGCGGTTCCAGCTCTGGCGCTTGCTGGAAATTGGCCTGTCGCAGCGCTTCTTGTTGTTGCTGAGCGAACAGGTAGGGCAATTAGACGACCTTCGGTTGAAACCATGCTTTCTTACACTACACCTGAACTGGGTAGAGGTTGGGTTTTTGGGTTAAACGAAGCTTTGGACCAAGCAGGTGCCACAATAGGTCCACTGGTTGTCGCCCTAGTTTTGTTACTTAAGGGAGGTTATCAAACAGGTTTTGCGATTCTATTAGTTCCCGCCTTGCTGTGCATTTGTACTTTGATTGTTGCACGCTATCTCTCCCCCCGATCAATTCATCAATATGTGCAAGAAAAAAGAAGAAATGCGTCATTTGCAAAAGGGTTTTCTAGAGCTTACTGGACATATCTATTCGCGGGAGCCTTGATAGCTGCAGGGTTTACTGGCTTTTCGCTAATATCTTTCCGTTTCCAACAAGTTGCCGTGGTTTCAAATTATCTCATTCCAATATTGTATGCTGTTGCAATGGCAACTGGCGCAATTACAGCCTTAGTTTTTGGTAAACTATTTGATAAGATAGGTTCATTGGCAGTCATTTTGGCTTTTGCCATTTCAGCTTTCTTTGCCCCCTTTGTTTTCATTGGCGGACTATATTTTGCTCTATTTGGCATGGTTTTGTGGGGTGTTGGAATGGGCGCTCAGGATTCATTATTGAAAGCTGTTCTAGTTGACGCCGTCCCGCTAGAAGGTCGAAGCACAGCTTTTGGTTTTTTTGACACGGCTTTTGGAATGTTTTACTTATTGGGAAATACGTTAATGGGTTTTCTATACGACTTTTCGATTCCTGCGCTGATTACATTTTCTGTAGTCGCGCAACTTGCCGCTCTCCCAGTGTTTATTTATGCAAGAAAAAGGCAATCAAAAACGCTTAGCAAATTGGATTATACGAAATATTAGGTAAACAGAAGAAGTTGGAGGAACGATAATACTCATATTATCGGTTATCCAACAAGTTGCGGCGACAACATGGAGCTTAAACAAGTCGAGGACAACGTTTACTATATTCCTAATGTCACTAACATAGGCCTCATCAAAAATGGCGACTCAGCTGTCCTCATAGACAGCGGAGTTGATGATGACACAGGCAGAAAAATACTGCGCATATTAGAAAGTCAGCATTTGCAGCTCAAAGCGATCATTAATACTCATTTTCATTCGGACCATTGCGGGGGAAACTCTTATCTCAAGAGCAAAACCGGCGCCGCCATCTACGCATCCGACGTTGAAGCCGACTTTATTCAACATCCTTACCTTCAACCATTTTGCTTGTTTTCCGGGGCCAACCCACCAATGGAGCTCCAGAACAAGCTCGTCATGGCAGCGGCGTCGAAAGTTGACTTCATCATAAAGACCCAAGAAGATGTGGTGGAGATAGGTGGAGTTGTTATGAATGTACTGTCATTGCCCGGACATTCACCAAACCAAATCGGCATAAAATTTAACGACGTTGTTTTCTCCGCTGATGCTGTGTTCTCTCAGGAAATCCTCAGCAAACACAAACTTCCATATTTGGTGAACGTGGAGAAGCAAAAGGAAACATTAAACCGGCTAAGAAACCTAAACATGAAATTGCTGGTGCCTTCTCATGGAGAACCAACATCGAACGCTGCGCCTATGATTGATGAATACGCGAAAATCATTGACACTGCAGAGGAGCATCTGTTGACCGTGCTGGTTGAGGAGAAAACCACAGAGCAAGCGGTTAAGTCATTGTGTGATCGTTTCGGCATTGAAGCTGCAAAGGCTAATCAGTATTTCCTAATGCACACCATAACGCAAGCTTACTTGAGTTACCTGCGCGGAAAGGGGCTTGTCGCGCTTGAGTTTAGAAGCAACATGCTGTATTGGAAAAGGCTTTCATAAAATAAGAAATTACAAAAAATTTAGAGTAGTGAACTAGGTGCCTTGGGTGGCATCTGTTCTTTTTCTACTTTATCCATTTAATTATGTTTGGCTTCTTTCTTTTGTCAGCCCCTGCTTTTCCTTTTGGGTGACCCAGAATGAACGGCACTAGCATATCGCAGTTTTCGGGGACGCCAACTTTCTTCAGAATATCTGGCTTGCTTGTTAATCGGCTAATCCAACCCATATAGCAAGTTCCAAGCCCCATGCCATGAGCTTTCAGGAACATGTTCTCTGCGGCTAAGACGCTGTCAAGCAAATTAAGACTGCCCCATTGTTGGTCTTTTTCTGCACAGATCAAGATGAGGACAGGTGCGTTATAGCAGATGATGTCTTCAGACGTAGCAAATCGCTTGGCAAGATCCGGAGACATCTGTTGCACTAAAACCTTGGTTTCGTCGGAGACAAAATTAATGAGTTTCTTGTCCTCGATTATTACAAATTTAAGAGGTTCACGATGCATGGCTGTGGGCGCCCAAATTCCCGCCTCAAGAATAGCCTCTATTTGTTCCTTAGAAACTGATTCGGGGGTGTATGATCTTACGCTTCTTCTTTCTTTGATGCATGCGTCAAGTTCCATAAATTATCCCTGAGTAGTGAAACTTTGCGTCGGCTTATAAAACTGGCGAATCTTGTGAGTTAGTTGCTTGTGAATGGGAACAGTTTTTTCTTGTATATCGCCGCGAGGACCATCGCATTTACGATGAGAAGGTAAAAAGGGAAAGCGTACGCTGAAAAAACCCAGGGCTTTGCTACTGCCAATCCAGCAGATGCGCCGAAGATGCCTGTTGCGAATGGCCAAATAGATTCGGTTCTAGGGTAGTTCCACGCCTTTGTCAACGTAGGAACCGTTGCCAACCCATCGCTTGCGATAGAAAGTAAAATTGCCACGTTCGGGTTCATCGTCAAATACCAGAAGACGAGCGCCAGCGCAGACAGGAAGCCGCAGAAATAGTCGAACTTGGATAGTTGCCAGTAGGCTTTCTTAGTTAGAAATGAGGCTACAAAAATTAGAAATGGGCCAAAACCTGCCATGAAAACTGGCACTACTGCTAAGCCTACGCCGCTTGAGGCTGATGCTGCGACTGCGATGAAAGGCGCTATCGCCCACATAAGCCAAGATACACGGTTTGGCTTGGCGCCGCCTTTGAACATTGAGCGTATGTAAGCAAGTGCGGCCAGCAGGGTGGCTGCAGCGGCGGCATAGACGAGATACTCGATCATGTCCTATCTGAAATATTTTTCAGATATAAAAAAACGTCATCGTGTGTTTGTGCCTGGGAATTTTTATGGGTAAACGTTTAGTTTGAATGTAAAGGAAATAGTGTTTCCTAAGCCAGTTTATTTCTGGCTCAGGTGGTTTTATGGGTTGTTTGTATATTTTTTATTTTTCTGTTGCTTCTGTTTCTTTGGTCTTGGAGAGTTTGTATGGCCACCAGTTGAGTCTTTGAGCGAGGCCCATCAGTGATGGTACGAAGAGTAGAATTACAACTGTTACGTCTATGAGGATGGCCGCGGCGACTGCTAGGCTGATTTCTGCGAGGACCGCTATGTTGGTTACCATTAGTGACAAGAATACGGTGGCAAGAACTAGTCCTAAGCCAAGGATGGTTACCCAGACTTTTTCGATGGCTGTTACGATTGCTTCGTTGTCGGTTTTGCCGTTGAGAACTTCTTCGCGTATGCGAGTTAGGAAGAATATGTCGTAGTCGATTCCGACTCCTAACATAGTTACGACGACAAAGAGGGGTCCGAAGTCGAGGATTGGAAGGTTGAGTGCATTGTAGAATATTGCTGAAGTTATTGCTAGTGAAAACACTACGCTGCAGAGTATAGTAATTATCAATCGGATAGGGGTGAAGGCTGAACGTAGCTGCAAGAATAAAATAACGTAGACGGCAGCGGCAAGAATAATCACGACTTCTGGAATGAGGTTTCCCATGAATGTTTGACTGTCGTATGTTGCTTGTGTTTCTCCTCCATAGTTAACGGTGACGCCGTTTAGTAGGGGCAGTTGGTTGATGTTTTTCTCCATTCCCTTTAACGAGTCGATGGCAGTTGAGCTGAAACCAGAGCTTGCTAGATTAACTGTGATTACTGCGGTTTTGTTGTCTTTTCCGATTGTTGAAAACATCTGACCTTCGTACTGCATTTGCGTTGGCAAAGCCAAGTCGTCTATCGCTGAATAATTGAATACGTTCCCAAATGGTCTGGTAATGCCTGTGACTGCGGTTATTCCGTTTGAGGCGGCAGCAGACGCAGTTATTTTCTCGATCTGATTGAGCAGAGTCTGGTTGAATTGGTTATTTCCATAAATTATCGGTGTTGATGTGGTTACGATTATGGAAGTCGGAGTCATGGTGCCGCTTCCAAAACTGTTAGACAATACGGTTAAGCCTTGATTGCTCTGGAAGTTTGGAATAAGTTTGAGGAATTCTTCGCTGGTTGGTGTGTTGTACATGACAGCAAATGCGCCTAAGGCAATGACACTTATGATAATAATGATCGGTACTTTTCGCTTCAGTGTTCCGTTTCCGAAGTTTCTCAGTTTGCTTTTGTCGAGTTTGTTTCCGGTCTCGGCTTTTTTGTTTATTCCTGGCCAGAAGATCTTGTCGCCTAGTGCAATTTCAAGGGCGGGCAAAAGCGTTAGTGATGCTGCAAGCAGAATTGCCACTCCTAGTGCTATGGCAGTTCCGACATCGCTGAAGATGGGCACGTTGGCAATTGCCATGACTATGTATGCGACGATTACGGTTATGCCTGCAGTTAGGACGGCTTGTCCTGCCCATTTGATTGAGATTCCGACGCTTTCTTTGATTGTTTTGCCTTTTTGTCGTTCTTCTTTTGTGCGTCTGAGTTGGAGCACTGAGTAGTCAACTGCGAGACCTAACATGAGCAATATAGTTAGTGTGGGTGTAAGGAAGGTCAGGTTTCCGTGACCAATTTTCACTATGGCTGCATAGATGGCGGCAAGTGCTACTGAAACTGAGATGCCACCTAGCAATACTGGGATAAACGCTGCCAGTGGAGCTAGGAATAATAGTCCGACGATTAGTAGGGAAATGCCTATGCCTGGTCCGACAGTTATTTCAAGGGCAGGGATGAATGCTTGTGCAACATCTTTGGTTAAGACTGGTCCTCCCGTCACGTAAACTGTTCCAAGCGTCTGTAGATTAGAATTCTTTACATCTGACTGCACTTGGGCGATCGTGTTGTCGCTTGGGCTTGACGAGAAAGTTAAAACAACTAGCATGGTGTTGTTTTGCGAGTTGACAAAGTTCCCGGTTAACGAGGTTGAAGGCGCGTACGGGTAGTTTTCGTAAGGTTGTTTTGTGACGATATTGTCGATTGCTTGGTTAACTTCAGATGCTGTTGCATTGGGTGAAAGTTCAAAGAGTAAGTTGCTTAGGGCTTGGCTGTTTATTGAGAAGAGTGGGGAATTGGCGAAAGTTTGTTGGGTTGCGTTTGCTATAAGGTCGCAAGCCAGTTGCCAGGTCTGTGCTTCGCTGTGTGTCGGACCTAGCTGGTATGCTGATTGCATTAAGTCTGAAACTGAAAATCCTGCATTTCCAGCTGTCATGTTAGAATAGCTAGCTTCTAAAACTGAAATTGAGTATGTGCCAAGGGTTGCGTTTGAAGGTGATGGCCCCAGATTGTAAAGTTCGTTAACGAGGATAGCTGGAGAAGCTCCCAGAGAAGCTGAAACGTCTGCTGGAATGCTTTGCGCCATTGCTGAAATCGTCAAGTTCGCGATTGCATCGGATTGGCTCCATGTTGTAACGTTTAGACCAAATGCAACAAGGCTTAGTGTTTGGCTTGTCTGTGTATCAAGCTGGGGGTTGTTTAGGAACGCCGTGACGGCCTGGTTTATTGCGAATGTTTCCCTGTCGGGCACTGATGTGCTGTTAGGAAGTGATTGGAAGCTGGATTCCCACGCACTAAAGAATGCAGAGTAGTACGCAATGGATTGGGCGTCGCCGCCAAAATTAGATGTGATGCTAAATGTGGTTGCGTTCGTTTCCGCGTTAGCCATGTTCGTGTCGGTTACGCCTTGAGCCTCGATTCCCTGCCATACACCTACGAATGCAGTCGGAATACCGTAAACTAATTGGGCTGTTTGGTTTAAGCCTGATTGAAGCTGGAAAAGGTTTGTGCTAAGTGATGATAAGTTGTCTTCTAAAATGTACAGTCCCGAATTAATCGAGGCTATGTTAGATTGGAGACTTCCAGTTTGGCTGATTATGTCCGGCAAGGACTCGTTAAGCAAGCTCGCTTCTAGCGAATAGAGGCTTTCTTGGCCAGAGTAGTTGGCGATGTTTGAGTCCTTAGATAATGTTTGGTTGAGCGCAAGCACACTTTGCTTTAATGCGTCTGAATAGACAATGGCATTTTGAATGACTATGAGTATGCTTTGCGAACTTGCGTTTGTGGTTGGAAATTGGGCACTCACAATGTTTGCGGCTTTGTCCGCTTCACTGTTTGGGGGGGATCCAAAACCTCCTGTTAAGTCGTAGGACACTGATGAGAAGAAACTTGGAATAAGTACAAGCGAGATTAATACTGCAACAATCCACGCTATAATAATCCATCGATATCTTTTTTGAATGAAGTGATTCAATGAATCGAAATACGACTTTGGCATCTGAATCAAGCTCCTAAATGCATCTTCTTCGCCGTTACATTTAACAGCGAACATAGCAATTGGCTTTGAGTTGTCTTTCTTAAGTATTTCCCATAATCTTTCGGCAACCCGACAAAGGGTAGGTCCAAATTAGGTTCACGCTAGAGAATGGATTCAGGAAGTGATTACCTAAGAGCAAACCCTAAGGTCTTTGGTTGTTAAGTACACTGAAATGAGATTTGAACAGGACATACTTCGTCAAGAAAAGAAACAAATCAAAAATCTTGGAAATGCAAAAACCTCTTTGTTGAGATAAAGCTTCGTGCACAAAGGTCAGGGCTTAAAATTTGAAGAAAGAAAGCCTTGTGCACATTTGAGCTTGTGTCAATCACCTGAAGCAGAAAGTTAGAAGATGCCGAAGAATGAATTCAAATTTGTTGCTAAAAAAGAAAAAAAGGTGATTTCCAAGAATGCTGCTTAGATTTTTTTCTTAGCTTTCTCTACTGTTTCCTTTGCTTCTTTGCCAACTTTCTTTGCTTCTTCGGCTCCTTTTGCACCAACTTTCTTGGCGTCGACTGCTACTTTAGATCCAACTTTCTTTGCGTCAACGGCTACTTTAGATCCGACTTTCTTTGCATCAACTGCTGCTTTCTTGGCATCTTCTTCGACTTTTTTCTTCAAGTTATTCAGAGGTGTCATTTCATTCACTTATCCTATAATTTGACTTTTCATCTGAAAACTAATTTGGGTGAATTCATATTTGAAACTTGTGATAGTGGTCAATAAGTGAAACCTAGTTGGACACTCTATACTGATCAACTCGTCAAATTCTATTTTGCGGATCAAAAAAACAGTGTGCTTTAAGACCGATTTTGCTATAGAACTGGTTGGAATTTGAAAACAAAAAATCTAATTGAGGGGCAAAAGATAAAAGATGTTTGAATCTGCATCTGGCAGACGCAGATTAATGTACACTTAGACGCTGGTTCTAAGTTCGCTGCGCAACTTAATCGCTATGGTTAGCATTGATCCCACGATTACAAGCGTCCAGACAACGTTGAGTATATCAAACATTTTTCTTATTCCTCATTGTTTTACTTTACAATTATCACTGTTATCTTCATCCCATATAAACGTAGTTATGATTTGTGCAGCATTTTTATGAAACACGTGATGAAATTCCATTTTTAGTGAATATTGTTGGACATTAGATAAGCGTTTCGATGCTGCACTGGATGATTGTCTTCATAACATTTTTTTTACTCGCATTTAAAAAGCTGCCAAGTGTTAATGCGAATTCCCTAAAAACCGTGTTGACAGTTTGCAATTGCTGCCTCCAACTGACCACAGCCACAATAAACAGTCGAGGCCCAATCACACGAATGTCATCGATTTACGGTATTTCGTAAACATATGAATGGCATTTTCCTAAATTATTGGACATGTTACTCCTTATTCATAATTTTTATGCACAAATCTCAAATGCCTATTTATGTGTCTGTGGTCATTAGTTGATTAAAAAGCAAGATGGTTAAACATGAGAACTCCTGAAACATCAGAAATAGAGTCGAAAAAGGAAGAAATCCTGTACATTACCCACATTTGAATAGAAATAAGGTGACCCGCAATGATTGACCTTTCAAGTTTAATTGGAACAGGTTTCGGAACTGCATTGTTTGCTATAGCTTATGCTGTATACGCTAAAGATTATAAAAGAAACTTGAAAATCCAAAAGATCGGCATGCAGGTTGGAGATTAATGTACAGCGCAATATTAGTAGAATGCCAAACGAAGAATGCTAACCTAAATTGCGAAGACTGTATAGCCTACAAAACCTGCGCCATTAACAAGAAAGCAAAATCGAAGTAGCGCTTGCGGGTTGAGACATCTCTCTGCTCTCCTTCTCCTATTTAGGTGCAAGCACTACTTCCTCTTCTCACTAAGACAATAGGGAAAAAGGTCGCAATTTCTTAGATTTTTCTACTAAAGAAAATAAATCGATTACTGGCTCGGGTAAACATATACTTGGTTAACATTAGAAAATGAGAATTTCAATATTAACACCACAACATTTTTCCTGCGAAATCCTTTTTTCCTTTTTTCGATTTTTTCAAAATCAGCGCAAAACCTTCGTAAAGATGGACCAAATCATGAAGCAATATTCAATAACGTGGAAATAACAGAAATGTTGGGTGGTTGTTCCGTGGATGCTGGTAAAAAAGAAGGTCCCGAGATAGATAGAAAAATCGTGGAAATAAGAAACCTAACTCAAGACATACTCAACTTAGGTGTTGACGTTTCAAAGAATAGCATAGAAATAAAGGAAAAAATGCGGTTGGTTATTTCGCTCGTAGGGTTTGTAATTTCATACCCAAACCCAAAGATAGAAACAATCAAGAACCCTCTAACTGAACTCTCACAAAACATTTTTGAACTCATAGATAACCACCCTAAACAGAACGACTCAATCATGACATATCTGAAGCTCTACTGCGGCTTCGCGAATAATTTGGTAGACGCAATGGTTCAAAAGAAGAGATGAAAATAACCTCCACTTCAAAATCTTTCGCGCACTCATCACGTGTTTTCTTTTAAGCAGACATATCGAGACCCCGGAGAGGCAGCTAACCTTTTGACAACTATTTGTAAATAGTAAGAAGGAGTTTATCCATGAGATTGAGAACTTTTCTGCTTGGATTGCAGTGGGCGTTTTACACTTCTCGCAAGAGATTCTTGCCCTTCTCAGTGACTTCAATTGCACCTACTTGTTTGAAGATGTTAATGTTGTCAGTTACGTTCCAGTATTCAGCGAGTTTTCCATCAATTATGCGGTAGATGTCAACCGCTTTTGATGTTATCTTTTTTCCAGTAGGACTTAATCCCATAAAGTCGCCATTGTGAGTTCCAGTATATTTGAGTAGAACCCATACTTTGTCGCCTTCAGCGATTATGTCTTCGACGGTTTCATGCCAATCAGGAAAAGCATTAAGACCCATAGCGATTATTTGCTTAAGACCTTCACGACCTAAACTGTTAGAATGGTCAACATATTCTGGTGACACAAAATCATCGATTAAATTCAACTTCCTTTCATTGTAGGCTTCAATAAACTTGCAAACAACTGCCTTATTCCCTTCTAATGACATGTGCATCCTTTTCCAGCTGGTTTAGTTAGTTGTGGTGAATTTTTACGTTTTAGTTGTTTTGACGGTTATTTATGGATTTAGCAGGTAGGGTCTAGGTTGGTCAGTTGGTCTGGTATCTGCTTTGATGCTTTGTTCCAATAATAATTGAATATTTCTTTTGACCATTCTAGGATTTCGTTTCTTTCCGACTTAAACCCTGTATAGTCCAGCTTTCCGTTTATGTCATGAAAAGCCAAAGCTGAAACTTCCTTTTCTGAGATACAAACGAATATGGGTATTTTGTTAAGAAATCGGAAATCCATTTTTTTAGTTCGAACTGCTTTTGCAAAAGCTGGGTTGCTGACCAAGTCCCGTATACTTTTGGTTGGATTGTAGTCCTTCTGCATCATGAGCCGAAATTCCGCACCACGATCAAGAGCTGAAACTAAATATGGAATAGTGCTTGCTAAAATTTGGTTTGTTAGAATCCAAACGTGTTCTTCTGCTCTAGCTATCATTTCTTCAACGTTGCGGAAAGCTATCATTACATCCTTGACGGGTTCACAGTTTTCAAGCAGTCCCAAGCTAGATTCAAACAGTCGAGGTAATTCGTTCGTTTTGTGGGTTGTGAAGTATTCTCTGTTCGTGAACAGAAACCTAATCCCTGAAAGCTGTGATAGAACCTCTTCTCCATAGGGAGTTAGATGAAACAACGCATCTACGTCTTTCACTATCAATTTTGCATCGGCAAGTCTTTCAACATTCCTTGAAGTCTCCTGAACGGTCAAGTCTAGCTTGCTAGAAATGTGAGACAGCTTTAGAGGGGTTTTTTTAATAAGGAGCATAATATCCAAGCGGTCTACACTTGAAAGTTCAAAGAGTAAAGTGTTGAAATCCTCCAATATTCGTCAACCCTGGTTTTGCTTATGACTTCATAGCCGTTTATGATATTTCATGTTTGCTGTTGAGATTGCTTTATCATTAATTTTTCTTTACAGTAATGTTCAAGGTGAAGATTGACGAGCAAAATAATTGATGAACATTCATTCTCTGTTGAGTTGAAAACTGAGGGTGCCATAAAAAGAATGTCTTTTCTTGAAAAAGAAAATGGACAAGTATTCTTCGAAGGTTGCCTTGGCAAATTAACAAGCATCAACATGGTAGAAGGTGTACTGCTTCAAATTGAAGGCGACAACGGCAGTTTCAGACTCGACATTACCCAAAAAGAAATTGAACAAGGCATCATCCGGAAAAAAAGCGAATCAATGGTGAACAACAATGAAACGGCAACAAACTAGAGAAATCATAGCAATACTAATGTTCATACTGTTTCCAGTCATTTACTACTACTTCTCA
>Ga0335071_10006965_pt1 | contig 11664 bp, 4 predicted proteins | sample Lox_Sample_15_FD_206724 | JGI IMG/M metagenome (GOLD analysis project Ga0335071, IMG submission 206724) | Soil microbial communities from Loxahatchee National Wildlife Refuge, Florida, United States - Lox_Sample_1.5 | ecosystem: Environmental > Terrestrial > Soil > Wetlands | place: USA: Florida...
ACCCGCCAGAAGGGATAGTTGCCCACCAGAGAGTCCATGAAGTTCTGGTAGACGAGCTTCCCGTCCTGGTCGGTGGCCTTCCACATCCAGCCCTGGCGGACCCCGGTGATCCACATGGTGAGGGAGAAGAGCAGCTGTCCCACGAGCACCAGCCAGAAGTGCACGTTGGCGATTCTCTCCGAGTGGATCTGGACCCCGTAGATCTTGGGGATGACGTAGTAGACCGAGGCGGTGACGATCATGGCCACCCAGCCCATGGTGCCCATGTGCACGTGGCCGGGCACCCAGTCGGTGAAGTGGATGAGCTGCGAGACCACCCGCAGGGCCTGGGTGGGCCCCTGCACCGTCTGCAGCCCGTAGAAGGTGATCCCGAGCACGAAGAACTTGGTGAGGTAGTTGGACCGCATCTTGGACCAGTCTTGACCGACCGTGTAGTAGCCGTTCACCACCGACCCCCAGCTCGGGGCGATGAGGAAGAGGGTGAACACGATCCCCAGGGTCTGGAGCCAGTCGGGCAAGGGGGAGTAGACGAGGTGGTGCGCCCCGGTCCACAGGTAGGCGAACACGAGGGACCAGAAGGCGACGATGGAGAGGCGGTGGCTGTAGATGGGGAGCCCGGTCGCCTTGGGGAGGAAGTAGTAGAACATGGCGAGGATGGGGGTGGTGAAGACGAACCCCACCGCGTTGTGCCCGTACCACCACTGGACGTTGGCGGAGTTCACCCCCGCGAAGACGTGGTAGCTCTTCATCGGGCCGGCGGGGATGGCCAGGTTGTTCACGATGTAGAGAACCGCCACCGCCACCACCGTGGCGACGATGTACCAGAGCGACACGTACATCTGCTCCTCGCGCCGCTTGAGGATCGTTCCCAGGATGTTCACGGCGAACATCACCCACAGGACCACGATGGCGATGTCGAGCGGCCACTCCAGCTCGGCATACTCGTTCGACTGGGTGTACCCGGCGAGGAGCGCGACGGCCGCGGCGGCGATCCCGACGTTGAAGAGCCACAGCTGCACGCGGGCGAGCCGGGGGAAGAGGAGCGGCCGCTTCGCGAGCCGCATCACCATCCAGAAGCTGAGCCCGAAGATGGCCCCCACCCCGAGGCCGAAGGCGAGCCCGTTGGTGTGGACCGGCCGGAGCCGGCCGTAGGTCAGGTAGGGCGGAAAGTTGGCCGCCGGATACCAGAGCTGCACGCTGATGAGGAGGCCTACCAGGATCCCGACGACGCCCCAGAAGATCGCCGACAGGATGAAGCCCTGCACGGTCCGGTGGTCGTACCGATAGTCATTCATGTGCCCGTCCCCTCGCGCCTGGCGGAAGCCTCGCGACGATGGCGCCGGGCGTGATCCCCGTCAAGGGGTGCGAACTTGATCCCTGTCGCTTTTCGCGCCGGAGAAGAGAGGGGCCGGCCTTCCGGCGAGACTCGGTCCCAGCAAGGCGAGCGGAGAGCGGGAGGGATCGCCCCTCAGGGCCGGCGCGCAGAATCTGCGGTTCCCTCGCGCCCCGGCTCCCCCGCTCCCCTCACCTCGACCCGGTTGTCGTAGAAGGTCGAACCCCCCGCCTCGTCGGTGAGCCGCTGGGCGGTGAGCGCGTTCACGTTCCGTGACCCGGGCACGTGGGCCAGCCAGAACACGCCCTCGGCCACCGCCACCCCGGGGGGAACGCCCTCCGCGACCGAGAGCTCGAAGGTCGCCTCGCCCCGCTCGTTGTAGGCGACGACGAGCTCTCCGTCCTTGAGCCCGCGGGCGGCCGCCTCCGAGGGGCCGAGCTTGAGCCGCATCCCGCCCGCCCGCCTCCTTAGCTCGGGCCGCTCCTGGAAGGTCGAGTTGAGCGTGTGCAGAGCCGGGGCGGTGACGAGCCTGAGCGGTGGCCCCTCCTCGGCGTGGGTGGGGAGAAAGCGTGGCAACACCTCACGCTCACGGGGGTTCTTGAGCTCGATCTTCCCCGAGGGCGTTCCCCAGCGCGGACCGGGCGGCGGCCTCAGCAAGACCGGATCGCCCTCGAGGAGGCGGGCCCGGTCGCCCTCCAGGAGCCAACCGTCCTTCATCCGGGACAACACGAGGTCGATGACCTCGTCCTGGGCCATCCGGAAGATGGGCTCCCCGTACCCCATGGCCTCGGCCAGGGCCCGGAACACGTCCCAGTTCGACCGGGCCTCGGCAAGCGGCGGGATGGCGGCCCGCACCCGCTGCACGGTGTAGTGGCCGTAGGCGCGGTACAGGTCCGGGTGCTCGAGCGAGGTGGTGGCGGGCAGGACCACGTCGGCATGGCGCGCCGTGTCGGTCAAGAATCGCTCGTGGACCACGAGGAACAGGTCCTCCCGGGAGAGCCCCCGCAGGACCGCGTTCTGGTCCGGGGCGACCGCGGCCGGGTTCGAACACCAGACGTACAGGGCGCGGATGGGCGGGTCCCTAAGTTCCGAAAGGGCCCGCCCCAGCTCGTTCATGTTGACGATCCGGGTGGGCCGGAGCTCGAGGTCCTCACCGAGCAGCGGCGACAGGTCGAAGGCCTGGGAGGACCCGGTCGAGTGGAGGCAGCCCCCACCCTCCCTGTCGAACGCGCCCAGCACCGCCGCCAGGGCGACGATCGATCGCACCGTCATGGCGCCGTTGCCGTACCGCGACGGCCCCCCGCCCACCCGGATGAAGGGAGCGCGGGCGCGGGCCAGGGTGCGCGCCAGCCCCTCGATCGCCTCCGGCGCGAGCCCCACCCGCCCGCTCACCGCCGCCGGGGCGTACTCGGAGAGGACCCTCCTCTTGAGCTCCGGCCAGCCTACGGCCTCGCGCGCGAGGAAGGCCTCGTCGGCACGCCCTTCCCGCGCCAAGACGTGCATGACCGCTAGGGCCAGCGCCCCGTCCGAGCCCGGCCGCACCAGGATGACCTCGTCCGCCAGTGCCGCGGTGTCGTTGCGGTAGGTCTCGATGAGCAGGATCCGGCCGCCCCGCCGTCGCGCCTCCTTCGCCCGCTGCACGAAGTGGATGTTGGTCGCGACCGCGTTGATGCCCCAGAGGACCACGAGGTCGCTCCGGCGCGCCACCTCGGGGCTAGGCCCCGGAGTGCGGCCCATCACCGCCTTCCAGCCCGCGTCCTGCGCGGGGGTGCAGATGGTCCGGTCGAGGCGGGAGGCGCCCATGCGGTGGAAGAAGGGCATGCCCGCGTTCCTCTGGACGATGCCCATCGAGCCCGCGTACGAGTACGGCAGGATCGCCTCCGCTCCCTCCGAGGCGACGATCTCCCGAAAGCGACCCGCCACGAGCGCGATCGCCTCCTCCCAGCTCGCCCTGCGGAACCGGCCGGACCCCTTCTGCCCCGCCCGCACGAGCGGGTGTTCGAGCCGGTCCGGCGAGTGAACCGTCTGGTCGTATCCGTTCATCTTCGGGCAGAGAGAGCCCTGCGAGTAGGGGTGCCCGGGATCGCCGCGGACCCGCAGGACCCGGCCTCCTTCGACCTCGGCCACAAGGCCGCAGGCGTCGGGGCAGTCGAAGGGACAGACCGATCTCGCGAGCGTCGCCATCTTGGGGAGGGAACTTACTCCTCGACCTCCTCCGGCGCGACCTGACCGAACGAGGTGCGCCGTTCTTCGGAAAGGGCGCCCTGCGACCCCAAGATCGCTTGCCGCTCTCAAAGACCGGGGCGGGCCCTCGCCCGGGGGCTCGTCGGCACGGGGCGACGGGTAGCGCTCGGCGTCATCCGGGACGGATGGCCGAGGCACGGGCCCGCCCTTCCCCCCGAACTCTCGTCCTCGTCCCTTGCCCCCGCGCCGGAGCCGAGCTCCCCGCGTCCTTCGTCCCCCGCGGCGAGCGGCCTCACGGGCAGAGCCAAGGCGGCTCCCTTGAGACAGCCGCTCCTCCTCTGACCGAACTTCCCCTGCCCCTCTCATCGACTCCTTGGGTGCGGGCGACGCCCCTTCCCTCCCCCGGCAGAGCCCCTGTGGCGCGCCCACGCTTCTTTCGGAGGAGAGTCCTTCAAAGAGAAAAGCGGGAGTGGGTCGGCCCGCCCCATTGACGCCCCCTCGCTACCGTGCTTCCCATTCGCGCGTGCGGATCCTCGTCACCGGTGGCGCAGGCTTCGTCGGCAGGGCGCTCGCCCGTGCCTTGCAGGAGCGCGGTCACCTCGTCCGGACCCTCGATCGCTCTCCCGGCGCTGAGCTCCGGGCCACCGGGGTCGAGGTCCTCGTGGGCGACGCCACCGACCCGGCCACCTTGCGCGCGGCGATCGCAGGCGAGGACGCGGTCGTCCATCTCGCCGGGGTGAGACGCTCGAGCGATCCCCACGAGTTCATGCGGGTGAACGCCCTCGGCACCCGGGCGGCGCTCGAGGCCTGCCTCGCGGCCGCCCCGGGCCTTTCGCGGTTCGTCCTCGCCGGCTCGCGGGCGGCGGTGGCGCCCTCGGCCGACGCGGTGGACGAGACCGCCCCCTTTGGCCCGGCGGAGCCGTACGGCGCCTCAAAGGCCGAGGCCGAGCGGATCGCCCTCTCCTTCGCGGACCGCCTCCCCGTGGCGGTGGCGCGCCCGCCGCGGATCATGGGACCGGGCGACCTCGAGAACCTCCTCTTCTTCCGGATCGCCCGGCGTGGGCTAGCGATCGGATTCTCGGGGGCTCACCGGCCCCTCTCGTGGATCGACGTGGACGACTGCGCCCGCGGCTTCGCCCTCCTCTGCGAGCGACCGGAGGCCGTGGGAGAAGCGTTCTTCCTCGCGTCCCCGGAGCCGACCAGCACAGAGGGCCTCATGATCGAGGCCGCCCGGGCGCTCGGGGTGCGCACCCGCCGCCTCACCATCCCCGCCCCGCTCCTTTGGGCGGCGGCGAGCACTACGGATGCCCTGTCCCGCCTCACCGGCCGGCGCCTCCCACTCAACCGGAAGCTCGCCGCCCAGGTGCTCGCACCGGGCTGGCTCTGCGACCCGGGCAAGGCCCGCACCCGGCTCGGGTTCGAGGCCTCGACGCCGCTCGCGGCCTCGATCGAGAGGGCCGCTCGCTGGTACGTCGATCATGGCTTTCTCTGACGGGGGCCCTTAGCTCCTGGGCAGAGCGCCCCAAGGCTTGCCGCGCTGCGGCGCAGAATCGTGCGGCGGACCCCCAGAGGGTCCGGATGGTCCTTGCCAACCACCATGGGGCCGACATAGAGGTTCACGAGCGATGCCGGATCGACCGAGGGCCGCGTTCTTCGACGTGGACGGTACGCTTGTGCGCACCAACATCGTACACGCGTTCGCCTTCTACGCCATGAACCAGGGGTCGATCCTCGGGACCGCGTGGCACACCGCCAAGACGATCCTGTCCGTGCCGCTGTTCTTGGCGACCGATCGGCTAAACCGCAAGACCTTCAACGAGATCTTCTACACCTATTACCGGGGGCAGTCGGAGGACCGGCTCGAGACCCTGGCCGACGAGCTCTTCGAGGAGGTCCTCCGTCCCGCGGTCTACCGCGGCACGCCCCAGCTCCTCGACGCGGCGCGGCGGACGGGCTGCCGGATCGTCCTCGTCACCGGGGCGCTCGATTTCACGGTCCGAAGGCTCTCCGAGCACCTCGGCGCCGACGATCTCATCGCCAACCGCATGCGGTTCGTGAACGGCGTGGCCACCGGCCAGGTGGTCCCTCCCATCATCGAGGGGGCGCACAAGGCGCTCGCCGTCCGCGACTACTGCGTCCGGCACGGGATGGCCCTGGAGAGGAGCTTCGCCTACTCGGACTCGTTCTCCGACTACCCCATGCTCGCGGTGGTGGGCCATCCCGCCGCGGTGAACCCGGATGCCCGCTTGGCCGGGGTCGCCCGGGCGTACGAGTGGCCCATCCTCAGGACGGAGGGGTAGCCCATGCGCTCCCCGAGCCTCGACCGGTTCTACGAGGCCACCGAGCAGATCGTGACCATCGATCGGGACTCGCCGCCGCGGGTGCTCTTCTCCGGCGAGGACCTCTTGCTCGAGGATCTGCCGGTGGGGACGAGGGTCATCTACCCCCGGCCGCCGGTCCGGGGCCTGCCCAACGTGAAGGCGGCCATCCGCAAGGCGATCCACGAGCCCCACGGCTCCGAGCCCCTCCACGCCATGCTCCGGCCGGGCATGAAGGTCACGATCGCCCTCGACGACATCTCCCTCCCCCTGCCGCCCATGCGGACCCCGGACGTGCGGCAGCAGGTGCTCGAGGTGATCCTGCCCCTCCTCGCCGACTCGGGGGTGGACGACGTCCACCTCGTCATCGCGGTGGCCTTGCACCGCCACATGACCGAGGCGGAGATGAAGCGGATGGTGGGCCCCGCCATCTTCGAGGCCTTCTACCCCGACCGCTACTACAACCACGACGCCGAGGACCCCCTGGGGCTCGTCGCCCTGGGCGAAACCGAGGCGGGCGAGAAGGTGATCCTGAACCGGCGGGCGGCCGAGTCCGACCTCCTCATCTACGTGAACTTGAACCTCGTCCCCATGGACGGCGGTCACAAGTCCGTCGGCACCGGGCTCACGAACTACGAGGGGGTGAAGGCGCACCACACTCCCCACCACATCCGCCACAGCCACTCGTACATGGACCCGGAACGGTCCGAGATGCACCGGTCGGTGGATCGCATCGGACGGATGATCGATTCCGAGCTGAACGTGTTCCACATCGAGACCACCATCAACAACCGGATGTTCGACGGGCCGCTCGAGTTCCTCATGAAGCGCGAGGAGAGCTACACCGAGGTCGACCGGATGAAGCTCGCCGGTCTGCGCGCCACGCTGAAGGGGCTCCCGCCCCCAGCCAAGCGGAGGCTGTTCCACTCCCTCCCCGCGGCCTACGAGGTGATCGCAGTCCACGCCGGGCGGACCGAGCCCACCCACGGGCGCATCCTCGAGGCGAGCTGGGCCCAGTACCTCGTGGACGTCGACTTCGAGGCCGACGTGCTCATCTACGGGATCCCGTACATCTCGCCCTACAACGTCAACTCGATCCTGAACCCGCTCCTCGTGCAGCTCATGGCCTGGGGGTACTTCTTCAACTTCTACCGGGGCAAGCCCCTCATCAAGAAGGGGGGCACGCTCATCGTCACCCACCCCTGCTCGGACAGCTTCGACCCGGTCCACCACCCGAGCTACATCGAGTTCTTCCACCGCCTGTTGCCCGAGACCCGCGACTCGCGCCTGCTCGAGGAGAAGTACGAGCGGGAGTTCGCCGAGAACCCCACCTACGTGCATCTCTACCGGACCGGCCACGCCTACCACGGCGCGCACCCGTTCTTCATGTGGTACTGGGGCGAGAACGGGCGCGAGCACGTGGGCCGGGTGATCGCGGTGGGCGCCGACAACGCCCACGTCCCGAAGATCTTGGGCTGGGAGGTGGCGGAGACGCTCTCCGAGGCGATCGACATGGCCCGATCCGCCCACGGCCGTTCCGCCCAGATCGCCCTCCTCCACCACCCACCCATCGTCTTGACCCAAAATCTGGGATGACCCGGGGGAAGAAGAACGGGGCCCAGGGGCCCTTCCTCCGGGCCGCCCGGGCGGCGGGGACCGGCCCGGATCTTCTCGACGTGACCCGCCTCTTCGAGGGGCGGACGATCCTCGTCACGGGAGCGACCGGGTTCGTGGGAAAGGTCGCCCTCTCCTTGCTCCTCCACCGCTACCCGGGGGTGGGCCGGGTGTTCGTCCTCGTCCGGCCGGGCACCGGGGGCACCGCCGCCGAGCGCTTCTTCGGGAAGGTGGCCCCGAGCCGGCCCTTCGACCCCCTCCGCGCCGCCTTTGGCGAGGGGTTCCTGGCCTTCTTGCGGGAGAAGGTCGTTCCCCTGGCCGGCGACGTCTCGAGCCCGCTGTTCGGCCTCTCCGGGGAGGACCTCGAGCGGGTGAGGGGCCTCGACCTCGTCCTCAACTCCGCCGGGCTGGTCGACTTTGACCCCTCGCTGGAACTCGGGCTCGGGGTGAACGTGCGGGGGCCGCAACACGCGGTCGACCTCTGCCGCCGCCTGGGGGCGGGCCTGGTCCACATCTCCACCTGCTTCGTGGCGGGCAACCGCGACGGGGTGGTGTTCGAGGACGATCCCATCCTCGGGTTCTTCCCCAGGCGGCCCGGCGCCTCCGACCGGGCCAAGGCCCCCGAGCTCGCCCCGGTCGACTTCGACGTCTCCTCGGAACTCTCCGACGCGGAGCGGCGCCTCGCCGAGATCCGCGCCCGGGCCGAGGACCACGCCTTGACCTCCCGCTTCCGCGAGCGGGCCCGGGAGCGGCTCGTCGAGGCCGGCCGGTCCCCCGACGACGAGAAGGCCCTTCGGCTCGCCATGGGGCGCGAGAAGCGGGTCTGGCTCTCGGAGCGCCTGGTCGAGCTGGGGATGGAGCGGGCCCGCCACTGGGGCTGGCCCAACACCTACACCTACACGAAGTCGCTCGGGGAGCAGGCGATCGTCGCCGGCCAGATCCCCCACGCCATCGTCCGCCCCTCCATCGTGGAGAGCGCCTTACGGTATCCCTTCCCTGGGTGGAACGAGGGGTTCACCACCAGCGCACCGCTGGCCTTCATGGGGCTGCGCGGACACCGCACCTTCCCCATGGCCGAGCGCGCCATCCTCGACGTGGTGCCGGTCGACCTCGTGGCGGCCGGCATCCTCGCCGCCGCCGCCGAGCTCCTCGAGCGCCGGGAGGCCCTTTCCCGCGGGCAGGACCCGGCCCCGCCCCTCTCCCGCGTCTACCATCTCGCCTCCGGCGACGTGAACCCGTTCTGGGCGCGCCGGGCGGTCGAGCTCACCGCCCTCTACCGCCGCCGCTTCTACCGGACCCGGGAGGAGGGGAATCCCACCTGGAACCGGGTCCTCTCCCGCCTCGAGCCCTTCTCGACCTCGCGGGCCCGCTTCGAGGGGTTCTCCACCCCGGCGCTCCTCGCCCTGACCCGCGAGGCCCGCCGCCTCATCGACGAGAAGGGCCCGCGCTGGGGCGCCCCCAGGATCTCGGCCCTGCTCAAGGAGGTGGGCGAGGAACTCGACGAATGGGTCCGGCGTCTGGAACAGACCCAAGCGCTCTGGGACCTGTACCTGCCCTTCGTCTGGGACAACCGGTACGTGTTCCGCTGCGCCGGCATCCGGGCGCTGCGCGAGCGACTCTCCCCCGAGGACCGGGCCCGCCTCCCCTGGGACCCCGAGGCGCTCGACTGGCGGCAGTACTGGATGGAAGTCCACATGAAGGGGATGGAGGAGTGGGTCTTTCCCGGTCTGGACGAGGAGGCCGGCAAGAAGGTCCACGGCATCCGCGCCCACCACGACCTCCTCGAGCTCCTCGACGCCTCCGCCTCGGCCTTCAAGAATCGGGTCGCCCTGCGCATGTGCGGAGCGGCCAAGGAGCGGGTCACCTACGGCGAGCTCCGGGCCCTCTCCGACCGGGTGGCCGCCTTCCTCGCCTCGGCCGGAGTGGGCAAGGGCGATCGGGTCCTGCTCGCCTCGGAGAACCGGCCCGAGTGGGCGGTGGCCTGCTTCGGCATCCTCCGCGCGGGCGCGGTGATCGTCCCGGTCGACGCCCAGCTCGGGACAAACGAGCTCCTCAATCTGTGGCGCACCGCCGGGGCCCGGCTCGCCCTCGTCTCCGACGAGGTGGCGGAGCGCGTGCCGGAGCTCGGCCCGAGCGCCGCCGCGACGATGCCGGGCGCTCCCCTGGTGCTCCTCGGGGAGGCGCTCAAGGGCGGCCCGGCGGCGCCCTCTCTGCGCCCCGCGCCCGAGGACCTCGCCTCGCTCATCTTCACGAGCGGCACCACCGGGACCCCCAAGGGCGTGATGCTCTCCCACCGGAACTTCGCGAGCCTCGTCGCCAAGCTCGACCAGACCTTCGACCTCGGCCCGGGCGACGCCCTGCTCTCCGTCCTCCCCCTCCACCACGCCTTCGAGTTCGCCTGCGGTCTCCTCGTGCCCCTCTCCCGGGGCGCGGAGGTGGAGTACCTGGACGAGCTCACCTCCGACCGGATCGGCGAGGCGCTGGGCACGGGACGGGTCACCGCCATGATCGGGGTCCCGGCCCTCTGGTCGCTCCTCCACCGCCGCATCACCCAGGAACTGGCCGCGGGCCCCGGATTCCTGGAGCAGGCCTTCGACCTCCTCCGCAAGGGGAACGGGGCCCTGCGCGACTCGCGGCTCGGCCTGAACCTGGGGAAGCTCCTGTTCTGGCCGGTGCACCGCAAGCTGGGAGGCCGCCTCCGGCTCCTGGTCTCGGGAGGCTCGGCCCTCGACCCCGCCCTCCAGGAGGCGTTCCGCGGCCTGGGCCTCGACCTCTACCAGGGCTACGGCCTCACCGAGGCGGCCCCGGTGCTCTCGGTGGGCAAGCCCGGGACCGCGCCCTCGGGGAGCGTCGGCCCGCCGCTGCCCGGGGTCGAGATCCGCATCGCCGACCCCGATGCCTCGGGGGTGGGGGAGGTCCTGGCCCGCGGACCCAACGTGATGATGGGGTACTGGCGCGGCGGCGACCGGCCCGGGGTCGACGACGCCCAGACCGGCGCGGTCCTGGAGGACGGGTGGCTGCGCACCGGCGACCTGGGCAGGCTCGACCGGAACGGCAACCTCACCCTGGTCGGGCGCAGCAAGGACGTCATCATCGAGGCGAGCGGGAAGAACATTTACCCGGAGGAGGTGGAGGAGCGATACCGCAAGAGCGGCCTCATCCGCGAGCTGTGCGTGGTGGGCCTCTCGGACGGCGCCGCGGAGAAGGTCGGGATGCTGGTCGTGCCGGAGTACGGGGAACGGCCGCACGGAGAGGTCCACGCCGAAGTGGAGGAGCACCTCAAGGCGGTGTCCGCCTCCCTCCCCTTCCACGCCCGGGCCCGGGTCTGGCACCTCATCGACGGGGAGCTCCCCCGCACCGCCACCCGCAAGGTGAAACGCGAGGCGGTGAGGGAGGAGCTCGAGCGGCTCGAGACGGCCGCGGCCCGCGGAGCGAGTGCCCGCCGCCTCCGCGAGGAGCGGGGCGACGAGGGCTGGGTGCTGGACCTCCTCGCCGAGGTGTCTCGCCACCCCCGCTCCTCCGTCACCCGCTTCACCCGGCTCAGCGCCGATCTCGGGTTCGACTCGCTCATGCTCACCGAGCTCAGCGCCGCGCTGGAGGAAGCGGGAGTCCCGACGCACGCGGCCGAAGACCTCCACGCGGCCCAGACGGTGGCGGACCTGCTCAGGCTCGTGGCCGGGGCGGTCCGGCGCGGTGAGGGACGAGCGGCGGCCAAGCCCCGGCCCAAGCCCGGGGCTCAAGAGGGCGAGCTCCGGGTCCCCGCGCCGCTCGCCCGGCTGGGCCGCAGGCTCCTCTCGGCCGGGCAGCGAGCTCTCTACCGGAAGATCTACGACACCCGGGTCAGGGGAGAGGTCTTCATCCCCCGGGACCGAAACGTGCTCGTCGTCTCGAACCACGCCAGTCACCTCGACATGGGGCTCGTCAAGATCGCCCTCGGCGAGGAGGGCGAGCGACTCGCCGCCCTGGCCGCCCGCGACTACTTCTTCGACACTCCCCTGAAGCGCGCCTACTTCGAGAACTTCACGAACCTCATCCCCATGGACCGCGAGGGCTCGCTCAAGAAGAGCCTGCGAGCGGCCCTCGAGACCCTCAGGCGAGGCTTCCACCTCCTCATCTTCCCGGAGGGGACGCGCAGCCGCGACGGCGAGCTGCATCCCTTCTTCCCCACCGCCGGGTACCTCTCGCTCTCCGCCGGGGTCGACGTCCTTCCCGTCT
>Ga0335071_10006966_pt1 | contig 11664 bp, 9 predicted proteins | sample Lox_Sample_15_FD_206724 | JGI IMG/M metagenome (GOLD analysis project Ga0335071, IMG submission 206724) | Soil microbial communities from Loxahatchee National Wildlife Refuge, Florida, United States - Lox_Sample_1.5 | ecosystem: Environmental > Terrestrial > Soil > Wetlands | place: USA: Florida...
CGAGCTTGGTGAGCGCACCGGTGATCGCCTCGAGCGAGCCCTGGACGTCGGTCTTGACGACGATGCCGAGCTCCTTGGCCGTGCCCTCGCTGATCTTCGAGAACATCTGCTCGAGCGTGCCGCGCGCCCCGGCGGCGGCACGCGCATCGCGCGAGCGGCGCTGGCGGAAGGCCGTGACCTCGCGCGCGCGCGCCTCGTCCTCGACCACGAGGAAATCATCACCCGCGAGCGGCGTGCCGTTCAGGCCCAGCACCTCGACCGGCGACGATGGCCCGGCGTCGTCGACCTGACGGCCCTTGTCGTCCAGAAGCGCGCGCACCTTGCCCCATTCGCCGCCAGCCACGAAGATGTCGCCGACGTGCAAGGTGCCCTTCTGGACGAGCACCGTCGCGACCGGGCCGCGGCCGCGTTCGAGCTTCGCCTCGACGATGACGCCCTGCGCGGAGCGCTCCGGGTTGGCCCTGAGGTCGAGGAGCTCGGACTGCAGGAGGATCGCCTCCTCCAGCTTGTCGAGGTTCGTCTTCTTGATGGCCGACACTTCGACGGCGAGCACGTCGCCGCCCATGCCTTCGACCGCGATGTCGTGCTGGAGCAGGTCGCGGCGGATCTTGTCGCCGTTGGCATCCGGCTTGTCGATCTTGTTGATGGCCACGATGATCGGCACCTGGGCCGCCTTGGCGTGGCTGATCGCCTCGATCGTCTGCGGCTGGATGCCGTCATCGGCCGCAACCACCAGGACGACGATGTCGGTGACCGAGGCGCCGCGCGCGCGCATGGCGGTGAACGCCTCGTGGCCGGGCGTATCGAGGAAGGTGATGCGCTTGCCGGACTTGAGCTCGACCTGGTAGGCGCCGATGTGCTGGGTGATGCCGCCGGCCTCGTGCTTGGCGACGTCGGTCTCGCGCAGCGCGTCGAGCAGCGAGGTCTTGCCGTGGTCGACGTGGCCCATGATCGTGACCACGGGCGGCCGCGCGATCAGGTCGGTCTCGACGTCGGTCTCGCCGCCGAGGCCGATCTCGACGTCGGCCTCGGTCACGCGCTTGATGCGGTGGCCGAATTCGGTCACCACGAGCTCGGCCGTGTCGGCGTCGATCGTCTGGTTGATGGTCGCCATGACGCCCATCTTCATGAGCGTCTTGATCACGTCCGAGCCGCGCTCGGCCATACGGTTGGCGAGGTCCTGGACCGTGATCGCTTCCGGGATCACGACGTCGCGGACGATCTTGGGCGCCGGCCCCTGGGCCAGCATGCGGAGCCGTTCCTTCTCGCGCGCGCGCTTGACCGCGGCGAGCGAGCGGACGCGGATCTGGTCCTCGTCGGAGAGCGCCTGGGTGACGCTGATCTTGCCGGCGCGGCGCCGCGGCTCGTCGCGCTTGGCGACGACCGGGCGGCGCGGCTCGGGGCGGTGCCCCGGCCGGCGCGGACGCGCCTCTTCTTCCTCTTCGGCCGTGGGCGTCAGCTTCGCAGCCGCGGCCCCTGCCGGCGTGGCCGCACCCGGCGTCGTGGCCTTCTTGGCTTCGGCGGCCTGGCGGCGCTTGCTCTCCTCTTCGGCGAGGCGCTGGGTCTCCTGCTCGGCGCGCTTGCGGGCCTCGTCGTCGGCCTTGGCGCGGGCCGCCTCCTCGACCTTGGCGCGGGCCGCTTCCTCGACCTTGCGCCGGCTCTCGTCTTCCTGCTGGCGCCGCACTTCTTCTTCGAAGCGCTGCGCCTCTTCGTCGCCGCGCCGCTTGGCTTCGACGTCGGCGCGGATGGCGCCCTGGAGGGCGCGGGTCCGGGCCGCGCGTTCCTCTTCGGTCAGCGCCTTGAGGACAGCCGGCTTCTTGGAGGACGTGCCGCCCGGCCCGGCGGCCGGGGCCTCGGCCGCGACCGCTGGTGCCGGTGCGCCGGCGGGAGATGCCTTCGGCGCCTCCGCCGCAGGTGCCGTGCCAGGCGCAAAGCTCCGCTTCTTGCGCACTTCGACCTGGACGGTCTTGGTGCGGCCGTGCGGAAAGCTCTGCCGGACCTGGCCGGTCTCGACCGCCTTCAGCTCCAGCCGCCCCGGCTTCGCGCCGAGGCCCAGTTTCCGCTTTGCGTCTTGTTCCGTGGTGTCCGTCATGCCTATCGGTACCGTCTGTATCTGTTACGAATCAAGTTCTGCCTGAGGCCGGGCCGGCTCACGGAACCCCGACAGGCGCGCGAGGTCGGCCATGATCCGACCCGCAAGCGCCCCCGATGCCAACCCCACGTAGCTGACCGCATCGCCGCCGAACGCCGCCCCCAGCTCATCGGACCGCAGCGCACCCGACACCGGCAGCGAAGTTCCGAGCTTCCGCCGGCCTTCGGACGACGCATCGGATGCCAAGACCAGCGCCCCGCACTTGCCCTGCCGCAGCCATTCGCGCACCCGCTCGAAGCCGCCCACCGCCTGGCCGGCGCGCCGCGCGAGGCCCAGCCCTTCGACGCACCGCCGCAGCAGGAGCTTTTCGACCTGGTCGGCAAGCCCTGGCTCGGCTTTCACCGCACGTTTTGCCGCCCGCGCGAATTTGCTGCCCGTGGCGGCCGCCACGACATCGCGGCGCGCCAAGGTCCACAGGCCGCGGCCCGGCAGGCGCCCGTCGATATCCGGAACGATGGCGCCATCGGGCGACACGACGAACCGCACGAGCTCCGCCCGCGGGCGCTCCTCGCCGGTGACGACGCAACGCCGCCGAGGTCCGGTCGCCGTGGCGTCCGTCTCGTCCTGCACCGGGCCGTCCTGCACCGGGCCCTGCGCCTGCGATGGCAGCGCCAAGCTCATGCCGTCTTGGCCTCGCTCGAACCTTGGGCCGCGTCGGAGCCTTGGGCCGGCTCGCCGTCCTGGAACCAGTGCGCGCGGGCAGCCATGATGATCGCGTTCGCCTGGGCCTCGTCGAGCGCGTCCTTGCCGACGATCTCCATGAGCTCGTCGCTCGCCAGGTCGCCCACGTCATCGAGCGTCTTCACGCCCTTCTCGCCGAGCTTCACCAGCATCGCCGGCGAGAAGCCCTCGAGGCTCGAAACCTCCTCGCTGACGCCGAGCTCGTGATAGCGCTCGGTCAGGCGCTTGTTCTGCGCCTCGATCCAGATCTCGGCGCGGCTCTTGAGCTCACCCGCGACGGTCTCGTCGAACCCCTCGATGCCGGCCAGCTCGTCGACCGGGACCAGGGCCACGTCCTCGACCTTGGTGAAGCCCTCGGTCACGAGGAGCCCCGCGATCACGTCGTCGACGTCGAGCGCTTCCACGAACAGCGCCGAACGGGACTTGAACTCCTCCTGGCGGCGCTCGGATTCCTCGGCCTCGGTCAGAATGTCGATCGCCCAGCCGGTGAGCAGCGAGGCCAGGCGCACGTTCTGGCCGCGGCGGCCGATCGCCAGCGACAGCTGGTCATCGGGCACCACCACCTCGATGCGGCGCGCCTCTTCGTCGAGCACGACCTTCGTCACCTCGGCCGGCGCCAGCGCGTTGACGACGAAGGTGGCGGGGTCGGGCGACCACGGAATGATGTCGATCTTCTCGCCCTGCAACTCGGCCACGACCGCCTGCACGCGCGAGCCGCGCATGCCGACACAGGCGCCGACCGGATCGATCGAGGAATCGTTCGAGATCACCGCGATCTTGGCGCGGCTGCCCGGGTCGCGCGCCACGGCCTTGATCTCGATGATGCCGTCGTAGATCTCCGGCACTTCCTGGGCGAACAGCTTCGCCATGAACTGCGGATGGGTGCGCGACAGGAAGATCTGGGGCCCCCTCGTCTCCTCGCGCACGTCGTAGATATAGGCGCGCACGCGCTCGGACGGCTTGAACAGCTCGCGCGGGATGCACTCGTCGCGGCGGAGGATCGCCTCGGCGCGGCCGAGGTCGACCGTGACGTTGCCGAATTCGACGCGCTTGACGAGGCCGTTGACGATCTCTCCCACGCGGTCCTTGTACTCGTTGAACTGCCGCTTGCGCTCGGCCTCGCGCACGCGCTGCACGATCACCTGCTTGGCGGTCTGGGCCGCGATACGGCCGAAATCGATCGGCGGCAGCGGGTCGATGATGAAGTCGCCGAGCTTGGCGTCGGGATTCTTGGCCTGTGCGTCGGCCAGCGGGATCTGAGTCGCCTCGTTCTCCACCGGATCGGCGGCCTGGCGGTAGCGCAAGAGCTGGATCTCGCCGTTCTCGCGGTCGATATGCGCGCGGATGTCGTGCTCGTGGCCGTATTTGGCGCGGCCGGCCTTCTGGATCGCCTGCTCCATCGCCTCGAGGACTTCCTCGCGCTCGATGCTCTTCTCGCGCGCCACCGCGTCGGCGACCTGGAGCATCTCGATCTTGTTGTAGGCCGTCAGGCGCTCGAGCTTCGGCTCGGCCTCGGGCTTGGTCTTGCGGCTCGTCTTTGCCATGGCTTCTACCTTAGTTACGGCCGTTTCGCGCCGCGATGAGCTCGTCGGTGAGCTTGAGCTTCGCGCGCGCGATGTCGGCGATGGGAATTTCGATTTCGGAGGGCGCATCGCCCTCTTCGAGCGTGATGCGGACGTGGCTGTCGGTCGCGGCGGTGATGCGGCCCGAGAAGCGGCGGCGGCCCTCGACCGGCACCCGCGTCTCCAGCTTGGCCACGTGTCCGGAGAACCGCCGGTAATCCTTCGGCCGCACCAGCGGCCGGTCGATGCCGGGCGAGCTCACCTCGAGCACGTAAGAGGAGGCGATCGGGTCCTCGACGTCGAGCTTGGCCGAGAGCGCGCGGCTGATCGCCTCGCAATCCTCGACGGTCATGGGCTGGTCGTCGTGGCGCTCGGCCATCACCTGCAGGGTCGCGCGCGGACCGCCGCTCAGGCGCACGCGCACCAGCGCGTACCCCATGGGGTCGAGCGTCGGCTCGATCAGGTTGGCAAGTCCCGTCTGGTCCATCGGCGACCGCTACTCTCCACACCGCTCGTTCTGAAAGGCCCATCCCCGGTCTTTGCGCCCGGGGCAAAAAAAAGTGGGCCGTTCGGCCCACTTTTTATTACCGGTCCAGCCTATTAACTGAACCGCTATGTTGACCTGGAATATAGCCAAACCGCGCCGGAATTCAAGCTGTTTGCGGACTTACGGGGCGCAGGACACGCTGAAATAAAGCGGCGCCCGGCCCTGCTCCAGCGCCTTAGTCTCGTACCGCGTGGGAATCCAGTCGGCCGGCCGGTGTCGCGGATCGGCGCCGGGCACGGGCGCAAAGCGAGGATGGGCGGCCAACTGCTCGCCCACCCAGGCGGCATAGTCCCCATCGTCGGTCGCAACGCGAAGGTCCGCCCCCGGGCTCATGACGCGGGCAAGCTCGTCGAGAAACGGTGCCGCGACGAGGCGGCGCTTGTGATGACGCGCCTTCGGCCACGGATCGGGGAACAGGACGAACACGCGCGCGATCGACCGCGGCGCCAATGACGGCAAGAGAAGCCGGATGTCGGCGGGCCACAGGCGCAGATTTTCGAGCCGCGCCGCGCGGACCCGCGCCAGAAGCCCGGCGATGCCGTTGATGTAGGTTTCGGCGCCGATGAAGCCGGTCGAGCGATGCGCCTCGGCTTGTGCCGCCAGGTGCTCGCCCGCGCCGAAGCCCACCTCGAGCCACACCGCGTCCGTCGGACCCACGAACAGGCGGCGCGGATCGAGCGTCTCTCCCGCCGCCGGTGCCGGGATCGCCAGGGCCGGCAGGAGATCCTCGATCAGGGCCGCCCGTCCGCCGCGCAACGGCCGCCCGCGCCGCCGCCCATAGCTTTGAATAAGGCGGCGCCGCGGTGGGGTATCCATGAGGCTCAGTGTAGCGCAAGCGCGAAACGACGAGGGGCCCGGCGACGGTCGTCGCCGGGCCCTTCGATGCTGCCGACGGACGTTCTTAGGCGAAGGCCGACTTGAGGTCGCTGACGAGGTCGGTCTTTTCCCAGGAGAATCCGCCGTCCTTTTCCGCGGCGCGGCCAAAATGGCCGTAGGCGGAGGTGCGGGCGTAGATCGGCTTGTTGAGGCCGAGATGCTCGCGGATGCCGCGGGGGCTGAGGTTCACGAGCTCCTGCAGGGTCTTGGACAGGCGCTCCTCGTCGACCTTGCCGGTCCCTTGCGTGTCCACATAGACCGACAGCGGCCGCGATACGCCGATCGCGTAGGCGAGCTGGATCGTGCAGCGGTCGGCAAGGCCGGCCGCCACCACGTTCTTGGCGAGATAACGGGCCGCATAGGCGGCCGAGCGGTCGACCTTGGTCGGATCCTTGCCCGAGAAGGCGCCGCCGCCGTGCGGGGCCGCACCGCCGTAGGTGTCGACGATGATCTTGCGGCCGGTCAGGCCGCAATCGCCGTCCGGGCCGCCGACGATGAACTGGCCGGTCGGGTTCACGTAGAAATGCTCTTCGTCGCACATCCAGCCCTCGGGCAGGACCTTCAGCACGTACGGCCGCACGATCTCGCGCACGTCGTCCTGGTCGACCTTGGCGCTGTGCTGGGTCGAGACGACGATCGCCGTCGCCCGCACCGGCTTGCCGTTGACGTATTGCAGGGTCACCTGGCTCTTGGCGTCCGGCTCCAGGTACTTCTCCTTACCGGAATGCCGCGCCTCGGCCATCAGGCGCAGGATGTTGTGCGAATACTGCAGCGGCGCCGGCATCAGCTCGGGCGTCTCGTTGCAGGCATAGCCGAACATGATGCCCTGGTCGCCCGCACCCTCGTCCTTGTTGCCCTTGGCATCCACGCCCATGGCGATGTCGGGCGACTGCGAATGGAGATGGCAGGCGAACTTCGCCGTCTTCCAGTGGAAGCCCTTCTGCTGGTAGCCGATGTCCTTGATCGCCTTGCGCACCGCCTGCTCGATCTTGGCGGCCTTGACCTTCCCCGACTTCTCCACCAGCGCCTTCGGCCCGCGCACCTCGCCCGCCAGCACGATGCGCTGGGTGGTCACCATCGTCTCGCAGGCCACGCGCGCATAAGGATCGGCGCCAAGGAACATGTCGACGACCGTATCGGAGATACGGTCCGCCACCTTGTCCGGATGCCCTTCGGACACCGACTCGCTCGTGAACACGAAATTGCCCTGGCGCACGGTCTATCCTCCGCGAATGTCGTTGTTGGAGCCTGCTGGCTCGGGCGACGACGGTGAGAGATCATTTGGTGGCGGCGCGGCGGAAGCACCGATGTCGCGCCCGGCGCCACAGCGTCACCCATGCCAAAATTGGCGCGCACCTTGTGGCAAGCTTTCGGAAGCCCGTCAACAGCCGTAGTGCCCACGTCGCACATGGGTCCGAGCCCACGCCCGGGTTTAGCGGGATTTACGCTCCGCGACGGTCCCAACCGCCGCCGCCGCCAGCGCCTTCGTCATCTCGAACAGCCGCTTACGGACCTTGGCGTCGGTAATTTTGTAATAGGCCCGGACCAGCTCCAGCGTTTCGCGCTTGGTCATCGGGTCGGCACCGGCACCCGCGTTGGGGGCCTCGGTTGCGATGCCGAACGCATGCTGCCGTCCGCGGGCGGCGACGTCGGATCCCATCTCCTCGAAGAAATACGAGACCGGCACGTCGAGCACGCGGGCCAGCTCGAACATGCGCGAGGAGCCGACGCGATTGGTCCCGCGCTCGTATTTCTGCACCTGCTGGAACGTCAAGCCGATCGCCTCGCCGAGCTTCTGCTGGCTCATGCCCAGGAGCGTGCGGCGGAGGCGGATGCGCGCGCCGACATGGATATCGATGGGGTTCGGCTTGCCGGTCGGGGACCGGCCGCGGCCGCGGCCGCGGCCGCGGATTGCTGTTGTCGTCGCCATTGCACCTCCTCGGAGATTTCGCCGTGCCAGCGTCATCTGTCCAAACGCCGGGCGAACAGGAGACGGAGCGTCAGGCCGGATATGAACTCCCCGATCTGCAATTCCTGCCGCGGACGTCCCGCCATGGGACAGCCGGGCGACGAATGCAGTGGCAGCAGACTCATTCGCAAGGCTCTCGTTCCTTATTCACACCACTGACCTATTCAAACCACCGACGCCCGGCGGGCTGGATGCGTCGTTGCGTTGCCGGCCACGCCGGAGCATTCCGAGCGGCGCCAATAGACCATTTGGTCAAACCCACAGTGGCACAACTCGGTCTGGTTGAAAATGTCGGGAACGCATATAGCTCGTCAACCGCATAAAAGCGACTATTAAAGACTTAAATTTAGGTCATTAAGAGGCCGTAGGTTTGCGCTGAATGGCCTGAAATTCGGCCTTGATGCGGTCGACAAAGGCGAGGGCCGCGACCGAGAGCTTGCGGCCGCGGCGCACGCTGCACCAGAGCCTCTGCGGCTTGACGACCGAATCGCGAATGCGGACGAACGCAACGTCAGGCCCGCGCTCCTCGCGCAGCGGCACGAGGTACTCGTTCACGATGGCAAGCCCGAGGCCGACCTGTGCTGCACTGCGCATCAGCTCATACGAGTCGGTGGTGAGCACGATCTTGGGTTTGCCGCGAAGCTTGGAAAAGACGCGGTCGTAGACGTCACGCGCGCCGCTGATCCCATAGTCAGGCACGATGAGCGGGTAGTCCGCGATTTCCGCGAGACGCACCCAGCTCCGCGTGGCGAGCGGATGGCCGGCGCTCATCATGAGGTACCGCGCGCGTTCGAGCGAGGCCATGACCTCCATCGTGACCGGAAGATTGGCGTGATACAGCAGGGCTATCTCGATCTCGTCGGCGAGCGCCATCTCGATCGTGCGCGAGGTGGCGGCGACCAGCACGCGAAATGATATACGCGGGTATGCGGCGTGGAAGCGGGAGAGAAACTGCGGCAGGAACTCGCGGCTGAAGGTCTCGGGCACGCCCAGCACGATGTTGCCGGCGCGCAGGCCGCGAAGAGCTTCGATCTCGTAGCGGGCGCGCTCGACCTCGTCCATCGCGGCCCGGCCGTAGCGGACGAGGACCTGCCCGGCCGCCGTCAGCCGCAGCCGGCTGCGCCCACGGCTCCGCTCGAACAGCGGCGCATGCAGATCCGCCTCGAGCAGAGAGATCTGCCGGTTGACCGCCGAGGCCGCGACACGCAGGGAATCGGCGGCGCGGCGGAACGAGCCGGCCTCGGCGACTTCGAGGAAGTAGCGGAGGGCGTTCGGGTTCATGGCGGACGGGCGGGGCTGCCGGAGTACGGCTCAGCCGTCGCGCGGAAGCAAGCCGGCCGCAGCCAGGAGCACGAGGGCCAGAGCCAGCACGGTCCAGTCGCCCCATCGCGCATAAGTCGTCGGCGGCAGCGCCTGCGGCAGCGGTGCATCGAGCACGCCGGTCTCGCCCAAGCCGAGCTCCGACACGATGCGGCCATAGCCGTCGATCACAGCCGAGATCCCGTCATTGGTCGCGCGAACCAGCGGCAGTCCCTGCTCGACCGTGCGAAAGCGGGCCGAGGCAAAATGCTGATGCGGTCCGGCCGAGAGGCCGAACCATGCGTCGTTGCTGACGTTGAGCAACCACGCCGGCCGGTGCGCCGGATCGACGACCTGTTCGGGGAAAATCGCCTCGTAGCAGATGAGCGGGCTGAACGGCGGAAGTCCCGGGACGTCGAGCGTCTGCGGGCCCGGGCCGGAGGAGAAGTCGACCGCCCCGGCGGCGACCTTGGCGAAGCTGAAGACCTGGGGAAACGGCACGTACTCGCCGAACGGCACGAGGTGGTGCTTGTCGTAGCTGTCGAGGATGTGCCCTTCGGAATCGAGCGCGAACAGGCTGTTCCAGATCGAAAAGACCCCCCGCGTCGAGCGCTCGGCGCGCAACGCACCGGTGATCATGAGGCCGTGCGGCGGAATCACCTGGGCGAGTGCGGCGCGCAACGCCGCCCCGTCCTGGCTGAAATCCGTCAGCACGAACGGCACCGCCGTCTCGGCCCAGATGATGTCCGTCCGCGAGTCGAATCCCGGGGAGCGGGTCAGCTCCAGGCTCTTGCGGAAATTGGCGAGGCGCGCGTTCGGATCCCACTTGAGGCTTTGCGGAACGTTCGGCTGTACGAGGCGGAGCTGCACCCCGGGCACCATGGCGGATCCGGCGCCGGCCAGCCGTGCCGCACCGTATGCCCATCCGGCAACGACCAACGCCACGGCGGCAAGTGGGCCGGCCCAGCGGGCAAGCCCGGTGCGCGAGGCCGCGACCGTCGCGGGCAGGGCTGCAGCGAGGACCGTGAGCGTGCTGAGACCGTAGAGCCCGACGAGGGCTGCCGCCTGCATCATCGTTGGACCGCCCGCCCAGACTGATCCGATCAGGTTCCAGGGGAACCCGGTGAGCACGTGGCCGCGCAGCCACTCGACGGCGGTCCACGCGACCGCGAACACCAGGATGCCGGCAAGCCCGCGCCGGCCGCTCCGGTGATGCACGGCCGCAGCTGCCGCGGGAAACAGCGCCAGACCTCCGGCCAGGCCGAACAGCGCGAACGGCACCATCCAGCCGAACTGCGCCGCATCGATCAGGAGCGCATTGGCAAGCCAGTAGAAGCCGGCGAAGAAATGGCCGAACCCGAACCACCAACCGACCAGGAGGGCCGTCCGCGTCGCGGGCCAGCCGCCGCGCGGCACCGCCTCGAGAAGCCATATAAGCCCGGTGAACGCCACGAACACGAAGGGCACGGCATAGACCGGCGGCAAGGCCGCGGTCGCGCACAGGCCGAGGGCGAAGGCGAGCGCTGCCCGTCGCCAGCCGGTGAGCCGGGTCGCGCGGCCGCGCAACTGGAGCGCCCGGTCGGCGACCAGGTCGAACACGCCCGGAAACAGCGCGCCCCGCCCGTTCATGTCAGGCCGGCGTATCCGGTGTACCCGGTGCCTTCGTCGCGACGCGGCGCACCCGGAGCTTCTTGAGGCGGCGCGGATCCGCGTCGAGCACCTCGAACTCGATCCCCGCCGGATGGACGATCACTTCGCCGCGGCTGGGCACGCGCCCGGCGCGCGCCACCACGAGCCCGCCCAGGGTATTCAGGTCGGCCCCACGCTCCTCGGCGGTGAGCACCGATCCGAATTTGGCCTCGAACTCCTCGAGCGGCAGGCGCGCATCGGCGAAAAACGCGCCGTGCGCATCGGGCGTGAGCCTCGGCGTCTCGTCCACGTCGTGCTCGTCCTCGATCTCGCCCACGATCTCCTCGACCAGGTTCTCGATCGTGACCAGGCCATCGATGCCGCCGTATTCGTCGACGACGAGCGCCATGTGCACGCGGCTCTTGCGCATCTCGAGCAGGAGGTCCAGCACGCGCATCGAGGGGGCCACGAACAGCACGCGCCTCAGGATGTCGTCGATCTTGAACGGACGGTCGCTGCCCCAGAACTGCAGCACGTCCTTGATGTGGATGAGGCCCACGATGTCGTCGAGGGTCTCGCGAAACACCGGAAGGCGCGAATGGGCCTCGTGGACCATCTTCTTCACGAGGTCGGGCAGCGGCGTGTCGTGCGCCACGGCGACGATGTCGGCGCGCGGCACCATGACGTCGTGGGCCGTGATCCCGCGAAGCTTGAAGATGTTGCGCAGCAGCTCGCGCTCGCGCACGCCGAAATCGGCCGGCAGCGCATCCGTGTCGGCGATCAGCCCCTCGATCGTCTCGCGCAGATCCCCGTCGCCGCGCGGACGGAAGATCGCCCGGATGCGGTCGCCGATGCTGCGCGGACCCGCGTCGCTCATGGGCCTTCGCTCCCATGGGAGCTTCGGCGCACGAGAGTGGTCCGCCGTAGCTTTAGCGAAGGCGGGCTCATG
>Ga0335071_10006967_pt1 | contig 11664 bp, 8 predicted proteins | sample Lox_Sample_15_FD_206724 | JGI IMG/M metagenome (GOLD analysis project Ga0335071, IMG submission 206724) | Soil microbial communities from Loxahatchee National Wildlife Refuge, Florida, United States - Lox_Sample_1.5 | ecosystem: Environmental > Terrestrial > Soil > Wetlands | place: USA: Florida...
GGCCGCCGCCAGGCGCTCCTCGCCGTACATATCCCCGCCGGGCCCGCGCGCCTCGGTGGCACCATCGGTGAAGAAGAGCGCGAGATCGCCAGCAGCCATGGGTACGAACAGGTCCGGGGCGTGCGGACCGGTGTCCGGCACGAGGCCGATCCAGCACCCCTCGTTGGCCACCACCTCCACTCCGCGGCCGCGGCGCCAGACCAGCACGTCCTGGTGCTTGCCGGCCAGGGTGAAGCCTTCCTGGTCGAGCCGCACCACGTTCAGGGTCATGTAGCGGCTGGCCTTCATGCGGGAGATGTTCTGCCACAGGACCCCGTTCACCTCCCGGAATACCTGCGCTGGCGTGCGGGGCGGGTTCTCTCGCACCAGGGAGAGGATGCTCGTCTGGGTCATCATCATCACCAGCCCGGACTCGACCCCGTGGCCGGAGACGTCGCCGATGGCGATCCAGTGGCGGCCGTCGCCGGCGTCGATGAGGTCGTAGTAGTCGCCGCCCACCTCGGCGGCGGTGACCATCCGGGCGGCAATCTGGTAGGGCCCCACCCGTCGGTCCTCAGGCAACAGCGCCGTCTGGATCCGCTTCGCGACCTCCATCTCTCCCCAGAGCGCATCTCGGGCCGCTTTGAGCTGGGTGCGCGAGCGCTCCAGGGCGGCGTTGGCGGCGATGAGCCCGGTGCGGGCGCTGTACTCCTTCTGGATGAGCCGGTAGCGGACCCGGGCGGTGATGAGGGTCACCACCGAGGCAGCCGCCAGGAAGAAGAGGTTGTTGAGGAGCACCTTCTCGTGGAAGGGGCCGCCCAGGATGGCGTTCAGCACGATGTAGAGGAGGATGGTGAGGGTGGAGTTCCAGGCGGCGTGGAGCGGCCGCCAGGGGAGAAGCAGGTTCGCGGCCATGACCAGGTAGAGCCCCACGTAGTACGGGGAATCGAACCCGCCCAGCCGGGCGGTCATCCAGCTCATCCCCCCGGCCACCAGCACCGTGAACAGATACCCGTGCAGGAAGGAGAGACGGGTTGCGCGCGTGAGGCGGATCACGAGGAGCTGGAGGGCCAGGACCGCGCTCACCGCCGCCCGGCAGCGCAGGAACCACTCGAAGGTCTGGGCCGGGAGGGTGAACCAGTCGAGCAACAGGAACAGCGGCACCACCACCGCCCCGAGCATGGCCACCGTGCCGCACCACCGGTGCAAGAGAGCGGCCTGGTAACGCTGGACCGAGCCGGGCTCGGCGCGAGCGAACGGCGGCGACCGGTACGGCTCAGCGGCCGAGGACGGCGACGCGGCCATCGGGCGTCTCGAAGGTGCGTAGCGCGCTGAAGGAGAGGGCTTGCCACTTGCGCGCCTGGCTGTACTCCAGGGCGATGGAGACCCCCGCCCTCCGCGCCCCGTCGATGGTCTTCACGATCGGCGTGAAGGTGGAGGAGTTCATGTACTCGAGAGCGGTGAAGTCGAGGTGGAGCCGTAGCCCCGCGGCGCGGCACTCCTCGAGGAGCTGGCCGAGCAAGGGGAGCAGGAACCGTCCCGGCTCGCGGTCGGCGCTCCGACCCAGCCAGGCGAGGCGCAGCTCGCCCGCGCCCGGGCGAACCTCGAGCCTGAGCTCGCCCTCGGCCCAACGCCGCACCTGCTCGGTCATCCGCTGCCTCCTCGCTCGTAGACGGCCAAAACCGCCAGCGTCCCGCCGTCGATGCGGAAATCGAGCGCGCAGTTTCCCTCGTAGGCGATGCGTGCGAGCCCCAGCTCGCTTGGACCAGGTGCGCGGGCGACCGCCTGTTGAAGCCGCTCGACGTATGCGCCGAACGTATCGGGGCAGTCGCGAATGCGCCGCACGGCGTCGCCGAAGGCCCGGAGATTTCCCCCGTCCACTCCCATTCGACTCCGCACCTCCACCGTGACCCGATCGGGCCCCACCCGCACGGACAGTGTGATGCCATCCTCCTCGGCGCCGTACTTCACCGCATTCTCGAGCAGCTCCTGGGCCACCATGGCCAGGGCGTAAGCCTCGTGGTCGGCCAGACCGGAGCGCTCCAGAATGCTACGAGAGGCGTCCCAGACGGCTCGCACCGCCTCCCAGCGGGGGGGAAGCGTCAGCTCCAAGACGCTCGGATCGAGGTCCACCTCTCCCCTCCAGCGAACCGGGCGGGTGCAGGGTGGCGTCGGAGCGGCGCCCCGAACGCCCCCGATGCAGGCCCGGCAGACAGCGTCATGCGATTCTACGACTCGCGGCGGGTACCGGGAACGCCCCCCCGGACAGGGCAGGTTTCAGCGAGGTTAGAATCGGCGCGTGAAGATCGCCACCTGGAACGTGAACGGGATCCGCGCTCGCCAGGCGCAGGTTGTCGAACTGCTTGCCCGGGAGGCCCCGGACGTCATCTGCCTCCAGGAGATCAAAGCGCCGCCTGACAAGGTGCCTGCCTTTCTTTGCGAATTGGCCGGGTACCACTGCCTGTGGCACGGCCAGACCGCCTACTCCGGCGTGGCCCTGCACCTCAGGAAGGAGCTCGCGCCGGGGGGCCCCCGCTTCGCCCACCCGCCCTTCGACGCCGAGACACGCATCGCCACCGCCGAGGCCGGCGAGGCCCTGATCGCGTCCGTGTACGTTCCAAACGGCGGCAAGGACCTCCCGGCCAAGCTCCGCTTCCTCGAGGAGCTCGACGGCTGGGCGGCCGACCTGAGCGCGGCCGGTCGAACGCTCATCCTCTGCGGCGACCTCAACGTGGCCCGCACCGACCAGGACGTCCACCCCAAGGAGCGCAAGCCTGGTCTGCCTGGTCAGCTGCCGGAAGAGCGAGCGATCCTGGAGCGCATCCTCTCGCGAGGCCTCGTCGATCTCGGGCGTGCCGTCGATCCACTCAACGAGGGTCTGTTCACCTGGTGGGCGCCATGGCGCAACCTCCGCCAGCGCAACATCGGATGGCGCATCGACTACGTGCTGGCCAGCCATCCACTGGCGCAGCGCGTGCGCCGGTGCGCCGTGCTGGCCGACTTCGGCACGAGCGATCACGCCCCAGTGATGGCGGAGTTCGGGTAGGAATGCTCTCCACCCATTCGTGAACGCTGCCAATCATCTCCCGACGGGGTCTGCCGCACCGCGTCGCAAGCGATCGTTCCTGCGCTAGTGTCTGTTCCTATCCCCCGGGATCGTCTGCTAGCCTCACCGACCTCTTCAGGCTCGAACCCCCCGGCGGAACAACCCGAGCGCGACGCGCGCTCGCCCGAGAAGGCAGGACGTCCATGGCCCAGGCGGCGCTCGAAGAGAAGACCGACTCCCTGCGCACCCTGCCCGGGGACGACGTGCGGCAGGTCATGTGGCGCTTCGCGGAGCGCTCCGATCTGCAGATGCTGGTGCAGGCGGCGCGCGGGGTCGCCCGCGGGCCGGTAGCCCGGTTGGTGGCCGCGGGTGGTCGTAGCGACCACGAGTGGACCCCGCGCAAGGCCGAGCTGCTCGCGGCCTACGACGCCGCGGGCATCACCGCCACCTTCATGGAGCCGGAGGAGGGCGGGTTCCTGAGCGGTCCCAAGAACCTGGCCCTGGCACTCACCGCCTTCGAACTCGCCTGGGTGGACGCCGGCGCCGCCACCGGTGCGCTCGCCGGCTTCCTCGGCCTCTCCCCCATCCACGAGCGGGGCACGCCGGAGCAGGTGCGACGCTACATGAGCCTGGCCGCGCCGGCCAGGCCCGGCGAGGACCGCAGGCCCTGGCGTGCCGCCTTCGCCCTCACCGAGCCTATCCCCTACGTCGGCGTGGACACCGGGATGCTCTCCGGAAAGGTACGGGTGATCGAGTGGAAGCAGGGGCAGGAGCCGCTCCTGAAGGTCGACAAGCGCGGCCGCTTCATCACCAACATGGGGTTCGCCAACTTCGTCACCGCCGCCGTGGACTCGGCCGACCCCCGCATCAAGGGGAGCTGCATGGTGATCCTGGAGGAGGGTGACCCGGGCACGTTCGACCGCGGCACCCCCACGAAGAAGCTGGTCCACCAGCTCTCCTCGACGACCGACCCCATCTTCAGCCTGACCGTGCCTGCCTCGCGCATCGTCGGCGGTTACGCGGTCAAGGACGGGGTCATCGTTCCCGCCTTCGACCACTCCAGCATCATCGAGGCGGTCTTCCGCCGGACGCGGGTGACGGTGGCGGTGATGACCGCGGCGAAGCTCCTCAGCGCGGTCGAACCGGTGATCCGCTACCAGCGGGGGCGCTTCCGTGGTGCCGAGCAGGCCGCTCCCGGGTCGGTCCGCTACCAGCTGGGCATCCAGCAGCGGCAGGACGCACTCCACCGGCTCGTGGACGTATGGGCCACCGGCGAGGCCGCCGCTTCCCTGGGGTTCGCGACGGCGCGGCTTTTCGACGAGCTCGACCCGCTGGAGCGGAAGAAGGATGCGCTCCTTTGCGCCCGGGGCATCTCCGGCATGAAGGCCACCCTGCGCTTCATGAAGGAGCTCGAGAAGAAGGCGCTCGAGTACCTGGAGCTCGTGGACCGCCCCCGCGGCGAGCGCGACGAGGCGCGCCTCGGCGAGCTCTCCGCCGACGAGATGGTCCGCTTCGCGCTGCTCGACGCCAAGGCCAACGTGCTCTGCCCGGCGGCCAAACTCTGGAACACCGGTCACGGGGCCACCATGATGCGCGAGGCCGTCTCGCTCATGGGCGGGTACGGGATCACCGAGGATTGCCCCGGGTTCCTGGGCCAGAAGTGGATGGACGCACAGCTCGAGGCGACCTACGAGGGGCCGGAGGCGGTGCAGCGCCGTCAGCTCTCCGTCACCATGGCGAACCCGCTCTGGCTCGGCCAGCTGGGGGCCTGGGCCCGGGAGCTGCGTCAGGTGGCCGCCTCCCGCGCCGGCACCGGCGCCTGCGCCCTGGCCTCGGCCATCGAGCTGTGGCTGTGGACCTATCGCCACTTGGAGGGGGCCACCGACGCCCACGGCCAGAAGCTCATCCAGCCGCCGCGCCAGGGGGTGACCTTCAAGCTGGCCGACGCCCTCTCCTGGCTCGTCGCCGCGCGTATGCAGGTGATGGATGCGATCGCCCTGGCCGAAGGGGGCGAAGTGGTGCTCGGCGAGGCACTCCCGGCCACCGCCCGCTTCTTCGCCGACCTCTGCCACGTGCAGGCGGCTCGGGCCGCCGGCGAGGCGGGGCGGATCTGCGCCGAGCTGGTGCACGGCTACAATCGCCATCCGGCCTGGGATGAGGAGGCGCGAGCCGCTTGCTGGAGCGCCGATACCGCGGAGGCGCTGGAGGGAATCGTCCCCGGGCTTTCGGGCTGCGCTCTCGACCAGCTGGACGTACACCCGGACAAGGAGGGCCCTTGCGCCTCGTGCAAGGGCATCACTGACTTCCGCAAGCTTCGGGTGAAGATCGACGGCTGCATCACCGGGGCCATGCTGGCCAAGGATCGCGCCGCCGAGGCGGTCTCCCGGGTGATGATCCCCGAGGCCCTCGATTACCCCACCTAGCGCTGCCTTCCGCCCAGACCCCGTGCCCGCCCCGAGCCCCCTGTCCCTTCCCCCTCCGGTACCCTTTCCCCAGGGCACCGAGAGATCTCCGGGGACGGGCTGCCGCAGGTCGGGGAGGCCGCCGGGGACGGCCGAGGCGACGAGGGTGGAAGGGTCCGGGAAGGGGGAGAGGCGATGACATTCGAGGGAGTCACACGGCCGAGCATGGACGTCGACATCGCCTGCGTCGGGTTTGGCCCGGCCACCGCCGGGTTCTTGGTCACGCTCTCGCGCCGCCTCGCCGATCCTTCGCGCCCACCGCTCGAGAGCCGGGCCGCCCCGGGCATGCCGCTCCAGGTGGTCTGCTACGAGCGGGCCGACGACGTCGGCTTCGGCGTCTCCGGGGTTGTTACCCGGGCTCGGGCCATCCGCGCCGCCTTCCCCGATCTCGATCCGGCCAAGATCCCCATGGCCACCCTCGTCTCCGAGGAGCGGATGCTCTACCTCCTCGACCCGACCGGGGCCAGCCGCCGGTCGGTGACGCTGCGGGCAGCGGACCGGACCCTGCGCGCCTTCCACCGGGTGGAGGACCACGCCTTCGAGCTGCCCTTCACCCCGGCCTTTCTCCGAAAGCACGACGGCATCGTCTTCTCCATCGGTCAGCTCCTGCAGTGGGTGGCCGCCGAGGTGATGGCCACCGGCGTGGTCCAGATCTGGCCCGGCACTCCGGTCGGCGAGGCGCTTCTCGAGGGGAGGGCGGTGCGCGGTGTTCGGCTCCTCGACCAGGGCGTGGATCGGCAGGGCCGGCCCGGGGCGGGCTTCGCCCCGGGCATGGACGTGAAGGCCGCGCTCACGGTGGTGGCCGACGGCCCGGTGGGCGCGGTGGGACGTCAGCTGGACGAGGCCCTGGGCATGCCCGCCGGCCACGGCCGCCGCGAGTGGGCGGTGGGGATGAAGGTGGTATTGGACCTCCCTGCCGACACCCCCCTTGCCGCCGGCACGGTGCTCCACACCTTCGGCTTTCCCGAGCCCGAGATCTTCGGCTTCCTCTACGTCCATCCCGGGCGCGTGGCCTCGGCCGGAATCTTCGTGCCGAGCTGGTTCGACTCTCCCACCCGAACCAGCTACCGCTACCTCCAGCACTTCCTCCAGCACCCCGCCCTTTGGCGCTTGCTGAAGGGTGCCCGGCTCCGCTCCTGGGGAGCCAAGTCCATCCTCGAGTCCGGGCGGCGCGGCGAGCCACTGCTGTGCGGCGAGGGGTTCGCCCGCATCGGCGAGGGCTCCGGCTCGACCAACGTTCTCAACTCCTCGGGGGTGGACGAGGCCTTCGCCACCGGGGTGCAGCTCGGCGAGGGAGTGATCGGGCTGCTCGAGGGTGGGCACCCCTTCACCCTCGAGCACCTGGAGCGGGCCTACGTAGCCCGGCGCCGCGAGAGCTGGGTGGAGCGAGAGGGGCAGGTGGCGGAGAAGGCCCGCCACGGCTTCCAGCGAGGCGTGGTCACCGGCCTCGTGGGCATGGCCCTGTCCGGCTTCTCCGGAGGTCGGATGTCGCTGGGCAACGAGCCGCCGCACCCCGCCGAGCAGATCGGTAGCGTCGAGGGCTTCTACGCGGGCAAGATCTCCGCCCTGGAGATCGCCAGGATCCGGGCCGACTGCGAGAGGCGCGGGGTCCCGCTTCACGACGCGCTCATGGACCGGGCCGGCTGGCCCTCCATCCCTCTGGACGGCCAGGTGCTGGTCTCGCAGCAGGACGCGCTGCTCCTCGGTGGCAAGGTGCAGGCCCCGGCGGGTTACGCCGACCACGTGGTCTTCCTCGACCCGGAGCTGTGCCGCGGCTGCGGGAAGCGGGTGTGCGTCGAGATCTGCTCGGCCGAGGCCATTCGCCCGGGGGACGCCGGCACGCCGACATTCGATCGTGAGAAGTGCGTCCACTGCGGCGCCTGCCTGTGGAGCTGCCCCACCCGCCTGCCCGGCCAAGAGCGCGTGAACCTCCAGTTCCGTGCCGGCGCCGGCGGGCTGCACTCGGCGGAGAACTGACCATGGCTGCCTTCCAGATCGTGGTCCTGGGGAGCGTCGTCCCCGACCCCCTTCAGACCCTCGAGCCCGTGGCCACGCCGCAAGGGCCGGCGCTCAAGAACGAGGCCATGCTCCCGCACGTGCTCGACCCTTGGGCCGGCCACGCGCTGTTCGAGGCCGCCCACCTGGCCACCCGGGCCCCGGGATCAAAGGTCACCCTGCTGGCGCTCGGACCCCGCCAGAAGCTGCAGCAGGTGATGATGGCCGTGGCCCAGAAGGTCCCATTCGAGCTCGTGGCCCTGGACGGCCCCGCCGGAGGGTTCACCGACGCGCACGAGGTCGCCGCCCGACTGGCCCAGGCGGTGGAGAAGCTGCCCGGCCTCGATCGGGGGCGGCTGCTCCTGTTCGGCGGATGGGAATCCGCATCCCGTGGGGCCGGGGTCACCCTGCAGATGGTGGGCGAACGGCTGGGAATCCCGGACCAGTTCTTCGGGGTGGATCAGCTGTCGGTGGTCGAGGGCGGGGGACTCGAGATCCTGGAGCGGGTGGAGGGCGGTAAGCACCAGGTCTCGGTCTGTGCCGGCCCGCCGGCGGTGCTGGGCTGGGCCACCGGCAACCTGCCGGAGCCCAAGAACAACCCGCAGCTGGGCATGGCCAACATGCGCGGGGTGATGCCTGCCCTGCAGAAGGCGGCGGCGGCGCCGGTGGGCCAGGGTGGGGTGAAGTTCGAGTCGGTGGCCGTGCCCCGGGCGACCCGCGAGACCCGCATCGAAAAGGACCTGAGCGCGGACCAGATCGCGAGGGAGATCCTGGAGTGGATCTCGCAGGACTGACCGGGAGCAAGTATGGACACCGTCCTCCTCCTCACCCCGACCGAGCCCGACGGCACCCTGCCCCGCGCCGCCCTGGAGGCGCTCTCCGCCGCGCGCGCGGTGGGCGAGTCGGTGTGGGCCGGCCTCTTCGGCGCCCGGACCGGTAAGGCGGTCGCGGCGCTCTCCGGTGCCGGGGTGGCCCGCGTCCTGTCGACCGAGGCCGAAGCCCTGGCCGAGCCGCGTTACGGGAGCGACGTCGTCGCGGCCACGGCCCTGGTCCGCGCCTCCGGCGCCACGGTGATCGTCGCCCCTGCGCTGTCCCGAGTGGCCCGGTTCGCGGCGGGAATGGCCGAGCGGCTCTCGGGCCGCATCGACACGCACGTCACCCAGCTATCCTCGAGGGGAGGCCTCTCGGCCACGCGCTGGTACTACCGCCAGCGCATCGAGGCCACGCTCGTCCGCGCCGAGCGGCCCTGGGTGTTGCTCGTCGACCCCGGCGCCTTCCCCCTCGCCTCGCCCTCGGGCGGCGCCGCCCCGCAGCTGGAAGAGGTCCCCGTCGAGATTGGTCCCGAGCTCCGGCGCACACGGGTCGCCGGCCTTCGCGCGCCGGCGGCGGGCGAACAGACCATCCGTCCCGACGCCAAGACCCTCTTCGTGGCCGGCGCTGGTTGGACCAAGAAGCAGGCTGACGGCGCGCCGCATCCGGAACGGGCCGGCGAGCTCATCCTCGGGTTCCTCCGCGCCTCGGGCGCCTCCCTGGGCACGTCCAAGTCCCTCACCGACCAGGCTGGCGAGGGGCAGAAGGTGCTCGAGTTCATGAGCCACCTCAACCAGGTGGGCCAGACCGGCTCCACTCCGCGACACTCCCGTGGCCTCTCCACCTGCTGCCACGGCGAGGAGCCGCACGTGGTCGGCTGGCGCTTCATCCGCGAGCGGCGGGCGGTGAATCTCGATCCGGGCTGTGGCTGGGCCCGCGGCAAGGCCGACGTGCTCTACGTGGCCGACGCCTTCGCCGTGATGGAGAAGCTGAACGCGCTGCTGGCGGCCAAGAAGTAGCCCGCTTCGCTACCCGTTCCGGCGCAGCCACACGCGCATCGGGCCGGGGGCCCGGTTTCCCCAGGCCAGGTAGGGGACGGCCCTGAGCCCCGCCGGCCGCGGCGCAGCGGGCGGGGCGGTGCCCACCGGGAGGTAGATCTGCTCGTGCCAGGCCTCGCTCAGGCCAGCGAGGGTAGCCGGACCGTGCAGCGCCACCATCCCGCCCGGCAAACCCGGCTCCGGGGCGGCCTGGGGCGGCCGGGCCGGGTCCACCCGGAGATCGCGCAGATCCAGGCCGGGGTGATCGACCCCCTCGGCGCAGTAGAGGATGGGCCCGCGGGTCAGGGCCACGCAGCCCACGTCCTCGGCGACGTACGGGTGGGCCTCGAGCAGGCGCACGGGCATGGGGAGCGAGAGCTCGATCTGATCGCCGCGGCTGAAGTACCGCCGCAGCGCCACGTAGGTGCCGGGCCGGAGCGGGGCAACCGCCGCCTCGCCGTTCAGGAGCAGCGCGGCGCCCTGGCCGACCCAGGCCGGGACCCGGAGGTTCAGGCTGAACTCTCCCTCCCCGTCCAGCTCGAGTTCGATCCGGCCATCCCACGGGTAGCGGGTCCGCTGCCGGACGAGGAGCGTTCGGCCGCCCAGCTCCAGGGTCGCCTCCCCTGGTGCGTAGAGGTGGACGAAGAGTTCGTCGCCGCGGGTCGAGTACAGCAAGCCGGGGAAAGAGGCAACGGTCCGCGCCAGGTTGGGAGGGCAGCAGGCGCAGTGGTACCAGGGCCGGCGGCGATGGCCGCCATCGTCCTCCAGAGGATTCACGTACAGATAAGCCCGGGCGTCGAGCGACCAGGCCGGCAGCACGCCGTTGTGAAGCGTCCACTCCAAGAGGTCGGCATAGCGGGCCTCGCCGGTGGCCGCGAGCATGCGGTGGCACCACATGGCCAGGGCGATGGCCGCGCAGGTCTCGGTGTAGGCCTGGCCGTTGGGCAGCTCGTAGTCGGCGCCGAACGACTCACCGTCGTGCCTCGCCCCCACGCCCCCCGTGACGTAGAGCTGGCGCTGCTCCATCCGGGTGAAGAGCCGCTCCAGGGTCCCGAGCAGCGTCCGGTCGCCGGTCTCCAGGAACAGGTCGGTCACCCCGCACGCGTAGTAGAGCGCGCGCACGGCGTGGCCCGCCAGCTTCTCCAATGCCCGGAACGGCGCGTGATCCTGGAAGTAGGTCCGGTTGAACCAGCCCCCCTCGAGCAGCCCGTACCCGCGCGCCTCCAGGAAGTACCGCGCCGTGTCGAGGTAGCGGCGCTGTCCGGTCTCGCGAAAGAGCTCGATGAGCGCCATCTCCACTTCCTGGTGGCCGTCGATCCCCTGTCGCCGACCCGTGCCGGGGGGGCCGAACTCGGTGCAGATCATGTCGGCCAGGCGGGTGGCGACACGGAGGAGCCGCTCGCTCCCGGTGGCCCGGTGGTGCGCCACCGCCGCCTGGAAGAGGTGCCCGGCGCAGTAGAGCTCGTGGTTGTCGCGCAGGTTGGTCCAGCGCTCGCCCCCGCGCTCCAGGCTGTAGTAGGTGTCGAGGTAGCCGTCCGGCTGCTGGGCGCCCTCGGCCAGCAGGATTCCCTCCTCGACCAGTCCCTCCAGCCGCGGGTTCGACCGGCGCACGAGCCACCAGGAAGCCGCCTCCAGCCACTTGTAGAGGTCGGAATCGTTGAAGACGCGGCCCTGGTACGGGTTGTCGGACTTGCCGGCGACCCGGCGGAAGTTGTCGAGGCGGCCGGTGATCTCCAGTTGCTCCCACTGCTGGAAGAGGCTCTCCGGGAGGTCGGTCTCGCGACGCGCACCCCACAGCCCCCCCTCGAGCCGCACCGCCGATACCGGCACCGGTGCCAACCTGGCGTGGGGGCTGCGTGCGACGTCGATGACGGGCGCTTGGCGGGGCGAGGGGTGGCTCATGTTCGATCTCGGGCCGGTGGGCGGTGGGGCGCGACGTCGGCCGTGCTTCGCGATCTCGCACGCGGCCGCTCCGGCCACAAGGTGCCGGAGGCGGGACAAAGCAGGACGATTCCGACCGGCTCCGGTGTCTTGGGCAGCGAGTTCAGACGGAGTTGATGTGCATGTGCGAGTAGAGGTCGCGGAAACGGCTGGGGGCCATGCCCGCCAGGCGGCGGAACATGCGCCGGAAATAGGTCGAGTCGTTGTACCCGCAGCGGGTGGCCACCTCGTTGACGTTCAGTTCCTCCTCCATGAGCAGGGTCTTGGCCAGGCGGATCCGGAGCACGTGGAGGTCGTCCATGATCGAGAGGCCGAAGGTCCGCTTGTAGAGCCGGCCCAGGTAGTCCGGGTTGCAGGTGAGCTTCCGGGCGAGAAGGCTGGTGGTGACGTCTTC
>Ga0335071_10006968_pt1 | contig 11664 bp, 9 predicted proteins | sample Lox_Sample_15_FD_206724 | JGI IMG/M metagenome (GOLD analysis project Ga0335071, IMG submission 206724) | Soil microbial communities from Loxahatchee National Wildlife Refuge, Florida, United States - Lox_Sample_1.5 | ecosystem: Environmental > Terrestrial > Soil > Wetlands | place: USA: Florida...
TCGTTGGCGCTTTGCAGCTCTTCCATGCTGGAGAGGGACTCTTCATTGGCCGTCTTCAGTTCTTCGTTGGTGGACTCCTGCTCCTGGATGACGGACTGCAGGTATTCCTTGGTTCGCGCGAGCTCGCTTTTGAACTTGAGCAGTTCCCGGTCCTGCCCTTTGGTGCGCTTTTGCGCCTTTACCGCCGGCTCCTCGGTGCGGCTGGTTTCTTCAAACAGGATCAGGAAGTACTTCTCCTGAGTCCGGGGACCGGCGAGGGGCCGCACTTCCAGGCTGACTTCTCGGGAACTGCCGTTGTGCCTGATTCGGATCCCCTCTCGCCGCACGATGTCGCCCGTCCGGCGCGCTTTGTGAATCGCGCCTCTCAGCTCAAAGATCAGTTCGTCTTTGAGCATGCGCAGCAGTTGGAAAGTGGCCTTGCCCGAAGCAGGCCGCAAGTAGGGACCGGTGTCCCCGCGAAAATGCAGTATCTCCAGGTTGCCGTTCACCACCAGCCCGGCGTGGGCATAGCGCTCCCAGACGGCGCGATCGGCTTCCTTTTCCAGATCGTAGCCGGGCCCCTGGTCGCCGGCGCGCTTTTCCTGCGGCAGCAGCCTCTCGAACGCTGCCGGCCCAATGTCGTACGTAAGCTTGGAGGGGCCTTTCTTGGAAAAAACCTTGTTCTTCCGGTCGATGATGCTGAAAAAGTCCGGGAAGCCTCCCAGGGTCTCGGATTTGCCCAGCAGCAGAGCCCCCGTGTCTCTCAGGGCATAGTGGAACGACGCCAGCACTTTTTTCTGCAGCACGGGTTCCAGATAGATGAGCACGTTCCGGCAGGCGATGATGTCCAGGCGGGAAAAGGGCGGATCCTTGGTCAGGTCGTGCCGGGCGAACACGCACAGATCGCGTACCGAGGAATGGATCTGGTAGCGTCCGTCGACCTTTGTGAAGAACTTGCGCAAACGGTCGGCCGGGACCTGCGTCACGGCCTCAGCGGAGTAAATTCCGGCGCGCGCCGTTTCCGTGGCCTGCTCGCTGATATCGGTGCCGAAGATCTGAATGGACGTCGAGCTGGCGCGCTGGCCCAGGTATTCAAGCAGGCAGATGGCCAACGAGTAGGTTTCTTCTCCGGTGGAGCAGCCGGCGCTCCACATGCGAATTTGCTCGCCGGCAGGCTTGCCGGCCAGCACGCGGGGAAGAATCTTGGTTTGAACCGCGCGAAAGACCTCCGGTTCCCGGAAAAAGCTGGTGACATGAATCAGGATGTCCTGGTAAAGCGCGGTGAGTTCTTCGCGATTGGACTCCAGAAACTGGATGTACTTGCTCAGCTGGTCGATTTTGTGGAGCGCCATGCGCCGCGCGATCCGGCGCTGGATGGTGGATTTCTTGTAAAAAGTGAAATCGACGCCCGAAGCTGCCCGGAGCAGCCGGAAAACGCGCCTCCATTCCTCGTCCGGCATCGGCAACACCGGAGCCACTTTCCCCAGGTGCGCCAGCCCGACATAGGGGTGGCGGCTGATCTGCGCCAGTTCTTTGGCGATGCGGGCCGGCGGGAGTATGAAATCCACGCAGCCGGCGGAGATCGCGCTGGTGGGCATGCCGTCGAATTTGGCGGTATCCGGATCCTGAGCGAAGGTGATGCCGCCTTCCACTTTGATGGCTTTCAGACCCAGCGTGCCGTCGGAAGCCGTGCCGGATAGGATCACGCCGATCGCCCGGGAGCCTTGATCCTCAGCCAGAGACCGGAACAGGGTATCCACCGGAAGATGCTTGCCCATGGGCGCCTTGCGCCCCGCCACTTGCAGCACTCCTCCCACCACGCGAATGTCGGCGTTGGGAGGGATCACGTAGATGTGGTCCGGCTCGGCGACGACTCCCTGCCTGACCTCGGCGATCGGCATATCTGTGGCCGAGGTGAGAATCTTCGCGAGCATGCTTTCATGCTTGGCTTCCAGGTGCTGCACGAAGATAAACGCCATGCCCGTATTCGCCGGCAGGGCGCGGAGCAATTCCGTGAAGGCCTCCAGGCCGCCGGCCGAGGCTCCGATGCCGACGATGGCCACCGGTCTGGGCGCTGTCGCGGCGGCCGGGAGGTTCGGAGCCGAAGGGATGTTCTGGCGAGGTCTCGCAGCGGCGCGCTTTTTCACGGCGGGCTTGCTGGTTTTGCGCTTGGCGTTTTTCATCGGGCGTCGCGGTGAAAAGCCGTCTTCCCTATCTCTTGTTCACCATACCACTAAGTCCCAAGAGATACTCTCAACAATGGAGATAAAGTGGAGCTGATTTTAGATTCGATCGCCGGGCCGCCGGCCGGCTCACAGTCCGTCGAGGTGGTGGAGCGCAAGGGCCTGGGGCATCCGGACACGATTTGCGACGCGCTGGCCGAGCAGATCAGCGTGGCGCTCTCGCGGCATTATCTGGACCGTTTCGGCTGCATTCTGCACCACAACGTCGACAAGATTCTTTTGTGTGCGGGCGCGGCGCAACCGGCGTTCGGCGGAGGCGAGATCACCGAGCCGGTCGAGATTTATCTGGGCGGCCGCGCAACCGCCGGTATTCCAGTGGACGAGATCGCGGTGGAGGCAAGCCGCGCGTGGCTTGGAGCGCATCTCCCGGCGCTCGATGTCAAGCTGACACCGCGCCTCCGCCCCGTTTCCGCCGACCTGGCGAGCCTGTTTGCGCGCGGACAAGCCGCCGTTCCGCTCGCCAACGACACCTCCTGCGGCGCGGGCTTCGCCCCGCTGACCCCGCTGGAGAAGGTGGTGTTGGCGGTAGAGCGGGCCCTGAACAGCGGCGAGACCAAGCACGCGCATCCCGCCCTGGGCTCCGACATCAAGGTGATGGGCGTCCGGCTCCACTCGCGGATCCATCTGACGATTGCTTGCGCCATGGTCGGCCGGCATCTGAAGAGTGTTCAGGATTACCTGGAAGCAAAAGCTACCGCCCGCGAAGTCGCGCTGGACGCGGCCCGCCGCGCGACCGGTCTCGAAGTCGACGCGGTGGTGAATGCGGCCGATCACATCGAAAGCGGCGAAATTTTCCTCACGGTCACCGGCACATCCGCGGAGGCGGGCGACGACGGTGAAGTGGGCCGTGGTAACCGCGCTTCCGGACTGATCACTCCCTACCGCCCCATGACGATGGAGGCGGCCGCGGGAAAAAACCCGGTCAGCCACGTCGGCAAGCTTTACAATCTGGCCGCTGAAGCTATTGCGAGCCGGGTCGCATCTGACGTTACAGGTGTGCTGGAAGCCAACTGCGTGCTGGTGAGCCGGATTGGCCGCCCGATCGACGATCCCCAGATGGCCCACATCCGCGTCGCGCCGGGCGTGAACTCGTCAGGCATCCATCCGATTGTGCAGGCCGAACTCCGCCGGTTTCCGGAGTTACAATCCGCGCTGCTCGCGGGCAGCGTTAAGGTTTTTTGAGAACGGAAACGTGTAACGGCGCCTCACCGTCACACGCCAAGAATGAACACTATGCCTGACAAGAGAACGGCAATTCGAGCAGCCCTTGGCGCATGGATGACCTTCGCGGTTCTGCCGGCATTTGCGCAGGCCCCACCTCCGCCCGTGCCGCCCGGCGAACTGGACCGCCTGGTGGACCGCATCGCGCTTTATCCGGACCCGCTGCTGTCGCAGGTCCTGGCCGCCGCGACCTATTACGACCAGATTCCCGACGCCGCGCGCTGGGCCGATCAGCACCACTACCTGACCGGGCAGGCGCTGGCCGGCGCCATCCAGGCCGATCAACTGCCCTGGGATCCCAGCGTACAGGCGCTGCTGCCCTTTCCCTCCGTGCTGGACATGATGGCCTCGGACATGAACTGGACTCGCCGGCTGGGCGACGCATTCCTGGGCCAGCAGCAGGACGTGATGGATGCCGTGCAGAGGAATCGCCGTAAGGCGCGCGACTTCGGCTATCTGCGCAGCGGCCCGCAAGTGATTGTCAGCGGCGGGCCTTATATTGCGATCACGCCCGTCAATCCGGGCTTCATCGTGGTGCCGTATTATGACCCGCGCGTGGTTTATTTCGCGCCTCGGCCCGGCTTCTTCGTCGGCGGGGCGATCAACTTCGGCTTCGGCATCACCATCGGCGGATTCTTCCGGCCGTGGGGCTGGGGCTACAACCGTTTTGATTGGGACCGCCACGTCGTGATCATCAATAATGCGCCCTGGCGCCGCACCTGGGTCGGGCGTGGCGCCTATGTGCATCCCTACGAGGTGCCGCGTTACACCGCTCCGCGTTACCAGGAACGTCATGAGCTACACGAACAAAGTCCGCGGGAACGCGAAGCCGTGCGCCGCGGAGAGCATTACCACGAAGAACACGACCGGCGTTAAACCATCGATTCTCAAGGAGATAAAATGCTGAAGAGTTTTCTGGCAATCACCCTGCTTGCGGCTGTCACTGATCCGGCCCGGGCTGTCGAAGAAAAGCACGGCTTCCTGGTGGGCGAGGTAATCAAGCTCGACTCCGCCACCAAAACCGCCGTCGTTAAGACCGGCGATGGAACGGAGCACACGCTTCATTTCGTGGGCAAGACCACAGTTCACGGCGCAAAGACTACCGCCACCGGCGCTGAAGACGCCTTCCATGGCGTGAAGGAAGGCGGACAAGTGGCCGTTCACTATACCGCCAAAGGCGCCACTGAGACCGCCGAAGAAGTGGACAACGTCGGCAAAGACGGCTTGAAGGCCAGCGAAGTCACCATCACCCACATCGACCGCGGCGCCAAGACCATGGGCGTGAAAACCGCTGAAGGCACTGAGGAAACCTACAAGTTGACCGACCATGCGGCCAAAGATGCCGGCAAGGACGTGGCCGCCGGCGCGGAAAAATCCGGGAAGGCCACCGTGTATTACAGCGAGGAAGGCGGCAAGAAGGTGGCGCACTTCGTCAAGAAGGTTATCTAACAGGGGCGCCTGGCCGAGATCCACCAGGGCGGTGCTGCTCGGCCACTGGCGGCGCAGTTAACAGCTTTTGTTTCAATCGCTTAGGTTTGGAACTCCTGTTGCATTTTTGAAGGGCGGAGGAACGAAGCGATGAAAATTAAGTTGGCTGCATTGATGTTACTGGCCGGCAGCTCCCTGTTCGCCGGGCCGCATTTTGTGTTCGGAATCGGGGTCGGAGGGCCGGGTTATTATGCGCCGCCTCCGGTGGTCGCTTACGCGCCGCCTCCGCCCGTCGCCGCTTACGCTCCACCGCCTGCTCCGGGGGTCGGATTCACCTGGGTCGGAGGTTATTGGTATCCGTACGGCGGCCGTTACGCGTGGCATGCCGGTTACTGGGCTCGTCCGCCGTATGCGGGCGCTTACTGGGTTGGTCCACGCTACTACGGACACAGCTACTATCCCGGTTATTGGGGGCACGGCCACTACCGCCGGTAAGCACGGCGGCTCGGCTTAGAACGCCTTGAACTCGTCGTCGAGCGGCAGATCGTTTTTGGCCGATTTAGCGCCAGCCAACACCACGGGTTGCGCGGCTGGCGCTTTGGGACGGTGGGAAACAGCTGTGCGCAGCGCGCCGAGATCGAAGACGGGTTCGGCTTTCGGTTTGGAAGCGAGTCTCCGCCAGTTGGCTGTGAGTTCGCGAGCGCCGATTTCGCCGACCATCGCGGCGAGGCGCCCGACAATCTCTTTCAACGTTTCCGATTGCGCCGTCAGTTGTTCGCCCGCCGAAGCACCTTCTTCGGCGCTGGCCGCTGACTTCTGGGTAACCTGCTCCATCTGCGAGACGGCTTTGGCAACCTGCTCGATGCCCTTGGCCTGTTCCTGGCTTCCGATGTTGACTTCGTCCACGAGCACTCTTACCTGGCCTGCTTCCTCGGTGATGCCACGAATGGCGACGGCCACTTGATCGACCTTGGCCTTGCCATCGTGGGATTTGGAGATAGATTCCTCGATGAGGCCGGCCGTATCCTTGGCAGCCTGGCCGGCTCGCTGCGCCAGGTTGCGGACTTCATCGGCCACAACGGCAAAGCCCATGCCTGCCTCTCCGGCCCGTGCGGCTTCTACGGCGGCGTTCAACGCCAGGATGTTGGTCTGGAATGCGATCTCGTCGATGGTCTTGATGATTTTCGAGATCTTGTCGCTGGAGTTCTTGATCTCGCCCATGGACTCGACCATTTGTTCCAGCGATTGATTGGCTTCCGAGAATTTCTGCTGGGATCGCGTGACCAGTTCCGCGGCGGCATGCGAATTTTCGGTGTTCTTGCGGGCCATCGAATTGATCTCCTCACTCGCCGCGGAGGTTTGTTCGAGCGAAGCGGCCTGTTCGGAGGCGCCCTGCGCCAGCGACTGGCTGGAGGCCGAGACCTGAGAGGCCGCGCTGGCTACCTGGTCGGCTCCTTCCGAAAGCTCGGACACGGCTTGACGAAGACTCGAATTGACGTACCGCACCACGAAGACAACCGCTGCTCCCGCGACCAGCGAAAGTGCTAACAGTACGAAAGCGATCCAACGGCTGTGCGAGTAGGTTTGCGCCAGTTCAGCTTTATCGGCTGACAGAATTTCATTGTTGATGGCTACCAGGCGCCGGGCGTCCGCGTTGATCTTACTGTAGATTGGGGCGAGACCTTCTTTGCGGATACGATTCGCCTCCGCCACATTGCCGGCCTTGCACAGCCGCAAGAGCTCAACGTGGATCGGCTGAGACTCGGAAAGCTTCTGCTCGATGCTCGCGAACTTCTCCTTGCCTTCTGCCTTGACGAGCAGCGGCTTGATTTCCGACAGAGCGGATTGAATACTCGCAGCTTCCTGTTGGTAGATTGCCTCGTTCTTGTCCAATTCCGCCGAATCCTTGGTGAGAACAGCCAGAACCTCCCCGCGCTGCGCGGCGATCATGTCGAAGTCGGCAGCGGCAATTGCATCGGCAAGCTGAATCTTGCGCACGGTGGAATCCGTGGTGTTATCGAACTCACTCTTAAAATTCTTCAGCGCGCTTAGCCCTGAATAGCTCAGTAGCAGCATGAGGACCAGCATCACAGCCGCGCTGGCGAGCAATTTGGTTCCGATAGTAATCGTCTTCATGGCAAATTTCAGCCTTTAACTCCCCAGTAGGCGTATCGTCCGGAGACGCACGAGTCTTAGGCATCACCCCGTGGTACCATGCATAGCCGTGGCCATCAACCTGAAGCCGGTGGATGTGGCTGTGATCGGTTTGGGCGCGGCCGGCGGCGTGGCTGTTTTGCCGCTGGCTCGAGCGGGTCTGAAGATCGCGGGCATCGAAGCGGGCACGTGGATGGATCCGCGCCAGTTTCGGCCCGACGAAATCCACAACAACGTGCGCGGGCTGGTCACTTCGACGCCCAAGACCAAGCGCGAGGTTCCCACGATCCGAGAGAACTCTTCGACACCGGCGCGCCGGGCGCCCGGCCATCCGATGATGAACGCCATCGGCGGGACGTCCATCCACTACTGGGGGCAGAGCTGGCGACTGAAGCCCTGGGATTTCCGGACGCGCAGCGAAGCGGTCCGGCGCTACGGGGCGAGCGCGATTCCCGCGGGTTCCACTCTGGAAGATTGGCCGCTCACGTACGACGAACTGGAACCCTATTACGACATCGTCGAACACGAGGTTGGCGTTTCCGGCAAGGCGGGCAACCTGCAGGGCCGCATGGATGCTGCCGGCAACATCTTCGAAGGGCCGCGCCAGCGGGAATATCCCATGCCGCCGTTACGCAGCACCGGCTTCAGCGAGCACATGGCGCAGGCGGCGCGGAAGCTCGGCTGGCATCCTTTCCGGCCGCCGGCGGCGATCAATTCCGAACCGTATCGTGGCCGGCCCGGGTGCGCCTATCACGGATTTTGCGCGACCGGCGGATGCCACATCAGCGCGAAGAACTCTACCGCGGTCACGACCATTCCGGAAGCTCTCAAGACGAAGAACCTGACTATCTTCGACAAGGCACAGGTGACGCGCATCGGCGCAGGAGCGGATGGCCGCGTGACCGGCGTGCAGTATCTCAGGGACGGCAAGGAGTACTTTCAGCCGGCTGGAGTGGTTCTGCTTGGGTCCTACACCTACGAGAACACACGACTGCTGCTGCTCTCCAAATCCAAGGCCTACCCGATGGGCTTGGCGAACAATCACGGCCAGGTGGGCCGGCATTATTTCGGCCACTGGTCGGCGACGCTCGCGGGCAGCGCGATCGCGCTGTTTCCTTTCGACATCAACAATTGGTATGGCACGCCGTCGCAAGGCACGACGGTGGACGATTGGGCCGACGACAGCTTCGATCACTCGGGGCTAGGATTCGTCGGCGGCGCGACTCTGCATGTACACACGGAACTGCACCCGATCGAAGCCGCGGAGATGGCGGCGTTCGGGCGGACGCGGCTGTGGGGCTCGCGCTGGAAGGCTTTCATTCACGAAAATTCCGGGCGATGGAACGCGGCTTACGTGCAGGCCTCCAGCTTCCCTTACGAAGAGACGTACCTCGACCTGGACGACGCGGTGCGCGACCCGCTGGGCGATCCGGTCTGCCGCATCACGACCGCGCCGCGTGAAAATGAGATGCGGGCGCTCGCATTCGCGCAGGGCAAGTTAGAGGAGTGGTACCGCGCGGCGGGCGCGATCGAGGTTCTGAAGCCTCCGCCGAATGTCCCGGCGGTGAGCACACACGCCTACGGCGGAACCCGCATGGGCGACGACGCCGGTCACAACGTCGTGGATCGCTGGGGCTTCGCGCACGAAGCTCCGAATCTCGGGATTCTCGGCGCATCGGTGATGGGAACCAGCGGCGCGCGCAATCCCACGCTCACCGTGCAGGCGCTGGCCTGGCGCACCGCCGAGCATCTCGCCAAGGCCTGGAAGACGATCGCCGGCTAAACCCTCAGGCAGTGCGAGCGCCGGTCAGGTGCTCGAGTTGGACGACCACATCGTGCAGCGCCTCGGCTTGAGCGGCGAGCTGTTCGCCCGCCGATGCGTTTTCTTCCGCGTTGGCGACGGTGTGCTGCGTGACTTCGTCCATCTGCGCCACCGCCTTGGCGATTTGATCGATGCCACGGGCCTGCTCGTCGCTCTGCCGGCTCACTTCATCCACCAGCGTTTTTACCTTGGAAGAGCTTTCCGTGATGGCACGAATCACGCCGGCCAGTTGCTCCAGCCGTTGGCCGCCGTCTTTGGACTTGGCAACCGAATCGGCAATTAACTCCGCGGTATCCCTGGCGGCCTGGGAGGAACGCTGCGCCAGACTTCTGACTTCGTCGGCCACCACCGCGAAGCCCATCCCGGCCTCGCCCGCCCGGGCGGCTTCCACAGCGGCATTGAGGGCCAGGATGTTGGTCTGGAAAGCGATGCCATCGATGACGCTGATGATCTTGGAAATCTTGTCGCTGGAAGACCCCAGCGCCTGCATGGACGCGATCATCTGCTGGAGCGCGAGATTGCCGTCGACCACGCGCGCATCCACGTCCGCCATCAGGCGCGCCGCCGAAGAAGAATGCCCGGCGCTCTGGCGCGTCATCGAGGTGACCTCTTCGCTCGCGGCCGACGTTTCCTCGAGCGATGCCGCCTGCTCGGAAGCGAACTGAGCCAGCGACTGGCTGGCGTTGGAAACCTGGGTGGTGGCCGAAGCAATCTGGCGCGCCCCTTCGCCGAGAGAGCGCGTAACACCGTTTAGTGTGCGCGTGATGCGCCGGATCAGGAGGAACATGGCGGCCACTGCGGCCAGCGCCAGCAGGTTCATCGCGATGGCCGTTGCGTAGGACGATCTGAGGCGAGCGGCCCCGATGTTCGCGCTGTCCTGCATGAGCAGGGTTTCCAGTTGCATCAGCTGAGCCGCCGCCTTCTCCATGGCCGCGCCGGCCGGGGCGCCTTCCTGCTTATAGAGCGCCGAGGCCTCCTCCACTCTGCCCGCTGCGCACAGGTCCGCGATCCTGGAAAAGCACGAGGCGTGGTGCTCCACGGACGACTCCAACTGGTTGAGCGCGGCCTTGCCCGAATCGAGTACCAGGAGCGGCCTGAGCCGGGCGATCATCGCTTGCTCCTCGGCGCGGTGCGAGTTGTAGTCCTGCTTCGTCTTCTCAATCCCCTTCGGATCGTGCTCCAGAGTGTTCAGCAGCATCCCGCGCTGACCGGTGCGCATGATGTTGGCCGTGGCCTTCAGGTTGCCGGCGAGCGTGAGCTTTTCCGCGATGGGCCCGCTGCATTTGTTGAGCTCGTCTCCGACGCGCTCCAGAGAGTACAGCGACGAAACCGTCAACCCGATGACGATCAAGAGCATGGCGGCCACGATGGCCATCAATTGTTTGCCGACAGGGATTTTCGAGAACACAGTTACTCCTTCGCAAATGACTGCACGCTGTGTCTTATCGGTAGCCGGCAGCAGGTTCATAGCCGGAAACCCGCGGCCGATGAGATTTGCATGAGTACGGTGAAGTCCGCGCCGGTCCGCGGCCTGATCGAGTGGGATGACACCTACAGCGTCGGCGTACCATCGATCGACGGCCAGCATCGTTTGTTGGTCTCGATGATCCGGCATTTGCAGGAGGCCATGCTCGAAGGCAGGGTCAAGGCGATCGTGACGCCGCTCTTCAACGCTATTGGGCAGTACACGCAGTTTCACTTCGAGTACGAAGAGCGCTTATTTGCCGAGCACGGGTATCCTGAGGCGGAAGGACACCGCGCCCAGCATGCGGCTCTCATTCAGAAGCTGCGGGAGCTGGAGTCGAAATACGATTCCGGCGCAGTTAGCGCGGGCACTCCCCTCATGCAGTTCCTCAGAAGCTGGCTGCTGGACCACATCTGCGATCACGATAAGCGGTACGCGCCGTTCCTGAAAGAGAAAGGCGTCACTTAGCGACCAAGTCAGTTCAGGTCCGGCGTCTGGAGCAGTGTGTTGTGCCAGGCCCGTGTACGGACGTGCGTGCGCGACTTGATGCGCCAGCCTGCCGCGGTCTTCACGTACACGTCTTCGTAGCCGCCATCGCGCTGGATCGCGTCCGGACCCTTGATTCCAAGCATCAACAAATAGACCCGGCCGGTGGCGCCTTCGGCCGTGGGCGTGATGACATGATTCACCGCAATGTGGCTCCAGCCGTTCCACGCCACCGGGCCGTCGCCGGGAGTCGCGAGCGGTCCCTTCACAGGCCGCTTGCATCCGAACTTTCCGCCGCCCACTACTTCGGCCAGCTTCTCGCGCCCCTCGGCCAGAACGAGGCCGCCCTTGCTGAAACCTTCCAGCGAGAACTTATCGATGAAAACGCCGTCGGGCGTATACAGATCCGCGTAGTCGTAACCGTTATTGGAGCAGGTATCGATGATCTGGCCGTAGCGATTGGCCAGTTGCTGAATCTCGATATAGTCCAGCGCCGTGAGGCCTGGCGATTTCGTTGCGGCGTGGACGCGCTGCTGATCGATCAGCAGGGCCACGGTAATCAACAGACTGGCGCTCAGGACCGCGACCGCGGCCTTCCATCTCCACATAAATTCTCCTCTGGATTCGTTGTTTAGGGCAGTTGCAGCGCCGGGTCCACCCCAGCGCCTTCCGGTTTGCCGACCAATTGCAAGTAGGCTTTGAGCTGATCGGCGTCGGGCGTGTTGGGATCCGCTGCCAGGTACTTGGAAACGTGGTCGCGGGCGGCGGGATAGTCGCGCTTGGCCGCAGCCACCTTCGCGAGCACGAACTCCGCGCGAACTACTTTCTTCTTCAAGTCTGGACGGTTGGCTTCCTGCAGAGCTTCT
>Ga0335071_10006969_pt1 | contig 11663 bp, 10 predicted proteins | sample Lox_Sample_15_FD_206724 | JGI IMG/M metagenome (GOLD analysis project Ga0335071, IMG submission 206724) | Soil microbial communities from Loxahatchee National Wildlife Refuge, Florida, United States - Lox_Sample_1.5 | ecosystem: Environmental > Terrestrial > Soil > Wetlands | place: USA...
TTTCGCCGTATGCGGTAGGAACCACAATGTGTTACCAGAAAAGCTTTTGGCGTACCCACCGCTTTCCTGTCAAGGAATATGCAGAGGACAATGCCTTAGTCTATGAAGCCCGTGAGGAGCGACAGTTGATTGCCGTGGATGCAAGGCAAATGATGGTTGTGCGGTCCCATGAGTTCTGTACAAGTAGCCCGGAGAAACTAAAGCAGAACACATGGCCTGAAGTACCGCGTGAGAGCTTACCTCGAGAATTCTTTGAAGCGATTGCGTAGGGGGCGCAAGGAAAGATTTGCGCAGCAGAAGAAAAACGTAGCATTCACTTGCGGGTCACCTGCCCAAATTCTTCCGGTCGTTCTGGGCTCATTAGCCTAAAATCCGAATAAACCCACACTCCGGCATCGTCATAAAGCTGCTTAAGCTCGTCTCGCGGCTGACCGGTTTTCTTTTGCCACCACCAAAGGTCCGAATCGAGCTCGCAAAAGCTGACATCGGTTTCGCCGCTATTGCGCAAACTCCGGCCCTTGGTCAGTACCGTCGCAAGAACTGCCCGATCAAACTCACTTAGGTCGACTTCCTTAAAATGCAACTTTACTGACATGTCTAACGCGCCATCATCCAAAGGCAAAACTTCGACCCCTGCGGCTTTGGTTATATCAACAAGTGTATCGTTCAGCTTGTCGAGCCCAGACTTAACGAGCCCCTCAAACTTCGATAGCATCATCATCGCAGATTTCGCGGTCTCGCGATTAAGGTATGTCTTTTCAGATGCCCATTGAACGAAGCTCCGCAGCCTATCGGCTTCTTTCGGCTGATACTTTTGGCGAATGGTTTTCTTGGCTTCACTGATGCAGCAGGCCGGAAGATAAATTCGAATGCGTCCGTCCGCAGCCGAATCCCGCAATTCAAGTGCGTCAGGACGTGGATTACTGGCGGGAGCAGCAAGCGCAACAAGCCAATTAGTCTCGACGATTACGTGTCGCACCTGGTCAGCTTTCATGCATTATGGGGTGAGCAATACTCACGCGACCGCCACTTACTGCGGGAAGTATGTGCTCACTTATAGCCGATTTTAGCCGCTCATCGCTCACCGCTACTTGCCCTGTGTGCGCAAGTTCATCCAGCCATCCGAACAAACTAGATTCAACGGCTGATTCTGACCCGCCCACTGGCCCCCACGTTTCCGAGAGCTCACCGGACGGGAAATCGCCGACCAACTCAATGGAATCTTGGGTTCGCCCAAGGAATCGATATCTGTAAATGCGAAGAATTCGTGGCGTGAAGATGATCCCAACCGGACACCCCGTCCGGAGCATGTATTCCTTTAACTGGCCTGCCGCCTCGTCGAGATTCGCGCCGGCGCCCTTTGCTTCCCCCACCAAGGCGATGATGCCGGGTGAGTAGTCCGTAGTCACGATCACGTCAGCGCTGAATGCCATACCAGAAGCTTATCACCTTTTACTGGGAGAGACCACACAGGTGTCCGGTGCTCGGTGTGAAGCTAATTTCCTTATTAGCTGGACGTGCGAATCGCGCCCGTCAGGAACTGATCGATGTGGTGGGCGGCTTGGCGGCCTTCGTGGATGGCCCAAACCACCAGGGACTGGCCACGACGCAGGTCTCCCGCGGCAAAGACGCCGGGGATTGACGACATGCAATTGCCGTCCGTCTGGACGTTGCCACGCAGGTCGAGCTGCACGCCCAGAGCTTCGATCATGCCGCTCTGCACGGGACCGGTAAAACCCATCGCGATCAGCACCAAATCAACATCCAACGTGAACTCAGCCCCCGCCAGGGGCTCGAATTTCGGCGGCGGACCGACGCGGACTGCGTGCAACTGCTTCACGTTGCCGCTATCGTCCCCGGTGAATCTTGTCGTGGCCGCGGCCCAATCCCGGGTGCCGCCCTCCTCGTGCGCGCTTTCGATACGCAATTGGAGCGGCCAGAGCGGCCACGGGGTGAGCGACGAGCGCTCCTGCGGCGGCTGGGGCATGATTTCAAATTGGTAAACAGCCGCGGCTTTCTGGCGATGCGCGGTACCCAGACAATCCGCTCCGGTATCGCCGCCTCCAATAATAGCGACCCGTCTCCCCGTAGCCAGTATCTGCGCCTCTACCGCATCGCCTGCTCCACGACGGTTCTGCTGGGGCAGATACTCCATGGCGAAGTGAATCCCCTTCAACTCGCGTCCCGGCACCGGAAGATTGCGAGGACTTTCCGCGCCACCCGCGAGCAGCAATGCGTCAAAGTCGCGTCTTAAATCTTCCACCGGGATGTTGCTGCCCACGTGCGCGTTGGGCTGGAACTCAACGCCTTCCCGCTGCATCTGGTCCAGCCGGCGGTCCAGCACGTGCTTTTCCAGCTTGAAATCCGGTATGCCATAGCGCAACAGGCCCCCGATTCGATCGGACTTTTCGAAAACTGTTACGGAATGCCCGGCGCGATTAAGTTGCTGCGCGGCGGCGAGTCCCGACGGACCCGAACCCACTATCGCCACGCGTTTGCCCGAGCGCACCGGCGGCGGTTCCGGCCGGATCCATCCCTCCCGGAAAGCGTGCTCGATAATCGTCTTCTCGATTTGCTTGATGGTCACCGCGGGTTCATTGATGCCCAGCACGCACGCGGCTTCGCACGGCGCCGGGCAGATGCGCCCGGTGAACTCGGGAAAGTTGTTGGTCGAATGCAGCACGCGGACGGCTTCTCGCCAACGGTCGCGGTAAACCAGATCGTTCCAATCCGGAATGATGTTCTTTAGCGGACAGCCGGTATGGCAGAACGGCACGCCGCAATCCATGCAGCGCGAGGCCTGCGTGCGGAGCTTGTGCTCCGGGAACTCCTGATACACTTCGCGATAATCGTCCACCCGCTCCGCGACCGGACGGCGCGCCGGCGTCTCACGGGTGGCTTCCAGGAAGCCGGTGACTTTACCCAACGAACACCTCGAAATGCAGTGACTAGTGGCGAGTGGCGAGTCAACTCGCGCGACGTGGCATGCCCGTCCCGGCCATGACGGAGCGCTGCGATGCAGCCTTGCTCTTTCAGGGGCGAGACGCCGGTGCCACATTGCTACCCCGTCAACGACGGCGAGTTCCGACCGCCCTCAACCTCAAACCTACAGACCTAAACCGCAGGTCCGCGCGACTATCTAACAGCCACGAGCTGTTAGCTGTGGGCTGGTAGCTGTCGACTGTAAGCTGCTTCCCTTGCGCGCCACACCTAACGCCCGTTTGTACTCGTGGGGAAACACCTTCACGAATTTGGGCAGCATCGCCTCCCAGTTGTCCAGAATCCACTTGGCGCGAGGGCTCTCGGTCAGCTCGGCGTGGCGCGAAATCAGTGTTTGGATAATGTTGATGTCTTCGGCGTCGGTGACCGCGTCCAGGTCCACGCTGGCGCGATTGCAACGCACGCGGCTGAATTCACCCGTATCGTCCAGCACGTAGGCAATCCCGCCGGTCATGCCCGCGGCGAAGTTGCGTCCGGTCTTTCCCAGCACCACCACCGTTCCCCGCGTCATGTATTCGCAGCCGTGGTCCCCCACGGATTCCACCACTGCTGTGGCGCCCGAATTTCGTACGGCAAAGCGCTCACCGGCCATGCCGTTAAAGAACGCCTCGCCACCCGTAGCGCCGTAAAGCACTACGTTGCCCACCAGGATGTTCTCCTCGGGTTGGAAAGAAGAGCTGCGTGGTGGGTAAATGATGATTCTCCCGCCGGAAAGCCCCTTGCCCACGTAATCGTTGGCCTCGCCTTCCAAAATCAGGGTGACCCCGTGGGCGAGGAACGCGGCAAAGCTCTGTCCCGCCGAGCCGGTGAACTGGAAGCGGATCGTCTCATCCGGCAAGCCCGTGTCGCCGTACCGGCGCGCGATTTCGCCGCTCAGCATCGCTCCCACGGTCCGGTGGGTATTCCGGATCGGCAAGCTGATGGAAACCTTGCGGCCTCGCTCCAGGGCTTCGCGCGCGTGCTCGATCAGTTGGCAGTCGAGCGCTTTCTCGATGCCGTGGTCTTGCTTCGTCGTGCAATGCCGGCCCACGCGGGCGGGGACGTGGGGGTTGTAGAGCACGGGGGAGAGATCGACGCTCTTCGCCTTCCAGTGGTCTTCACCGGTACGCTGGCGCAGGCAATCGACGCGGCCCACCATCTCGTCCGAGGTGCGGAAACCGAGTTGCGCCATGATCCGCCGCAGGTCCTCGGCGACGTAGAACAGGAAATTGATGACGTGCTCCGGCTGTCCCTGAAACTTGGCACGCAGGGCGGGGTCCTGGGTCGCGACGCCGACCGGGCAGGTGTTGAGGTGACATTTGCGCATCATTACACAGCCCAAGGCAATCAACGGCAGGGTGGCGAATCCAAATTCCTCGGCCCCTAACAACGCGGCAATGGCCACATCGCGCCCGGTTTGGAGTTTCCCGTCCACCTGCAAGCGCACCCGACTGCGTAAGTCGTTCATTACCAATGTTTGCTGCGTTTCCGAGAGCCCCAGTTCCCACGGTATGCCAGCGTGGCGGATGGAGGAGATAGGAGATGCGCCGGTTCCGCCATCGTAGCCGCTAATCAGGATGACGTCCGCGTGGGCCTTTGCCACCCCTGCCGCCACGGTCCCCACGCCCGATTCCGCTACTAATTTCACGGAGATACGCGCCTGCGGATTGACGTTCTTCAAGTCGTAGATGAGCTGGGCCAAGTCCTCGATGGAATAAATGTCGTGGTGCGGTGGAGGCGAAATGAGCCCCACGCCGGGAATCGAGCGTCGCACGCGGGCGATGACGTCGTCCACCTTATGACCGGGAAGTTGTCCCCCTTCGCCGGGTTTAGCCCCTTGAGCCACCTTGATTTGCAGATCGTCGGCGTTGACCAGGTAATTCGTGGTAACGCCGAAGCGCGCCGACGCCACCTGTTTGATGGCACTGCGCCGCCAGTCGCCGTTGGGGTCGCGCTGGAAGCGCGCCTCATCCTCGCCGCCCTCACCCGTATTGGAGCGCCCCCCGATGCGGTTCATGGCGATCGCCAGCGTCTCATGTGCTTCTTTACTGATGGAACCAAAGGACATAGCGCCGGTGGCAAAGCGCTTGACGATCTCCGCCGCCGGTTCGACTTCTTCCAGAGCGACGGGCGGGGCCTCCGAGTGGAACTCCAGCAAGCCCCGCAGGGTGTAAAGATCCCGGCTTTGCTGATTGGCGATTCGCGCGAATTCCTGGTAAGTGCTGAAGCTTCCTTGCCTTACCGCGTGCTGGAGCTTGCTGATGGTGGTGGGGTTCAGGATGTGCTGCTCGCCGCGTTCGCGATATTGGTATTGGCCACCGATTTCGAGCTCGTTCTCGCACTCTGCCGGCGCTCGCAGGGCGAATTGATGACGCAGCCAAGCTTCCTGCGCCAGCACCTCGAAGCCCACCCCTTCGATGCGCGACGAAGTTCCGGTGAAGTAGCGGTCCACCAGTGGCCGGCTAAGTCCAATCGCCTCAAAGATCTGCGCTCCGCAGTAACTCTGGAGAGTCGAAATACCCATTTTGGACATGACCTTCAGCAGGCCCTTATCCACCGCTTTTTGATAATTCTTAAGGATTTGCTGGAAAGTGAGGCCAGCCGGGAAGCGACCCTTGGCGTGCAGGTCTTCGAGGGTCTCGATGGCGAGGTAAGGGTTGATGGTGCTGGCCCCGTAGCCCATCAGCAGGGCGAAGTGCATCACCTCGCGGGGCTCGCCCGATTCCACGATCAGCGCCACCTGATTGCGGGTCTTTTCCCGAACCAAGTGGTTGTGCACCGCTGAAACGGCCAGAAGGGAGGGGATGGGAGCGTACTCCTCATCAATGCCCCGGTCGGACAAAATGAGCAGCGTGTAGCCGGACCGGATGGCCAGGGAGGCGCGGCGACAAAGGCCGTCCACCGCTTCGGTCAGCCCTTTTTCCCCCGCTTTCGCGGGATAAAGCATCGGCAGGGTGGTTGCGAGGAAATCCCCCCAACTCACCCGCCGCAGTTTCTCCAGGTTCCAGTTGGTGACGATCGGCGACCGCTTCCGCAGCGTATGGCACAGTTGCGGCGTTTCATCCAGGATGTTCCCCTCGCGTCCGATGTAGTCGTAGAGCGACATCACCATCTCTTCGCGTATGGGATCGATGGCAGGGTTGGTGACCTGGGCGAACATCTGCTTGAAATAATTAAAGAGCAGTTGCGGCTTGTCGGAAAGGCAAGCAAGCGGAGTATCGATGCCCATGGACCCCACCGGCTCTTCGCCCTGCGTAGCCATGGGGACCAGCACCGTCTTCAGGTCTTCGTCCGTATACCCGAAGGCCCGCTGGCGCATCAGGATGGGCGTGGATTCGCTGGCGTGGAGCCGCTGCGGATCGGGCAGTTGTTTCAGCGTGATCTGGTTTTCCCGCAACCACTTGGAATAGGGTTGCCGCGCCGCTAGCTGCCGTTTGATTTCCTCATCCGGGACAATGCAGCCTTTTAGGGTATCGACCAACAGCGTACGGCCCGGTTCCAGGCGGCCCTTGAAGCGCACCTCTTCGGGGTCGATGGGCAACACGCCGGCCTCCGACGCCATAATCACCTGGCCGCGATTGGTAACCAGAAAGCGTCCGGGGCGCAGACCGTTGCGGTCCAGTTTGGCGCCGATCACGCGGCCGTCAGTGAAAGCCACGGCGGCAGGTCCATCCCAGGCCTCCATCAGGGAAGCATGGTACTCGTAAAACGCCTTCACCTCCTCCGGCATGGTGGGGTCGTTCACCCAAGCCTGGGGGATCAGCATTTCCATTACGTGGGGAAGGCTGCGCCCTGCCAGGAGCAGCAGTTCAACGGCGTTATCGAGGTTGGCCGAGTCGCTCCCACCCGGCGCGATAATGGGTTCCAGCTTCTTGATATCGTCGCCGAACAGCGGCGAGGCCAGGATGGAAGCCCGCGCGTTCATCCAGTTGACGTTGCCGCGTAGCGTGTTGATTTCGCCGTTATGGCAGATGTAGCGGAAAGGATGAGCCAGATGCCAGGTGGGAAAGGTGTTGGTGGAGAAGCGCTGGTGCACCAAACACAACGCGCTGCGCACCTCGGAATTCGACAGCTCAAGGTAGAAGTTCGCAATCTGCGGCGCCAGCAACAGTCCCTTGTAGACGATGGTGCGGCAGGAAAACGACGGGATATAGAAAAAGTCTTTCTCGCGCAGCGCGGTGCGGCCGATTTCGCGTTCCGCGCGCTTGCGGATGACGTAGAGCTTGCGTTCGAGCGCGTCTTCGTCCATGCCGTAGGCGCGCTTCACAAAGAACTGTTCGATATAGGGCTGCGTGCTACGGGCGAGCCGCCCAATGGTGTCGGAGTTGAGCGGTGTGTCGCGCCACCCCAGCACCGTCAGGCCTTCGTCGCGCGCGATTTCTTCCACAATGGCTTCGCACGCCATGCGCTCGTGCGGTTCGACGGGAAGAAACATCATGCCCACGCCGTATTCGCCCGGGGAAGGCAAGGGGAAACCCAGGCGCGCGCATTCGCCCTCGAAAAATGCATGGGGAATCTGAATCAGCACGCCCGCGCCGTCGCCGGTGCGGGGATCGCTGCCGCAGGCCCCACGGTGCGTGAGGTTGATGAGGATTTCGATGCCCTTCAGGATGATGTCGTGCGACTTCTCTCCCGAGAGGTTGGCGACGAAGCCGACGCCGCAGGCGTCATGCTCATAGCGCGGATCGTAGAGCCCCTGCGCCCCGGGCAAGCCGGAATTGAGAATGTGGTTGCTCATTGGTCCCGATCCATCGCCGTCGGAAAACACGCCGGCTCCGCGCGTAAACGGCCCGCGCCGTACCTTTATGCTCCGTCCTTGGCCGGCAAATCTTCCTGAGTGCCCTGACACCGATTGTATCCGAAAAGAGCGCGAGGATGAAACTTTCGCGGCACGCAGAAGTGGACGGCGAATGCAGCAACTACCCAAAAGTCGGAACTATTATGGTGGATGGGGACAGAGCAGTTAAATCGATAGTATTTATCGAAGGCATAAACTGTGGCCATACTGGGCGGAGACGCGCGGAGAAAAGGCGAATAGGTTCCGCGGCGAATTCTGAATACGTTGGAATTCGCGATTCTGGCGCAGGCGACCCAGGCAAGCCGAATCGAATACGGATTCTCGCTCACGGCTTGGGTATTTCTGCCGGATCACTGGCACGCGATCTTCTATCCCCGGTACCCGCTCACCATCTCGCGGGTGATGGAGTCAATTAAAGACAGGGCGACCAAGCGGATCAACCGTAGGCGGGAAGACGCGGGAAAGCTGTGGCAGCCGCGCTTTTTCGATCGGGCCGTTCGCACCGTGCGGGAGTATGGCGAGAAGGTGGAATATATTCACCTGAACCCGGTGAAAGCCGGTTTGGTGGCGCGGCCGGAGGACTGGGCGTGGTCGAGCGTGCACGATTACACGGGCAGCGTCGACCATTCACCCCTTGACCCCGAGTGGTCTGTCGGTGGACCTGCTGCTACTACCCGCTGATCCCAATGCCCGGATCTGAAATGGGTGCAGGATCACGAGTAGGTACATCGGAGTTACGAGCCGCAGAGGAGCCCCGATGGAATGAATCGGGCCACCTCTGCGGTACGGGGTTGCGTTCTTCCCTGGGCGCCCGCAGACCTTCCTGCGAGTCGTACAACTCGAACCACTGATTTTGGACTGCGAGAGCTTGCTCTTGCTTTCGGCCGCGGGAGCTTGCTCCCGCGAGTGGGCGCCCCAGCGAGCTGGGGCCGCGCAGAAAGCGGCAGCGAGCTGCCGCAGTCCAAAAAGTCTACTCCAAAAGTTCACTTGTTCTTCCACACCGGCTTGCGTTTTTCCATGGGCGCGCGCAAGCTCTCCTGCGAATCGTACGACTCGAGCCACTGAGTTTGGACTGCGAGTTGGTAGCTACCGCCAGCGATTTTTTGACGGTGGGTCTTTCCCTCGGCCCGACGTGCGTGGTATTAACGTTACGAGTTCCGTCGCATACCACGAAAGAAAAGCGGCTGGGCAACATACTGAGGACCGCGGCTGCTCCGTCTTGACTTAGTCCAGGACTTAGTCGAGAATAAGAACATGGAAGTAAATGTCCATCAGGCCAAGACACATTTCTCCGAGCTGCTCCGGCGCATCATGGGGGGCGAGGAAATCACAATTGCTCGGGCGGGTGTACCTATCGCGCGCTTAGTTCCCTTGGAACGAGCGGGGGGGCGGCGTCCTCTGGACATCGATCGCGGAGTTTTCGAAGTACCGGAAGACTTTGACGCTCCCTTGCCTGCCGAGTTGATCGCGGCATTTGAAGGAAAGAGCGGGCAAAGTGCGAAACGAACTGGGAAGGGGAGGCCTCGCCGCCAAGCTTGAAATACTTGTTGGATACGTCCGTGTGGTTGTGGAGTCTGACCGCCTCGGATCGGATACGTCGCGAAGGACGTGAGCTTCTGGCTCGGGGCACGGAGGAATTGTATCTATCGGCCGCGAGTTCCTGGGAAATCGGGATCAAGGTCGCACTGGGCAAGCTCACGCTGCCGGAACCAGTGGCGAGTTACGTTCCAAAACGCATGTCCGCACAAGCAATCCGTCCGCTGCCGATAACCCACGGCCATGCCTTGGCTGTCGTGGGGTTGCCCCAGTATCACAACGACCCTTTTGATCGCCTCTTAATCGCTCAGGCCCAGGCCGAGGGGATGACCATTCTCACCGCAGACCGGGCGTTTCGGCAGTACGCAGTGGAGCTCATTTGGTGCGGCTGACAGGCCCGCGACCGCTCGTTTAGCCTTCTTGCTCGGTTTGAGCGGAGCGCAGGCGGGCGGCCTTACCACGCAGCTTGCGCAGGTAGTAGAGCTTGGCGCGGCGCACGCGTCCGGAACGCACCACCTCGATCTTATCCACTACGGGCGAGTGCAAGGGGAAAATGCGTTCCACCCCGTGGCCGAAGGAAATCTTGCGCACCGTGAACATCGAGTGGTTGCGCGCGCGGCGCAGGCCGATGACGGTGCCTTCGAAGACCTGGATACGTTCCTTCTCACCTTCCTTAATCTTGACGTGAACCCGTACGGTGTCGCCGGAGCGAAATGCCGTGGTTTCCTTCTTCATCTGCGATTGTTCTACTTTTTCCAGCGCGTTCATGTTTCTCTTCTCCTAGATTCTCCCGCCACCGCGAGTCACGGCGCCGTTCGCGTTATACCGGCGACCAACACCCCATCCATCGGGGTCAGCCGGTTTAGATCTTCATCGACTCCAGCCAAACGCGGTCTTCCTTGCTGAGGGCAGCTTGCGCGATCAGATCCGGGCGTCGTCTTGCCGTCTTCTCCAGCGCCTGCCGCCGTCGCCATTGCCGCACCTGCTCGTGGTTACCGGAAAGCAAAACCTCCGGCACTTTCCAGCCACGGAATTCCGCCGGGCGCGTATAATGGGGGCAGTCCAGCAAACCACTGCCGTCGGCCGCCGCCGATCCTTCAGGAACCGAAAACGAGTCCTGCGCGCACGATTCCTCGTTGCCGAGTACGCCCGGGATCAAGCGAGTAGCGGCTTCCATTATCAATGCGGCGGGCAGCTCCCCTCCACTCAGCACGAAGTCCCCGATCGAAATTTCGATCGGGGACTTCGTGCTGAGTGGCAGCTCCCCTCCACTCAGCACGAAGTCCCCGATCGAAATTTCGTCGCTGGCGAGGTGCTCTACCACCCGTTCGTCCACGCCTTCGTAGCGCCCGCAGATCAGAACCACGCGTTGGCGCCGCGAGATCTCCTCCGCCACCGACTGCGTCAGCAATCGTCCCTGCGGAGACATCAGGATGATCGAAAGCGAGGTCTCCCCGGCTTCGCCGCGGATCGCGTCAACCGCCCGAAAGAGCGGCTCGGGCTTGAAAACCATCCCCGGCCCGCCACCGAAAGGCCGATCATCCACGGTGCGATGGCGGTCGTCCGTAAAATCCCGCAGGTCGTGCAACCGGATCGCGACCTGCCCCGCTGCCAGCGCCCTCTTCAGCAGTCCGTACTCCAGGATGCCGCGGAAGAACTCCGGGAAGATGGTGACGACGTCGAACCGCATAGTCCCAGCGGCGCCGGAGAAGGGTAAAGGCTAAAGGATAAAGGGCATCGCCAAAGTCTCAAGTCCCGAACTGCTAACCCTTTAACCTTTATCCTCCAGGCTTCGCCTTTTGGTAACCTCGTTCAAACCGATCAGATCTGCCGGCGGGTCGATCACGATGATCCGCGCGGCCGTATCGACGCGCGTGCAAATCTCCTGCGCCAAGGGAATCAGGATATCACTTCTTCCTGCGGCCGCGCGCACGTGCAGGATGTCCACTCCCCCGGTTGCTTCCACTTCGGTGACCGTCCCGATTTCCCGTCCATCGCGGCCCACCACGTGGCAGCCTTCCAGTTCGCACACATAGTAGGTCTGGGGCGGAAGCACCGTGCGTTCTTCCCACGGGATCAGGACTTCCAAACCGCGCAGGGCCTCAGCACTCTCGATGGAATCTATCCCGGACAGCTTCAGGACGATTTGTCCCTTGTGCGGCCAACTGTTTTCCAAGCGCACCGCTCGCGGGGGCTGGCCTGGAACTGCCAGGAAGACGGTCCCTAATCCACGGAAGCGGTCGGGGAAGCTGGTGGTGACTTCCGCTGCCACCTCTCCCTTGCGCCCCTGGGGCCGGAGGATGCGTGCGATGGCTAAGAACCTTCCACTAGTACCCGGCTCTGAGGCCAA
>Ga0335071_10006970_pt1 | contig 11663 bp, 13 predicted proteins | sample Lox_Sample_15_FD_206724 | JGI IMG/M metagenome (GOLD analysis project Ga0335071, IMG submission 206724) | Soil microbial communities from Loxahatchee National Wildlife Refuge, Florida, United States - Lox_Sample_1.5 | ecosystem: Environmental > Terrestrial > Soil > Wetlands | place: USA...
GCCATGAACACCCGCGCCCCCGAGTTCAGCGCGTTGATCATCATCTTCCGGTCGACCGGCCCCGTGATCTCCGTCCGCCGATCGCGCAGATCAGCCGGTGCAGGCGCCACCGTGAACTCCTCCGGCACCCGCACAAACCGCGGCCTCTGCCCCTTCCGCGCCTCCCGCACCCCCAACACCCGCACCCGCTCCGGGTTCAACTCACGATGCAAGCGATCGACGAACGCAAGCGCGTCCGCCGAGAGGACGTCCGTCACGTCAGTCGTAGTGGCGGGAGATGATCTCGGCGACGCAGACCGGCTTGTCGCCGCCCTCGCGTTCCACGGTGGCGGTCATCGTCACCTGGTTGCCACCCTGGATCTCCTCGACCGCGACGACCTCGAACGCCGTGCGCACGCGTGAGCCGACGGGCACGGGTGCGGGGAAACGCACACGGTTCGTGCCGTAGTTGATGCCCATCTTCCCGGACGACGGCACGACCTCGAACGAGGCGATCGGGATCAGCGACAGCGTCAGGTAGCCGTGCGCGATCGTCGAGCCGAACGGGCCGGCCTTCGCGCGCTCCGGGTCGACGTGGATCCACTGATGGTCGCCGGTCGCATCGGCGAAGAGATCGATCTTCTCCTGAGTGATCTCGACCCAGCTCGACGGCCCGAACGTATCGCCGACGTTCACGCCGACTCTTCGGCGAGTTGCTCGTCGTCGCCGAGATCGCCGCCCGCGCTCGTCACGAGCGTCGGGTTGAGACCCTTCTCGATCGTCTCCTTGGTGATCACGCACTTGGAGACGTCCTTGCGGGAAGGCAGCTCGAACATCACGTCGAGGAGCGCGTTCTCGATGATCGACCGCAACCCGCGCGCGCCGGTCTCCCGGTCGAGCGCCTTGTCGGCGATCGACCAGAGCGCGTCGTCGGTGAAGACGAGGTCGATCGAGTCGTAGGCAAAGAAGCGCTGGTACTGCTTGGTGAGCGCGTTCTTCGGCTCGGTCAGGATCTGCACGAGGTCCTCGCGCTTCAGCTGATGCACGGCCGACAGCACCGGCAGACGGCCGATGAACTCGGGGATCAGCCCGAAGTTGAGGAGATCCTCCGGCATCACGCCGGCGAGCAGCTCTGCGCTGGCCGCGTCGCGCTTCGACGAGATCTCGCGGCCGAAGCCGACGGCGTTCTTGCCGATGCGCTTCGCGATGATCTTGTCGAGGCCGGCGAACGCGCCGCCGCAGATGAAGAGGATGTTGGTCGTGTCGATCGAGAGGAACTCCTGGTGCGGATGCTTGCGCCCGCCCTGGGGAGGCACCGAGGCCACTGTCCCCTCGAGGATCTTCAGCAGCGCCTGCTGCACGCCTTCGCCGGAGACGTCGCGCGTGATCGAAGGGTTGTCGGCCTTGCGCGCGATCTTGTCGACCTCGTCGATGTAGATGATCCCCGTCTCGGCCTTCTTGATGTCGAAGTCCGCCGCCTGGATCAGCTTGAGGAGGATGTTCTCGACGTCCTCCCCGACGTAGCCGGCCTCGGTGAGCGCGGTTGCGTCGGCGATCGCAAACGGGACGTTGAGGATGCGCGCGAGCGTCTGCGCAAGATGCGTCTTCCCGCAGCCGGTCGGGCCGAGGAGCAGGATGTTCGACTTCTGCAGCTCGACGTCGCCGTCGTCGGTCCCCATCTGGACGCGCTTGTAGTGGTTGTAGACGGCCACCGACAGCGTCCGCTTCGCTTCCTCCTGCGAGACGACGTAGTCGTTCAGGGCCCCGTAGATCTCCATGGGGCGCGGCAGGTTGTCGAGGTCGAGCGAGCTCGGGGCCGTCAGCTCCTCGTCGATGATCTCGTTACAGAGATCGATGCACTCGTCGCAGATGTAGACGCCGGGCCCGGCGATGAGCTTCTTGACCTGTCGCTGCGACTTGCCGCAGAAGCTGCAGAGAAGCTGCTCGTTTCCGTCACTTGCGCGGGCCATTGGCGTACTCCTTTTACCCCGATTTCGACGAAACGGCTAGGGGCGGGATTTACGCGGCCACCTCGGGCCGCGCGATGTCGCGGTGGGTGATGACCGTGTCGATGATCCCGTACTCGACCGCTTCCTGCGGGCTCATGAAGAAATCGCGTTCCATATCGTGAGAGATTTCCGTCTGTTCCTTGTTGGTGTGGTACGCGTAGATCTCCTCCAGGCGACGCTTGAGGCCGATCACCTCACGTGCCTGGATCTCGATGTCGGTGCCCTGCCCCTGGAACCCACCGGAGACCTGGTGGATCAGGATCCGTGAGTTCGGCAGCGCCATGCGCTTCCCTTTCGCGCCGCCGGCGAGGAGCAGCGAGCCCATGCTCATCGCGATGCCGACGCAGATCGTCTGCACGGGCGGCTTGATGAACTGCATCGTGTCGTAGATCGCAAGACCCGCATACACCGACCCGCCGGGCGAGTTGATGTACAGCGAGATGTCCTTCTCGGGATCCTCGGACTCGAGGTGCAGAAGCTGCGCGATGATCAGGTTCGCGATCTGGTCGTCGACCGGCGTGCCGAGAAAGACGATGCGCTCCGCGAGGAGGCGCGAGTAGATGTCGAACGCGCGCTCGCCGCGCGATGTCTGTTCGACGACCATCGGGATCAACGGGCTCATGAGTTCGCTCCTAACTTCCTGGTGTCCAGAGTTTCGGTGAGTCGGCCGGTCGATCCTTCTCCGGCGTCCAGATCGCTTCACGCGCCTCGGCCAGCTCGGGCTCGATCGGCTTGACCTCTGCCGCGATCCGGTCGAGTGCCTTCTTGAGTCGAATGTCGTCGCGCACACGGTCGGCGCCACCTTGCGCGACGAACTCCTCGATGTCCTCGTCGGTCTCGCCGGCGGCGCGCAGCTCCTCGCGGATCTCGTCGTCCGAGACCTCGAGGCCGAGCTTGTCGGCGACCGCCTCGAGCACGAGCTCACGCGTCACCGAGAGCGCAGCCTCCGCGTACAGGCGCTGCTCGAGCTGCTGCGGTGTCTGACCGGTGAGCTGGAGATACGACCCTGCGTCGATGCCACGCGACTGGAGGCTGCGCACGAGACCGTTCAACAGCTCGCGCGTGCGCGTCTCGACGAGCGGCCCGCGCGCGACGAACCCGGTCGCCTTCACGAGCTCGTCGAGGGCAGACGCGCGGAAGAGCCCTTCGAGCTCGTCCGCGACCTGTCCCAGGAGTCGCTCGGAGATGTCGGCGCGCAGGTCGTCGAGCGAGTCGAACTCGGACGTGGCGCGCGCAAGGTCGTCGTCGAGCGGCGGCAGCACGCGCTCGCGCACCTCCTTGACGACGACGTTGGCCCTGCGGTGGCTGCCGTCGGCCAGCTCGTACGCGATCTCGCGGCTCTCGCCCGAGCCGAGCCCGCGCACGCCGTTCTCGATCTCCTCGACGAGCCGCTGCGACCCGAGCTCGACGACGTAGTCGCGCTGGGCGGTGCCGTCGCCGGCCTCGAGGTCGAGGACGACGACGTCTCCCTCCTGCGCGGGACGACCGTCGGCGGGCACGACCTCGGCGGCGAGACGCTGCAGCGCGTCCAGTTCGGCCTGCACCGCCTCCTCGGGGACCTCGGCCTCGTGGCGCGGCACTTCGAGCTCCGTCCAGTCGGCCGGCTCGGGCGGAGGCTGCACCTCGACCGTGGCCGAGAAGCGCCAGTCCTCGCCGTCGGAGGTCGGCAGCTCGTAGTCGTACTCGGGCTGCGTCACCGGGTTCACGCGGGCGCGCGCGGCGGCGTTCCAGAACCAGCCGCCGATGTGCGACTCGACCGCCTCGGCGTAGATGCGCTCCTTGCCGAGACGCTGGACGAGCAGCGGGCGCGGCACCTTGCCCTTCCGGAAGCCGGGGATGCGCACGCTGGCCGCGAGATCGGACGCCGCGTGCTCGACGGCGTGGTGCATGTCGTGCGCGGAGACGTCGACGGTCAGGCGGACCCGGTTCGAGGGAAGCTCTTCTACCTGCGCCGACACAAAGGCATTGAACCAGACCGGTACCGTGCGGGCGTGGACGTCGAGGACGCGATCAGAAGGCGGAGGACGCACAAGCAGTACGGCACGGAGCCGGTCGACGAGGCGGTCGTGCGGGAGCTCGTCGACCTCGCCCGGCAGGCGCCGAACCACAAGCTGACGAACCCGTGGCGTTTTCGGGTGCTCGGGCCCGCGACGCGCCGGCGGATCGAGGAGCTCGCGGGCGAGAAGGAGGCGGTGAAGCTCCGCCGGGCGCCAACCCTCGTGCTTGCTACGGCAATTCGCTCCGACGACCCGGCGCTCGCGGAGGAGGACGTGCTCGCGACCGCGTGCGCCGTCTACGCCATGCTGCTCGGCGCGACCGCGCGCGGGCTCGCGTCGTACTGGAGAACACCGAAGGTCTTCAACGACGTCTCCGTGCGTGCCGCGGTCGGTCTCGAGCCGGGAGAAGAGGTCGTCGCGCTCGTCCATCTGGGCGACCCGCTGAGCGACCCGCCCGGCAAGGAGCGCGCACCGGTGGACGACGTGCTCGTCGTCCTGCCCTAGGCCCCACGGGCTCTCGGGAGCGGCGTCCGCGGCCGGCCCTCGGCGACGAGGATCGTCGGTCCTCCGGTTGCGCCGGCTGCGATGCGGGCGAGAGGGATCGAACCTCCAAGGGCCCGAAGGCCCACCGGGACCTAAACCCGGCGCGTCTGCCAGTTCCGCCACGCCCGCGCGGCGAGCAAAGGTTACGCCCAGAAACGAGGAGAGCGGGGCGCGCCGCCCGCGCCCCGCTCGATCCTTCGCATGCCGCCGGAAGGGGCTCCGCCGCATCGAGCCGGTCCCGACGTCCCGGATCATCAGGCCGGCGGGGCGGTTGACTCAATCACCCGCTTTGTTGTTGACCGCGGTGGTTGACTCGAGCTACTGCTGCTTGCCGATGAAGACGATGTTGCTCGAGCCGCTGATCACGACGGCGACCGTGCTCAGGACGCCGACGGTGTAGCCGCGTCCGTCGGACGCCCGGCAGAGCGCACCGCCGCCGCCGGCAGTGCTCCACTGACAGAGGACGTTGCCGTCGGAGTGGGTGAACGCGACGCTCGCGGTCGTCCCGGGCGGCGACGTCGCGCGCTTCGAGCGCCGCGGCTGGGCGCGGGCGAAGACGATTCTCCCGTCGGCCGAGCGGACGACCACGAGCCGCCGCGAGACGGACACGTGAAGGCCGGTGCCGTCGGACTTCGCGCACGTCACCGACCCGCCCGCGGCCGACGTCCAGACACAGGTCAACCCGAGGTGGGTCTCCGAGTAGGACGTCCCGGCCGGGGCCGTCGGCGTGGTCGGGAGCGTCGGCGCAGAGCGGCCCGGGCCGGGCGGGTGCCTGCCGCGGCCGCTGGGCGCGGCGGCCGCCGCGCCCGCGCACGCAAGCAGCGCGAGCACGGCAAGGACGGCGGCGACACCTTTCATGCCTCTCACCGTACGCCTGCCCCGGCGCGGGCCTATCCCCCGGAAACGGGACCTGTAGCGTCGGCTCCGATGCAGCGCTTCAAGGCAATTCTGCTCGTCCTGGCCGCGGCGACCTCGGTGCAGGCAGGTGCCTCCGTCGCAAAGTCGCTCTTCCCGACGCTGGGACCGCCGGGAGTCGTCTGGCTGCGCCTGCTCCTCGGCTCGATCGCGCTCTGGGTGGCCGCCCGGCCCGAGCTGCGCAAACGGCCCTGGCGCGAGCTGCGCCTGGTCGTTGCGCTCGGCGTCGTCCTCGTGTCGATGAACGTGTCGTTCTACGAGTCGATCGACCGGCTGCCGCTCGGCGTCGCCGTCACCGTCGAGTTCCTCGGGCCCCTCCTCGTCGCGACCGTCAGCTCGCGGCGGAAGCTCGATCTCCTCTGGGTCGGCTTCGCCGGCCTCGGCGTCGCCCTGCTCGCCCACGGCGGTGGAACGGGCGGCGGCTTCCATCCGCTCGGGCTCGCGCTGGCCGGGCTCGCCGGCCTGTGCTGGGCGCTCTACATCACGCTGAGCGTCCCGGTCGGACGGGTGTTTCCCGGGGCGAGCGGCCTTGCCCCGGCGATGCTGATCGGGGCGATCCTGATCACGCCGTGGGGGATCGCGAGCGCCGGCTCCCATCTCCGCGACCCGCAGCTCGTGGGGGCGGCTGCCGGTGTCGGCCTCCTCTCCTCGGCGCTCCCGTGGTCGCTCGAGCTCGAAGCGCTCCGCCGCCTACCGACCAACGTGTTCGGGGTGGCGCTCGCCCTCGAACCGGCGATCGCGGCGCTGATGGGCTCCGTGTTCCTGCACGAGCATCTCGATGCGACGGCCTGGGTCGCGATCGCACTCGTCGTCGTCGCGAGCGCCGGGGCGGCCCTCGAGATCACGCGCGAGAGGACGGTTCCGCCGGAGGCGTAGTCCACGGCCCGTGTGAACGGCCCCGGCAGGAATCGAACCTGCGCACGGAGCTTCGAAGGCTCCCGCTCTGTCCTCTGAGCTACGGGGCCGGACGGCTCAAGAGTACCGCCGGGCCCGGCCGCGCGAGGGGTGGCAGAGGGGACTCGAACCCCCGACCACCGGGACCACAACCCGGGGCTCTACCAACTGAGCTACTGCCACCGTGCGCCGCTCATCCTAGCGGCGCGCCGGTCCGGGACCTACGTCGAGAAGCCTGCGATCGAGTCGCCGATCAGCTTGGCGCCGATCAGGAGCAGGAGCACGGTCATGATCACGGCGTTGTAGCGCCCCATCCAGCCCCGCACCGCGTCGAGCAGATCCTGCGAGCGGTCGCCGAGCACGAGCACGAGCACGAGCGGCGCGAGCACCCCGGCCGAGGCAAGCAGGACGAAGATGACCAGGGCTGCGATCTCGTGCCCCGTCGACAGCCCGAACTCTGCGATCTCCGCTGCGGCCGCGGCGACCAGGAGCACGTTCTTCGGGTTGAGTGCGGTCAGCGCCAGCCCGGCGGCGGCCGCCCTGACGACCGTGAACTCGTCGATCGCACGCATCCAGCCGGGCGTCGGCGCCTCCTCGCCGCCGCGGGGACGCGCGCGCCACTGCTTCACGCCGAGTGCGACCACGACGACGCCGAGCACGAGCAGCACGACGTCGACCCACGTCGCGGGCTTGCCGTCGTCGCTCGCGTCGAGCGCGCCCGCGAATGCGAGCACGATCCCGCCGATCGCAACCAGCCCGCCGTACCAGGCGACCACGAACGCACCTCCCTTCAGCCGTCCACGCTCGGAGCCGACCAGGAGCACGGCGGCGATGACCGGCACCGGGAAGATCGCGATCGCGATCGCGAGGGGGAGAACGGTGCCGATCGCCTGGCCCATCAGCCGCGGTGTATATCCGATCGTTACGCGCGGACGGCCTGATAGAGCAGCCCGCCGAGCGACGCGCCGACGATCGGCGCGACGATGTAGAGCCAGAGCGCGTGCAGGTCGCCGGAGACGATCGCCGGCCCGAGCGAACGCATCGGGTTCATCGACGCGCCCGAGATGGGTCCGCCGAACATCGCGTCGAGCCCGATCGTCGCCCCGATCGCGATGGCGGCCGCTTCCCCCACGGCGCGCGTGTCGGTCGCCACCGCGAGGATCACGAACATGAGGAAGGCGGTCATGATCAGCTCCCAGAGGAACGACTGCAGCTGCGAGCCGGACGGCAGCGTCGCGCCGATGTGCGCGACGTCGCCGAGCGAGCCGCGCAGGATCAATGCGGCCGTCAGCGCGCCGACGAACTGCGCGCCCCAGTAGGCGAAGACGCGCGACCAGGCGAAGTGCCGCGTGAGCGCGAACGCGAACGTCACCGCCGCGTTGAAGTGCGCGCCGGACACATGGCCGACGGCGTAGATCATCGCCATGATCACGAGCCCGAACGTGATCGCCACGCCGACGTGGCCGAGCTCGTGCGTCTTCGCGTCCACCATCACCGCGCCGGCACCGGCGAAGACGAGTGCGAACGTGCCGAACGCCTCCGCGACAACTGCACGGACGAGCTCCGGGAGCGGAGTCAACGAGCGAGGCCTGCGAGCAGCGCCTGCACCCGACGGTCGATCTCGTCGCGAATCTGCCGGACGGTCTCGAGATCCTTCCCCGCGGGGTCCTCGAGCGCCCAGTCCTCGTACCTCTTGCCGGGGTACACGGGGCAGGCGTCGCCACAGCCCATGGTGATGACGACATCCGCTTCCCGGACAGCGTCGCCGGAGAGGGCCTTCGGGAGCTCGTCGGAGAGATCGACGCCGAGCTCGGCCATCGCCTCGACCACTGCCGCGTTGATCTCGTCAGCCGGATCGCTCCCCGCCGAGCGCACGACGACGGAGCCCCGCGCGCGCAGCTGCGTCAACCCCGCTGCCATCTGGCTGCGCCCGGCGTTGTGGACGCAGACGAACAGGATCTCGGGCTTGCCGGTCATGCCGCCGCGAAGACGTCGCGCAGGGCGGAGATCGCTTCGGGGGCGAGCCGGTAGTAGGCCCAGGTGCCGCGCCGCTCGGCCTCCACGAGCCCGGCCTCGCGAAGGACCCGCAGGTGATGAGAGATCGTCGGCTGCGAGAGGTCGAACGCCGCATTCAGATCGCAGACGCAGACCGGGCCCGCCGTCGCGAGCCGGTTGACGATCGCGACGCGCGTCGGGTCGCCGAGCGCCTTGAAGATCGCGGCCAGGGCGTCGGCCGCCTCGCGCTCCATCGGCGGCGCGTCGCTCGGGCAACAGATCGGCTGGAGGACGGGCAACGTCTTCATTGACGTTTGTCAATCTATCACCTAGCCTGGCACATCGACAACCATCGATGAAAGGAGCGACGGTGTTGCTGCACGAGAGCGACGGCTGCTGCGACGGCGACGACTGCTGCCCGACCGGCTGCTGCTAGCGAACGGGCCCCGGCGGGCGGGGCCGCACCTGAACGCCTCGCCCGCCGCCGCATCGACGATCAACCCGCCTTGCCCTCCGGATCGTCCGTGACGTGGGCGATCGATCCGTATCGTTGTGGATGTACCACTCAGGTTGGTCGGCTATCGAGTCGGGCTTGATGCGGACGCGGCGATCAGAGGTCGACGTGGGTGCTTTCGCGCTCGCGCCCGCGCTCGCCGTCGTCGCGGCAAAGTGCGCGTTGACCTTCGCCGTTGCGGGTCGCTACGGCTGGCATCGCGACGAGCTGTACTACGCGGTCGCGGGGCTGCACCTGCAGGGCGGGTACGTCGAGTTTCCGCCGGTGACCGCGTTGCTGGCGGCACTCGCACGGGAGCTCTTCGGCTGGTCGCTGGTCGGGCTGCGCGCGTTCACGATCCTCGCGGCCGCCGGGACGGTGATCGTCGGCACGCTCGTCGCGCGCGAGCTCGGAGGGACGCGGCGTGCGCAGACCCTCGCAGCGGTACTGGTCGCGTTCTGCCCGGGGATGCTGGGATCGAACTGGCTGTTCCAGCCCGTCGTGTTCGACCAGCTGACGACGATGGTCGTGCTCTGGCTGGCCCTGCGGCTCGCGCACGGACGAGGCTCGTGGCCTCTGCTCGGCCTCGCCGTGGGCATCGGCCTGGAGACGAAGTACACGCTGGCTCTCGTGCTCGTGTTTCTCGTCGCGACGTTCCTCGTGTGGCGCCGCGACCTCGTTCTCTCGCGAGGGTTCGCCGTCGCCGTCGCGATCGCGGCACTTCTCGCCGTCCCGAACCTCGTCTGGGAGGCAGGCCACGACTGGACGAGCGTTCATTTCTTTCTCAACCCGCCTCCGAGCGGCAGCGACGAGACGCGCCCGCAGTTCCTCGCCAACGTGTTGCTCGCCCTGCAGATTGCGTTTCCCGTGGCGGTCGCCGGTGTCGTGATGCTCGTTCGGGACCGCGTCGTGCGCCCACTCGGCTGGACGATCGTCGGCACCGTCCTCGCCTACTTCGTCCTCGGCGGCAAGTCCTACTACGCGTTTCCCGTCCTCGCGTTCGCGCTCGCCGCAGGATCGATCCCGCTCGATCACTGGCTGACGAGGAGACGGCTCTGGCTCGCGGGCGTGGCGTTCGTCGCCGTCGATCTCGTCGCTCTCCCGACCGTGCTTCCGGTGCTGCCACTGCAGACTGCCGATCGGCACGGCGTCATCTCGGCGCGAGGCGACTACCAGTCCGAGATCGGGTGGCCCGTCTTCGTGCGGCAGGTCGAGGGCCTCGATCGCGGGGCGAACGTGATCGTCACCGCCAACTACGGCGAGGCGGGAGCGCTCGCGCTGTTCGGACACGACCTCCCGCCCGTCGCATCCCCCGACGTCACGATGCGCTACTGGCGGCCCGAGGTCGGTGGAAGGCGGGCGCTCCTCGTCGGCTACACCCGCCGGGCCGCCGGCTTCTGCACCGGCTACCGATTGCTCGCGCGGGTCGCCACGCCGCACGGCAGCGACGAACGCGGCGAGCCGATCGCGCAGTGCACCCTCCAGGGCTCCCTCTCACACGTCTGGCCGGAGATCGTCGCGACCTCCGACTACACCCGCTACTGAGCCTGCGCGCAAGAGAAAGAGGTCTCAGGTGATGCGCCCGGGAGGATTCGAACCCCCGACCAACGGCTTAGAAGGCCGCCGCTCTTCCACTGAGCTACGGGCGCCCTGAAGGCGAACGGTAGCGGCGTGGGCTCAGTGACGGACGCCGAAGTCGGTCGTGATGACCGTGACCGTGCGGTTCCCGAAGACGCCCGGCGCCCTGCCCGCATGGACGGCGGAGACACCGATCTCGCGCCAGCGCGGGTTGAGGATGTTCGCTCTGTGCTCCGGCGAGTGCATCCACATCTGGAGCGCGGCGGTCGAGCCGACCGTCGGCGAGGCCCAAAGGAGGTTCTCGCCGACCGACCAGTAGCTGTACGACGCCGATGCGTAGTACGTCGCGATGCGCTTCCAGAAGATCTCCCCGTCGGCCGACTCGTGCTGGAAGTAGCCGTCCTCGGTCATCTGCTCCGAGTGCTCGTCTGCGGCCTCGCCGAGCTCGGCGCTCAGTCGAAGGGGCACGAGGCCGTGCTCGGAACGGATGAAGTTGATCTGCTGGAACACGCCGGACTCGAGAACCGACAGCTGCGAGGTCGATCCCGCACGCGCGGGAGCGGTCGCAAGCGACAACACGGTTGCGATCGCTGCCAGGGCCGCAGCGACGCAGACGACGACGGATCCGAATGCCGGCCGGGCCACGGGCACACCATTGGCGGCGGCTCACTGCGGGGCATCCTCCGTTTGGTGCATCTCACGTCCTCCAGAAGGGGGAGCATGCGGCTCTTGCTTCCCTCGAACGAGGGACTGAGCGGCGTCAGCCGGTTTCGGCGGCGGCCGCGGCGCGCCCGCGGACGGCCTTCCGGTGAGCGAGCTGGTCGCGGATGACGACCTGCAGGCTGCCGGCCACCGGGATCGCCGCGAGCGCGCCGAGGATGCCCGCGATCTCCGCCCCGACGAGCACGGAGACGAGGACGACGAGGGGCGAGAGCTGCACCGTGCGGCCGTAGATCACCGGCTGGAGGACGTGGTTCTCGAGCTGCTGGTAGGCGACGAAGAAGACGATGACGATGATCCCCGCGGGGATCGAGTGCAGCAGCGCGACCACTGCGACGACGATCCCTGCGACGGTGGCGCCTGCGAGCGGGATCAGATCGAGGAACGCGACTAGGAGGCCGAGCGCGACGGCGTACGGCACGCCGGTCGCCACGAGGACGACGGTGATCGAGAGGCCCGCGATCAGGCTGATCAGGATGTTGCCGGTGACGTACCCGCCGACCGTGCGGTAGACGTCGTGCCCGACCCGGCGCCAGCGGT